>Ga0325401_1007924_pt1 | contig 10322 bp, 6 predicted proteins | sample PopdelMetagenome_FD_205666 | JGI IMG/M metagenome (GOLD analysis project Ga0325401, IMG submission 205666) | Populus deltoides microbial communities from Bellville, Georgia, United States - Xylem-PdKOR-R2 | ecosystem: Host-associated > Plants > Phyllosphere > Stem > Wood/Secondary xylem | place...
ACCTGATGCTGCCGGGCAAGGACGGCATCGACGTGTGCAAGGAGATCCGCGCCGAGTCCGGCGTGCCGATCGTGATGCTCACAGCCAAGGGCGACACCGTCGACGTGGTCGTGGGACTCGAGTCCGGCGCCGACGACTACGTCGTCAAGCCGTTCAAGCCCAAGGAGCTCGTCGCCCGCATCCGTGCCCGCGTGCGCCGCAACGACCGCGAGGCGCAGGAGTCGCTGACGATCGGCGACCTGTCCATCGACGTCGCCGGCCACGCGGTGACGCGGGCGGGCGAGCCGATCAGCCTGACGCCCCTGGAGTTCGACCTGCTCGTGTGCTTGGCGCGCAAGCCGTGGCAGGTCTTCACCCGCGAGGTGCTCCTCGAGCAGGTCTGGGGCTACCGCCACGCCGCCGACACCCGGCTGGTCAACGTGCACGTGCAGCGGCTGCGCTCCAAGGTCGAGCACGACCCCGAGAACCCCGAGATCGTCGTGACCGTGCGGGGCGTGGGCTACAAGGCCGGCACGGCCTGACCCGGCCTGGGACGGACCGGTGCTGAACCGCGCGGCGCTCGAGCGCCCTGCCAGCCAGGCGCGTCCGGGGCGTCGCGGGCCGCGGCTGCCCGGCGCCCTGCGGCGCGGGCTGACGTTCTGGCGGCGTTCGGTCCAGGCGCGTGTGGTCGCGAGCACCCTGCTGCTCTCGACCGCGGTCATCTGCGCCGTGGGCTGGCTGCTGCTCCAGCAGACCCGGGAGGGGTTGCTGGACCAGCGTGTCGGTGCCGTGACGTCCGAGGTCGCCGACGAGGTGGCCGAGGCGACGGCCTCGCTCGAGTCCGCCTCCGGTCTCGACGCCGACCCGTCCGTGCAGCGGCGCGACCTGGTCGACCTGATCATCTCCCGCGGTCTGACGCGCGGCTACGGCGTCGTCGTGGTCGGCCCGGTCGGCGAGGGCGGCCGGATCGCGGAGGGCGGCACCGAGTCGAGCCCGCTGCTCGACCTCAGCAGCGTCCCGCGCGACCTCGAGGACCGGTTCGAGCGGCCCACGAGTCGCCTGGCCTGGACCTACACGACCATCCGCACGACCGACGCCGACGGCAGGGTGGTCGAGGACGAGCCGGGCATCGCGGTCGGCTCGCAGGTCCAGCTGCCCGCGGACGGCAGCGCCTACACCATCTACTTCCTCTTCCCCCTCGACGAGCAGGCGCAGACGATGGGGCTGGTGACCCGTGCCCTGCTGTACGCCGGGGGGCTGCTGCTCGTGCTGATCGCGGGCGTCAGCTGGCTGGTGACGCGCCAGGTGGTGACGCCCGTACGGCTGGCGCGCCAGGTCGCGGAGCGGCTGGCCGCCGGGCGGCTGCAGGAGCGGCTGCGCGTGAGCGGGGAGGACGACCTGGCCCGGCTCGCGACGTCGTTCAACCAGATGGCGTCGAACCTCCAGCGCCAGATCCGCCAGCTCGAGGAGCTGAGCCGGGTGCAGCGGCGCTTCGTCTCCGACGTCTCCCACGAGCTGCGCACGCCGCTGACGACCGTGCGGATGGCCGGCGACGTGCTGCACGACGCCCGCGAGGACTTCGACTCGGCCACCGCCCGCGCGGCGGAGCTGCTGCAGACCGAGCTCGACCGGTTCGAGACGCTGCTCACCGACCTGCTGGAGATCAGCCGCTTCGACGCGGGCGCCGCGGTCCTCGAGACCGACGACGTCAACCTCGTCGACGTCGCGCACCGGGTCGTCGACGCGACGCGGCCTCTGGCCGCCCAGCGCGACGTGCACCTCGAGGTGTGCGCGCCGCGCCACCCGTGCCTGGCCGAGGCCGACGTGCGCCGGGTCGAGCGGATCGTGCGCAACCTCGTCACCAACGCCATCGACCACGCCCGGCCCGACCGGCCCCGCGGGTCCGCGGCCGGTGACGAGCCGCAGGCGCCGGTGCGCGTCGTGCTGCGGGTCGCGGGCGACGACCAGTCCGCGGCGATCGCGGTGCGCGACTACGGCGTGGGCCTGCAGCCGGGGGAGTCGGCGATGGTCTTCAACCGGTTCTGGCGGGCCGACCCCGCGCGGGCCCGCACCAGCGGCGGCACCGGGCTGGGTCTGTCGATCTCGCTCGAGGACACCCACCTGCACGGCGGGTGGCTGCAGGCGTGGGGGCGCCCGGGGGAGGGCTCGCAGTTCCGGCTGACCCTGCCCCGCCACGTGCTGGGCGCGCTGCGCCAGAGCCCGCTGCCGCTGGTGCCCGAGGACGCGAAGGAGCCGGTGGGATGAGGCAGCACCCGACGAGGCCGACCGCCCTGCGCCGCGCTGGGGCGGCCCTGGTCGCGGCCGTGTGCGTGAGCCTGCTGACGGGCTGCGTGGTCGGCATGCCGACGAGCGGACCCGTGACCGAGACCGGCAGCACCGGCACCCAGTCGCAGGACCGCGCCGTCAACATCAACCCGCGCCGTCCCGGCGTGGACGACCCGCCCGAGGCGATCGTGCGCGGCTTCCTCGAGGCGATGACCGCGACCCCCGCGATCACGACGTCGGTGGCGCGCGAGTTCCTCACCACCGAGGCCGCGGCCAACTGGAAGCCGACGCAGACGATCATCTACGCGACGGCGACCGCCCGCGGGGCCGAGGGCGAGCGGCCGGTCAGCGTGACGCTCGGCGACGCGCACCGCACCGACTCCCGCGGAGCCTGGCTCGGAGCGCTCAGCCCGGGCGAGTCCACCCTGGAGTTCCCGGTCGGCCTGCAGGACGGCCAGTGGCGCATCTCGGCACCGCCGGACGCCCTGATCGTGCCCCAGTCGTGGTTCGAGGCGCGCTTCCGCCAGGCCTCGCTCTACTTCTTCGACCCCTCCGCCAGCATCCTGGTGCCCGAGCCGGTGTTCGTGCCCCGCGGGCGTCAGCTGGCCTCGGCGCTCGTCGACGGCCTGCTCTCCGGGCCCTCGTCCGCGCTGTCGCCCTACGAGCTCACCTTCCTGCCCTCCGACCTCCGCTCGCTCGTGTCGGTGTCGGTCTCCTCGACCGGTGTCGCCCAGGTCGACCTGGCCAACGACGCCGGGGGCGACCTGATGCCGCCCCCCGCCGAGGCCGAGCTGCTGGTCGCCCAGCTGGCCTGGACGCTGCGCCAGGACCCCAGCATCGAGGCGTTCCGGGTCTCGATCGGTGGGCGGCCGGTGCAGCTGCCCGACCAGTCGACGACGTTCAGCACCGAGCTCGGTGCGGAGTACGCGCCGTACGCCTCGGGTGCGAGCGCGCAGCTCTTCGGGCTGCGCGACGGTGCGCTCGTCAGCGGGACGACCCAGGGCCTCGACGCCGTGAGCGGGCCGTTCGGCTCCGGCGACCTCGCGCTGCGGACGGCGAGCCCGAACCTGTCGGCGACGCAGGCGGCCGTCGTCGCCGAGTCGGGGACCGAGGTGCTGGTCGGTCCGGTGCGCGCCGGCGCCGACGACCCGGCCGTCACGAGGGTCGGGACCGGCGAGGACTTCCTCGACCCCGCCTGGGACTTCGCCGACCGGCTCTGGCTGGTCGACCGCCGCTCGTCGGGCTCGGTGGTCTCCTACGTCCAGGGCGGGCGCCCCCGCACCCTCGACGTGCCCGGCATCAGCGGCGCCGACGTGAAGAGCTTCCTCGTCTCGCGCGACGGCTCCCGCCTCGTCGCGGTCGTGCGCGTCTCGCCCGACACCGACGCGCTCCTGGTCAGCCGCATCCTCACCAGCGGCGAGGGCCGCGTCGTGCGGGCCCTGCCGGCCGTCTCGGTCACCGAGGGCACCGACTTCGACAGCGCCATCCGCGCGGTCGCCTGGCGCTCGCCGACCAGCCTGCTCGTGCTGCACCCGGTCAGCCGCCGGCTCTTCCAGGTGCGCACCGCCTCCGTCGACGGCTCACCGGTCGGCCCCGACGCCGTGGCGGTCACCCTCGACCGCGACATCAGCGGCCTGGCCGGCAGCCCGGTGCCCGGCGCGCGGGAGTACGCCGTCGCGCAGGGCGCGCTGAGCGACCTCGCGGGCCCACGGGCCAACACCATCGACGTCGACCCCTCCGTCACAGCCCTCGGCTACGTCGGCTGACGCCCCCCGACCGTCCCGGGGCGGTCCACAGGCGGCGCCACCGGCGGCCGTCCTCCACAGGACGACGGGCCGCGTCCTCGGCCCGCGGGTCCCGAGGTGGACTGGACACGTGGGCGCGGGCGGAGTGGGTGACGGGGCCCGCGACCTCCTGCTCGGCAGCCACTGCCTCGGCTGCGACGCCCCCGGCCGCCTGCTGTGCCGCTCGTGCGCCGCCGAGCTGCCGCGCACGCCCTACGTCGCCTGGCCCACGCCCGTGCCGCCCGGGCTGGCCGAGCCGTGGGCGGCCGCGCCGTACGCCACCACGGTGCGGGCGCTGGTCGTGGGCCTCAAGGAGCACCGCCTGCTCGCCCTCACCCGCCCCTTGGCGCACCTGCTGGCGCTGGCCGCCGCGACCGACCTGCCCGGGGTCGGCTCCGAACCCGTCGTCCTCGTCCCGGTGCCCTCGCGCCGCTCCAGCGTGCGGGCGCGGGGCCACGACCACACCGCAGCCCTGGCCGAGCGCGCCGCACTGCTGCTGCGACCGGTCATCGACGTGCGGGTCGCCCGGCTGCTGCGGCTGCGCTCCGGGGTGGCGGACCAGGCCGGTCTCGACGCCGCGGCCCGCGCGGCCAACCTCGCCGGGTCGATGCACTGCCCGAGCCCCGGCGTGCGACGCCTGGCGGCCCGGGCGCCGCGCGCCAGGGTCGTCGTGTGCGACGACGTGCTGACCACCGGCTCGACCGCGCGCGAGGCGCAGCGGGCGCTGGAGGCGGTCGGCGTGCGGGTGACGCGCGTGGCCGCGGTGGCGGCGACGCCGCTGCGCTCGGCGCCAGGGGGCGGGGCCGTCCTTCACAGCCGATTGTCAGCCGATCACCTTCCGCCCCCGCGAGCCAGCGACTAACGTCTCTGCATGGAGTGCACGTGAGGAGCAGGCCCGGGGGACACCACCCCGGGCCTTCTGCGTCTCCGGGGCGCTCCTGACCAACCAGAGACAGGTACACCTGCGCACAGGGAGGTTCGGATGGACGTCGTCGTCACCGGTCGGCACTGCGAGATCACCGAGAGGTACCGCAGTCACGTCGAGGAGAAGCTCACGCGGCTGGAGAAGCACGACCACCGCATCATGCGGGTCGCGGTCGAGCTGGACTGCGAGGCCAACCCCAGGCAGCGGGACCGCGCCGTGCGCCTGGAGCTCACGGCGTTCTCGAAGGGGCCGGTCATCCGGGCCGAGGCCTGCGCGGCCGACAAGATGGCCGCCCTCGACATGGCCCTGGACAAGATGGCGGCACAGATGCGGCGGGCCTCCGACCGTCGTCGCGTGAGCCACGGCCGCCACGCGCCGGTCTCGGTCGGGCAGGCGCTGGCCGACCTCGCCGACCCCGTCCTGGCCGACCCGGTCGCCGAGACCGAGCCCGACGACGCCGTGCACCAGGTCGGCCCGATCGAGGTGACCGGCGACGGCCCGCTCGTGGTCCGCGAGAAGACCCACCCGGCCACCCCGATGACCCTCGACCAGGCGCTCTACGAGATGGAGCTGGTCGGGCACGACTTCTACCTCTTCGTCGACAAGGAGAGCGAGCGGCCCTCGGTCGTCTACCGCCGCCGCGGCTACGACTACGGCGTGATCTCGCTCGACGTGAGCTGACGCTCGACCCGCACCCGAGACGCCAGCTGGCGTGCCCCGGTCCGGCCTCGTCGGTCCGGGGCACGTCGGCGTGGCCCGACCGGGCCACCGGCCGCATGGGCCGCATGGCTCATCTGTGCCCGTCGACGTGCCCGAACGTGTCATGATGCGACCGTGGTGGACACCAAGAACGGGGAGTCGGAGCCCATCAGGGTGCTGGTCGTGGACGACCAGGAGCTGTTCCGGCGAGGGCTGACGATGCTGCTGGCCGCCGAGCCGGGCGTCGAGGTCGTCGGCGAGGCCGGCGACGGTCTGGAGGGCACGAGCCTCGCCGCCACCGCAGCACCCGACGTGGTCCTGCTCGACATCCGGATGCCCAAGCGCTCTGGCATCGAGGCCTGCCTGGCCATCAAGGAGGCCGTCCCGTCGGCCAAGATCATCATCCTCACCGTCTCCGACGAGGAGGCCGACCTCTACGAGGCGGTCAAGAGCGGCGCGTCGGGCTACCTGCTCAAGGACTCCTCCATCGAGGAGGTCGCCCAGGCGATCCGCGTCGTCGCCGACGGCCAGTCGCTGATCAGCCCGTCGATGGCGGTCAAGCTGATCGACGAGTTCAAGCAGATGTCGCGCCCCGAGCGCGAGCACGTCCCCGGCCTGCGGCTCACCGACCGCGAGCTCGAGGTGCTGCGTCTGGTCGCCAAGGGCATGAACAACCGCGAGATCGCGCGCGACCTGTTCATCTCCGAGAACACCGTGAAGAACCACGTCCGCAACATCCTCGAGAAGCTCCAGCTGCACTCGCGGATGGAGGCGGTCATGTACGCCGTCAAGGAGAAGCTGCTCGATCTCCCCTGACGACTGACGCCCGAGGAACGAGGGCGTCACTCGTCAGAGGAGATCATCGATGGTCGAGCAAGCCGTCGGACCGAGGAACGAGGTCCGAACCGGCGTGTCGAGACCCGGTGCAGGTCGAGCAGGTGCCTCGGAGGCGGGTGGTCTCGACGACGCTCGCTCGCGCTCACTGCTCGACCAGCGGTGGGCGGGCTCGCTGCTCGACCAGCGGTCGGTGGTGCGTGGTTGAGTGAGCGGCGTGGAGACGCTGACCCGGCCCCAGGCCCGGCGCGTGGCGCTGGCGGCGCAGGGGTTCCTTGACCCGCGCCACACGACGCCGACGATGCGCACCTTCGCGCGGACGCTGGCGCGGACGGGGTTGCTGCAGGTCGACTCGGTCAACGTGCTGCAGCGGGCCCACTACGTGCCGCTCTACTCGCGGATGGGCCCCTACGACACCGCGCTGCTGCACCGGGCCGCCGAGCGCCGACCGCGCCGGCTGGTGGAGTACTGGGCGCACGTGCAGGCGCTCATGCCGGTCGAGCTGTGGCCCGTGATGCAGCACCGGATGGCGACCTACCGCGCCCAGCGCGGCAAGTGGCTCAAGGCCGACGACGACCGGGTCGTCCAGCGGGTGCTGGCCGAGGTCACCGCGCGGGGGGCGTCCACGGCCCGCGACCTCGACGACGGTGCCCCGCGCTCGCGCGAGCACTGGGGCTGGAACTGGTCGGAGGCGCGCAAGGCGCTCGACTACCTCTACATGTCCGGCGACCTCGCCATCGCGGGACGCACCAGCCAGTTCGAGGTCCGCTACGACCTGCCGGAGCGGGTGCTGCCGCCCGAGGTGCTGGCCACGCCGACCCCGACGCGGGAGGAGGCCGACCGCGAGCTCGTGCGCCGGGCGGCCCGCTCCCACGGGGTGGCCACGCTGCGCTGCCTCGCCGACTACCACCGCATGCTCCAGGCCCCGGCCCGCGCCGCGGTCGACAGCCTCGTCGAGGAGGGCGAGCTCGTGCCCGTGCGGGTCGAGGGCTGGCCGCGCGAGGCGTGGCTGCACCGCGACGCGCGCCGGCCGCGCCGGGTCGGGGCGCGGGCCTTCCTCAGCCCGTTCGACCCGGTGGTGTGGCTGCGCGAGCGCACCGAGCGGCTCTTCGACTTCCGCTACCGCATCGAGATCTACACCCCGCCCGAGCAGCGGGTCCACGGCTACTACGTGCTGCCGTTCCTGCTGCGCGACGAGCTCGTCGGCCGCGCCGACCTCAAGGCCGATCGGGCGAGCGGGCGGCTGCTGGTCCGGTCCGCGTGGGCCGAGGACGGCGCGCCGCCCGACACCGCCGCGGAGATGGCGGCCGAGCTGCGCACCCTGGCGGGCTGGCTCGGCCTCGACGACGTCGTCACCGAGCCGCGCGGCGACCTCGCCGCCGAGCTCGCCCGCGAGCTCGGGAGGCACCCGGCCGGACTCGGCTGAGGAACGTCCGGGCGCCACCGGCCGTTACGATGGACGACGGCGTACTCCGCCCACACCGCGCGCGCCTCAGGCGCCGACCCAGACCCACCCAGGAGCCACACCACCGTGCCTGCCATCCTCGACAAGCTCCTCCGCATCGGCGAGGGCAAGATCCTGCGTCAGCTCCAGTCCATCTCCGACGCGGTCAACGCGATCGAGGACGACTTCGTCGCGATGAGCGACGAGGAGCTGCAGGGCATGACCGCGGAGTTCCGCGAGCGGCTCGCGAAGGGCGAGGAGCTCGACGACCTCATGCCCGAGGCGTTCGCCACCGTGCGCGAGGCTGCGCGCCGGGTGCTGGGCATGCGCCCGTTCGACGTGCAGATCCAGGGCGGCGCGGCGCTCCACCTCGGCAACATCGCCGAGATGAAGACCGGTGAGGGCAAGACCCTCGTCGCGGTGCTGCCGTCCTACCTCAACGCCCTGTCGGGCAAGGGCGTCCACGTCGTCACGGTCAACGACTACCTCGCGAAGTACCAGTCCGAGATGATGGGCCGCGTCCACCACTTCCTCGGGCTCACCGTCGGGGTGATCCTGCCGGAGATGCGCCCCGACGAGCGGCGCGCGGCCTACAACTGCGACATCACCTACGGCACCAACAACGAGCTCGGCTTCGACTACCTGCGCGACAACATGGCGGGCTCGATCGAGGAGTGCGTGCAGCGCGGCCACAACTTCGCGGTCGTCGACGAGGTCGACTCGATCCTCATCGACGAGGCCCGCACCCCGCTGATCATCAGCGGCCCCACGCAGGACGAGGTGAAGTGGTACGGCGAGTTCGCCAAGATCGCCCGCCGCCTCGAGCTCGACGTCGACTACGAGGTCGACGAGAAGAAGCGCACCATCTCCGTGCTCGAGCCGGGCATCACCAAGGTCGAGGACCACCTCGGCATCGAGAACCTCTACGAGTCGGTCAACACCCCGCTCATCTCCTTCCTCAACAACTCCATCAAGGCCAAGGAGCTGTTCCGCAAGGACAAGGAGTACGTCGTCATGCAGGGCGAGGTGCTCATCGTCGACGAGCACACCGGCCGCATGCTGGCCGGTCGCCGCTACAACGACGGCCTCCACCAGGCCATCGAGGCCAAGGAGGGCGTGCAGGTCCGCGAGGAGTACCAGACCCTCGCCACCGTGACCCTGCAGAACTACTTCCGCCTCTACGACAAGCTGTCCGGGATGACCGGCACGGCGATGACCGAGGCCAGCGAGTTCGACAAGATCTACAAGCTCGGCGTGGTCCCGATCCCGACCAACAAGCCGATGTCGCGCAAGGACATGCCCGACCTCGTCTACCGGACCGAGGAGGCGAAGTACGACGCCGTCGTCGAGGACATCCGCGAGCGCCACGAGAAGGGCCAGCCGGTCCTGGTCGGCACCGTCTCGGTCGAGAAGTCCGAGCACCTGTCCGACAAGCTGACCAGGCTCGGCGTCCCGCACACCGTCCTCAACGCCAAGCACCACGCCGACGAGGCGAAGGTCGTGGCCGTCGCGGGTCACCGCGGCGCGGTCACGGTGGCGACCAACATGGCCGGTCGAGGCACCGACATCATGCTCGGCGGATCGACGGAGTTCCTGGCCGACCAGCAGCTGCGCGAGCGCGGGCTGGATCCGGTCGAGACCCCGGAGGAGTACGACGCCGCCTGGCCCGAGACCCTCGAGCAGGTCAAGGAGCAGGTCGCCCGCGAGCACGACGAGGTCAAGCAGCTCGGCGGCCTCTACGTCGTCGGCACCGAGCGCCACGAGTCGCGCCGCATCGACAACCAGCTGCGCGGTCGCTCGGGGCGCCAGGGCGACCCGGGGGAGTCGCGGTTCTACCTGTCCCTGCAGGACGAGCTCATGCGGCTGTTCAAGTCCGACTGGGTCGACCGCGTGCTCACCGCGCTGAAGATCCCCGACGACGTCCCGATCGAGAACAAGCGGGTCACCAACGCGATCGCCAACGCCCAGGGCCAGGTCGAGTCGCAGAACTTCGAGTCCCGCAAGAACGTCCTCAAGTACGACGACGTCATGGACCGCCAGCGCAAGGTCATCTACGGCGAGCGCCGCGAGGTCCTCGAGGGCGCCGACATCGAGGACCAGGTCCGCACGTTCATCGACGACGTCGTGACCGGCGTCGTGACCGGCGCGACCCAGGAGTTCCCCGAGGAGTGGGACCTCGAGCAGCTGTGGACCGACCTGCGCCAGATCTGGCCGGTGACCGTCGACCGCGAGCAGCTCGTCGAGGACGCCGACGGTCTGGCCGGCATCGACCGCGAGGAGCTCATCGCAACGCTGCAGCGCGACGCGCAGGCGGCCTACGACGCCCGCGAGCAGGAGGTCGGCGAGGAGGTAATGCGCGAGCTCGAGCGCC
>Ga0325401_1007927_pt1 | contig 10320 bp, 5 predicted proteins | sample PopdelMetagenome_FD_205666 | JGI IMG/M metagenome (GOLD analysis project Ga0325401, IMG submission 205666) | Populus deltoides microbial communities from Bellville, Georgia, United States - Xylem-PdKOR-R2 | ecosystem: Host-associated > Plants > Phyllosphere > Stem > Wood/Secondary xylem | place...
ACTATTATAATCCAATTCGAGGTCATACACAGTGAATCAAGGACAATGCTCAGTAGCTTTCCCACATGAAATAGATTATGTTAATATTAAAAGAACAAAAAGAAAAGAACTACGTCTTCAACCTCTAATCAACATTGCCAATTTTGGTAAGCAATAGAAACTAAAAACTATGTTTCGAAATTACAAATTATTCATTTCTCATGATCATCTCTTGTCGGCACACACAGAATTATTACAGTCGAAGGTTCCCTCGAATAGTTTACATACGAGAATGGAAAGGAACAAACAAAACAAAACGAGCATGAAACGAATATTCGTGTCTCGCATGTGAAGCGGACGAAAAAGACATCAAATAAAGGCAATTTGAGAACCTATTAACCCCAGCATGCGGCCGATTTAAACCTTCTGTATATAAAAAGATTCTAATATGCGCAGGACCAGAGACTCTAAGATGGTCCAGATGGGCACATAAATAAGAAACTGTCTTTTTGATAGGCAAAACAGCTCCTATAGAGAATGACAGCATGGGACAGCCCTCATCTCCGCATGAGTGGTCCTATAAGCAAACATGGGGTGGAATAAGCTTTCCTGGGTTCATTATATTGTTGGGGTCTATAGCATTTTTAATTCTTTTCATTGTCTTCAGGGCCTCCACTCCAAGTTCTTTCTCGAGATACTGGAAACACAAGGAATTCCACGGTATTGATTACGGTACATATAAAAGTGAATCCCATAGTAAAAATTAGTACATTTCAACAAGCTTGAATAAGTTCCATTGTGTTAATGTGCTCCAGCTCAGTTTTGGGAAACTAATATGCCAAATGAAAAGCTCCATTGTGCTAATGTGCTCCAGCTCAGTTATGGGAAACTAATATGCCAAATGAAACTAGTGGTACATTGAATTTGATGGTGCAGCGGCCCTATATTGTGCATATTTTTTATCCAAACAATGATGATAGATAAAGGCATCTTTAACAATGAGGTCACCCCATGAGTCACCATGTGGTAATCTATGCGCATTGCAGTGCCAAATGAAATGTCCTTTTGGTTTTCAGGAACTCTATCATAAGTATCTCATGAAATGAGTCATGCAAGAACGAAGAAATGGCATGGCTGTAATTACACGCTACTGTTTTGGTTAATCTGTCGTGTGTGTGCTCATGATGTCACAATTTCATGTCATATGTCCTTTTCCTTTGAATTTATATGCTGCATACTGTTGGACAGGCATTGTGCATGATGACATTAAGTTCCAAAATGGTTGATGAAAATCCTTTGTTACAATAGTCAAAGCACCAAATGAGTACGTGTCAAACTTCATGAAATGCATTGCAGGTTCAAACAATGGATAAGATACCTTCATTTTCCCTGTTCCTACTCCATGTTCTCCGGTACATGTTCCTGCTCGGAAAGAAACAGGGAAACGTTTTAGCACCAGAAATTTTTCAGCATTTTGTTAGAATGTGTCCAAATGGTCAACGATCTGCAACCCTAAGACAGGGGGACTTTTATCCTTAGAAGTCAGCATCTTACACACGGATGAAAAGTAGATAAACATATAGGAGAAAGAATTGACTATGTGAAGCATGACTAACTAAAAAGCATCCTAAGAATTCCATAATCTTTTTCCAACTGAAACAGAAATAGCAGACACCAGAAAGGAGCATGCACCTTCCATTGACAAAGCACTATGGACCATAAAATGATTCAATCTTTCTGCCTCCCGCCGGTGATCTTCTTGGTTCGGGTCAAAAAGAATTACAGTGTGAAAGTTACCATCACCAGCATGAGCAATAACTGCGCTGTTAGTTGACAAGACAAGAAAATAATTTTCATCACTAGCCTAATTCAATTGAGCGCATATACAGGAAAAGAAAACAATATGTCTCTTGCATCATACTGTCTCTAGTAGATGTCCTTCAGAAATACATACCAAACCAATGGCGATGCATCCAGCTCTTTCTTGGACCTCGATATCAATTCTGCAAGATGTGATAGAGGAACACATACGTCCTGCATGAAATAAGTGGGGAAGGTGACATTAGCAAGAACCAAGGATAAACATCATCACAAAAGAACAAGAAAAACCTTCTATGCTTGTCTCAGCAGAAGAAAAATATATGATGAAGTCATTCATATAATAATGTGGTTCGTTGAAAAGAAGATGATCTCTTCATTCATCAATTTTCACTTTGCATTTGCTTATCCTTTCTTTCATTCTTTCTGGAAACTAACAGTTCTTTCCATTAAAAAGGGCTGGGATTACGTTTTAAAAAGTCTAGTTAAAGGTAGCAAGCAAGGGTAGGGATGGACTTACCATTGAATAACGTGGATGTCATAAGAAACAATGCAAGTGCATCAATGCAAAAAAAAAATGACAGCAATTATACGAGCAATGTACAAGAGAACTCAACAAAGATGAAAAATGTCTCAGAGCACATGGAAAATAAGTCATATAATGATCTCCATTAGTCAGTTACTGCATACCTCCATGTGTTTTTCAAAATAATCAGAGAAAGTGAGCGTAAAGCTGAAATAAAATGTTCCATCAAGCATGTCTCCACTAAAACAGAAGACGTATGAAACTTGGGTATATATACAAGCTTGGCAAAGTGACTCACTGAAATCATCGCCTCATATTTTGGTTCCATTGCAAAGCAAGCCCATAGAGCCTCCTTCCTTATCTGCAACACACAAAAAATTTAAAATATTATGCATATAAGCTAATCATTTGACAAATAACTGATTTCAAAACAAAATAATTTTCCATGCTAGCATTAGGAATCAGGGGGACAGCATCCCCAGAAAAGGAAAAGGTTGCAAAACATGCAAAACTAAATCCAAGCACTACCCACAACTAGTATGGGAAAGAGCAGGAGCGCAACAATCTATGTGACTTTACCTTCCAAAGTTCTTTTTTAGCTTCAGGGTCTTCTTCAAAAACAAAATCTGAACCCCTGTGCTCAGAAATGATCTTCTGAACAATTAGTGTTTGTTCACGTGCATATGCCTCTAATAACAATAAGCAGGAGATGAGTGGGGTAACAATGAATAAAGTAAGAAGACAAGGCTTAAGAAATCTTTTTTAATAGGAAAAGTGAAGCAATTATTTAGATGAATTGGCATCCAAACAACAATTCAACCTGGTTGATATGGAAGTCCCTGAAATATTAATCGCATTTGCTTATGAAAAGTGTGGTAATATACTTTAAAATATCAATATTGTTTTTTTACTATAGATAGTATTGAAAGCAGCTCATAAGATATAAAAGTGTCCGTAGTTCATAAAAAACCAAGAGAAATACGCACTGCCAGATAATTGAACCTCAAACAACAAATCTAGCCAGATATTTAAATTCAACCAGACAGGAACAGATAGATGAACCATGTTGGAATTATTATCTCTTTTTTTTTTTAACTCCAATTCGAGCATCGTTTATCAGGACCTCATGATATCATGATGCTGCCTAAGTCAGCCATTAATTAGACAATGATTGAAATATAAGCCATAATCTGTCCGGAAAAAGAAAAACAAAATTGCACAGACAATTGATTGTACAAGATAATTCAATTGTCAACTGTGTTTTACCCAGTAAAATCTCAATCAACCAGTAGCTGTCCATGTGTGTTGGTAGTTTTCATGAGGAACAACATTGATACAATGAGATTCAAAGAAATAACAATCAAACTCAAAACAGATCAAGTAACATGGAGCTCGTTTTTTTTTTTTTTTTGCATTGCCAGCAGAACTGAATCATTCACATAAAGAATATCCACAATTCCATCAGATATTAAAAAAATTTCAAAAAACTATTAGCAATTACCATGACACCAAATGGGTTCAAGTACTAAATCTCATCCATTAAAATCCTGGATTTTATCCAATACACATAAATAAGCAAGTCACTTGGAAAGACATCCTGCCTTACCTGTGCCTATGAATTCAAACATCAAAGTTGGAAATTCAGGTAAATTCTTGTCATTAGCAATATTGATAGCTCTCACTTGAACCTCGTCCATTAGCTCCACTCTTGACACCTAATGATAGAGAATGGATAATCCATAAAACAGTGAATGCAAGAACACAATTTGCATTAAGTCCTACCTGTATACCAGACAGCATAGTGGCAATGGCAACATCAGCTGCATCCTTAATTGTAGGGAAATTGCACATTGCAACCTGTAATGTTGTGAAACTCAATTAACAAACGCAACTAAATTTGACATCTGATAGAAACATGTAGTTGAGAATTAATACAGAGAGCAAGACTCTATCAATTGCCAAAAGAAAATAACAGAAACTTTAAAAGGTGGTTAAAGTAAGATTTTGATGTTTCATTGAACAAAACTTCTCATATTTTCTGATGAATAATGGATGTCAGAGAATTCAGCAAGATGAACTTCAGGCACCTAAAAATAACAAGAAACCACCAGAACTGTCACTCTCGCTTGTCTACTGCCATCATTAATTATGTTTTTAATATTCACCCAAAAAAAATGAAAGGAAAAGGCTGGGTTGGTGGGCCTCAAAACAGAGAGAGGGCGAAGGTACCACTGAATGCTGTGGAATTTTCTGAAGTCGTAAAGTGACCTCTGTTATTACACCGAGGGTCCCTTCACTTCCGATCACCAGGCGAGTCAAATCATACCTAAGGTAATAGATCCAATATGATTAAGAGTTGACTCATCCAAAAATGCAATAAAACAGAAATCCTCTAAAGCAATTGAAATCAGAAAGAGTTGAAGGCATCCTCTGCACATGCACGATGGCCAACCATTTTGAAAGCTTCAGAAACATGAGTCTAGCATAGCAAAGCACCATTTAACAAACAAAATCTGTAAGCTAACTCCACCAGCAATTATTTGGTCTGTGATTTTCCAGAACACTCCCCTTAATACGAGGATCAAAAATTTCAGAGATTTATCTTCTCAGGTTATTCTCCAAAAAAAAAAAAAAAACAGAGATAAAAATGACCAGTAAATATAGAAAAGGACAATAACACACCCTGCAGCACTCTTTCGAGCACGAGAAGCTGTTTTGACCACATCTCCATTGGGAAGAACTACCTGGAGCACAAATAGTATAAGAATTACATTGTCACAAAAATGAACTCGATGCATCCGGAGGTCAGAGAGCAAACCTTGAGACTAATGACATTATCTCGCATGGTTCCATACCTACACGCTAAAAACCAGATCATTAAGGCAAATAAGAAATAAGACCATTGATTCTTGAACAAGTTTCTTACTTTTGAGGATTAAAAGAATTTCAGGAACAGGAAGATAAGTGCGAAAGGCAATAGCTTCAATGTCAAAGCAAGCAATTGAAGGCAAACATAGAATTTAATAAAGATAAACCTTTGGGGGCTTCTAGTCTAATCATTTGGGTGTTGCAAAATTGTCCATCTCCATACTATATGGATGAGTTGAAGTGGTACCATTTTCATGTTTCAGGAATTCAAGAATAATGGTGCAAATCATTCGGACTTTTAAGCATTAAAAATGTCTCATTGCCAAAGCATAAGCAATTTGAATTTTAAACATAAGCCCTAGTATAGGGAAAAGTAATGCAATATTTTAACATTTCCACTAAAAAGTAATGCAACGTTAATCCTTGTTCTAGTGCAGAAGATCGCTTCTCAAAGTAGCTAAATCAGCATTTGTTTATTATGGTGTGTTTCTAGTGTTATGAGCAATCCCAGTGACAGAAGACGAACTGGGTGCCTACACCACTCTATAATCAAGTAGTCAATGGAAATGCAGACAGAAACTTACAGCCACTTGTCAAATTCAAATGGGCTTACTACGGATAAGAAAACTGATAAAATATAGAGGGAGGAAAGCTTATAAAAGAATGGGAGGAAATTCACCTTTATCTTGATTTAGCTGAAGCAGTTCAATCAAAACATGAAACTTGAGTTTTATTACTTGTTTTGACTTTCGAACAACTAATTTATATCATGAGTACTATAACCATCAGAATGAAACAAAGGCAACTGATAAAGCAGCGCAAATACCTCACAGCTAAAGATCCCGAGCAACGTGTAGCACACATTCCCCCTATTGTTGCACCAGGCCCTGAATGTCAACATAATGCAAAGAAGATGCTAATCTCAATTGCCAAATGGACCAACAAATAGTTGCCAAAACTGCAACAAACATAAGTAATGACCAAGATCATGCATCATGCAAGACAGTATATACACAATCGAAGTAATTTCAGCCTTACATTAAAACACACAAAAATTGAAACTTCATAGTTCATGTATGAAGGAACCAAAATATAACACGTCCCAAGAACATGTTTAATCACTGGGAGAACTTGTAACAAATTTACCTGGGTCAAGGGGAAAGAATAGACCATAAGGCTCTAGATATTCATTAAGCTCCATCCACCCAATTCCAGGCTCCACAACCACATCCATGTCCTCAACATGTAATGCTTTTACATTCTAAAAATTGAACAAGCAGTTACAAACATGAAACATAAGTTTTCAAGTGTTGATAAGATGAGAGAACTGGCAATAGGCTTCAAATTTTGGGTTATCTAAGAAAATTGCTCAGAGACTTCTGGCTAAAATCAAGTGCAACATCTACTTTTCCTAAGTTTTTCAGTAACTGAAAAAACACTTCGTTTACTTCTTCTTGAGTACTTTAAACAGGAATATAAAAAGCAGAAAATCAAAAGAAGATACTGGCAGTTTTCATCCTTTTAATAGCCAAAATAAAAAAGATAAGATACATCTATCTTAGTTCCCCATCACAATTTTTGGACAGGTTGCTTGCACAATATAGAAACTAGAGATTTGAAAGTCAATACAAATGACAGAAAACATTTGTTTCAACATAACAAATATACTAAAAAAGAAGGTGATTTTCCTGTAGCTATCAACACACTTCACTATTCACTATAATAGTGGAGTGATGTCTATGGCCTTGGCTAAAAAAATTGATTGCCTTCAAACTAGGGGTGTTTTGGTATTTTCACATGGTTTATTTGTCATTATTGATTTGTTTAGGGTGTTTCCGTCTATTCATCATTTTAATGTATAGTAAAATAACTAAAATATCTCCAAGAATAAAAAAAAATCAATTGTTTCGAATAGGGGTATTTAGGTATTTTTGTTTTTTAATACACAATGCAATTACACATGTACCCTTAAATCAAAGAGATTTAATTCATAGGGGTTGGGGTCAAGGGTATTAGAGTCTTTTGGTCTTGGTTTTTTTGTTAATTGTTGGTTTAATTGAGGGCAATGTTGTAATTTAACATTAAAATAATATATTTTTTTTGGAAAAAAGTTGATGGCGCGTTCACATCACGCGCAAGCACGTGGGAGTCGCTGCGCATTTTGAGCGGCGTGTGCGGCGGCTCTCGATGGTAAAAAAATAAGCTTTCGCGGTATCATTTCATTCCTCGCTGTCTCCTCTTCCATAATAGGTGACGTGTGTAGTCAAAATGTGGTCGGTTTATCATCGGTGACCCTTTTTTTTCCATTTATTTCTCTCTCCTACCACCAGAAAAGCACTATGGTCCTCATTTTTATTGGTATTTCAAATTCAGTCCTTTTAGTTTTGATTTTAGTATTTTTATCATTTTTTCTTTTGTTAAAGTTTTTGTTTTCAATTTAACCCTTGGTTTCTAATTTGTATATACAATATGTTTCGATTCGGTCCTTTTACTTTGAATTTCTTGTATTTTTTCTTAGTTCTTTTGTCAAAGTTTTTATTGCTTTCAATTTTATCTTTCAAATCAAGTTTATGATTTTTTTTTTTCAATGAGAATAATAATGATTTCAATTTGATCCATCTTCTTTTAATTTCTTATTGTTTTCCTTGGCCTTTTTGTCAAAGTTTTTATAGTTTTCAATTATATCCTTTAATGATGATGATGATGATGATATTGATAATAATAATAATAATAATAAAGAATTGGTAATGATAATAATGATGATGATATTATTAAGTTAGTGATGATAATAATAATAATAATAGTAATGTTGATAGTGGTAGTGGTAGTAACAATGATACTACTACTACTAATAATAATAATAATAATAATGATAATAATAGTGATAATATTTATGATATTAATAGTTGTGATGATAGTAAGAATTGTGGTAATAATAGTAACAATATTAATAATAATAGTGATAGCAATAACAAAAATAGCAATAATAAATGTATTAATTTTACTAATAATAGAAATAATAATAATGATATTAATAATAGTAGTCGTGATGATTTTGATCATCATTTTTCAGATTGCTATTTTTTTCAATCATTTTGTATGATTGAAATTTTTTTTTTCAATTTCATCTTTTAATATTTATTTTTTTGAAAATTGGATTTCATGGTTCTTCTAGATTGAGGTCTGATGACTTTGATTATAAATTTAAAAAGTTTACATATATTTTTTTAAAAAAAAAACTTTATCATTCCCTTTATGTTTTTCTCAGGTTGTTCCAGTCACATAATATGGGTTGTATATTTGACAGGATATCCTGTGTTGGCTTAGTTTTAATTAGCATTGTTATACATTTTTCATGACAATTTTCATGTTATTTTTTAACCTCATTTCAATACCTAAACATTATCTTTTTTGCAAAAAAAAATAGTTCAATCTCGTGGTGAAGCCTGGTTACCAAAAATATTATGAACTAAAGCTCTTGTTTCAAAGTTTGTGAAAGCATTGGTATACCTGCATTAGTGACATGTCAATGCAAACACCACCATGAGGTGATAAGGTGTGCCCCTCTATTGATGTAGCTCCACCATATGGTACAATTGGAACCTGCTTAAATAAAACTAATCCAGCTTAGGACCACTTAAATGGTTACACCAGCGTAGTAGAGCAAGCAAATGGAAAAGGCACCAAACTTGAGAAGTAAACATGAAGCAAAACCAATTATAATAGAAATACAAGTTCTTGATAGCAAAAACGTTCCAAAAATCTAAAAGGATACAAAAAACACACACACACAAAATGAGCTCAGACCTTATGTTTGTCGCAAGATTTCACAATGTTGGAAACTTCCTCTTCTGACCTGCATGCGTGAAATATGAATTGCAGAGCATTTTGAGTTTCAGTAGAAGGTGATGTAATGAAGCAAGTCATCCAGATGATCTCAAAGAATAAGTGCAAACAAGGACTTTACACACAACTCCATGATCTATCAACTCTCTTTTCTTGTATATGATATGCTTATTCAGATCAATGTTATGCATCTCACGCACTCAAACAGACGAAGCATATGCACTTGTTTACTTAAAAAGTCACACAAAGGGTGACATTCTCTCCACTGAATACTTCATAGATTCTCTAACTATACCATTTTGTTGCGACTGGATGTAGACCTAACTTAACAGGTGTGTATTTCAGAGCTCATTTATAACATTATCGACATTCTACTCTCTTTAATCCTCGTTCTTTTGGCCTAAATCATAATTTCACGAGGCACGTTACCGCGAGCATGAATGACCAAAATCATCAAGAACACAACACGGAGAAAATAAGATCAATAATCAAGCTCACCTTGGGAAAACAACGACGTCCGGAATATTTACAGCTTTATGAAAACTGTGTTGCGGTTTTCCATGGAAATACCTCTCATCATAATCCATACTCATGTTATCCTACAAGATATTAATTACAAAGCTCAAATTATCTATTTAATGACACCTATGTCATTGCAACTCTAAAGTAAAATTGAAAAATAAAAATAAAATACTTGACAAATAGCTTTTAATTCTTCAATAAGCTCTTGCGGTAAATGCTTCTGAGATCCTTTTACCACAAACTCCGTGCTTCCTTTTCCTCCAATTCCACTGCTCCTTAAAAACAGCAGGAAAAGGAAAAAAAAAAAAAGCATTACTCTTAATATTTAAAATTGAAGAGGTAAATGATTATCCACTAAATTAGAAAAGATATTAAAAAAAAGAGAGAGAGAAATGAACTGACGGGGAATCGAGAGAAGCATCGCAGAGAGGAGGCGGAGATTGGAAGTGAATAGCGAGCGATCCAGCGAGAGTGATAGGGAGGAGAGATTTTGAGCAGGTAAAACGGAACGGATTCTGTTTAGAGAAATGATATGGAGAGGTCATTGCTGTAGTGTTTGCTCCTTGAGTTCGAAGATGGTGGAAGAATGAGGTGCGGAGGTTGGTTATGGTTTTTGAATAGGAGGAGCGTAGGCGAGAAAGCCAGCAAGTGAAAGCCATTTGATTTCAGTGAGAGACACAGGATACTGGAAAGATAGATGGATCTTGTAAATAGGAGAAGGAAAGTTTTTGAAAATAATGTAAATGGCGTGATGCTCTTTT
>Ga0325401_1007928_pt1 | contig 10320 bp, 6 predicted proteins | sample PopdelMetagenome_FD_205666 | JGI IMG/M metagenome (GOLD analysis project Ga0325401, IMG submission 205666) | Populus deltoides microbial communities from Bellville, Georgia, United States - Xylem-PdKOR-R2 | ecosystem: Host-associated > Plants > Phyllosphere > Stem > Wood/Secondary xylem | place...
TTTTTTATTTTGACATTAACATATTAAAAAAATCCAAAAAACACTAAAACCAATTAATTAAAATAAAAATAAAATTAATTTTTTTAAAACATATTTTTTAAAAACACAAACAAAAACCAGATGAAATTTGTATTCCCCATCGTTAGGTGAAGTGGATGTACCACATGATCTTCAAAAAGCATGTCCCGAACCTGGATGAGGTGGGTTATAGTTTGGTGCTATAGCCACTAAGCTACACAGTAAAACAGTCAACTCCACCCACGCAAATTTCTCAGTATTGTTCAGCACCCATCAACTCCACACTCCAGTTCTGCCTTGAGAGTCTATGAAAGGTGAGACTATAGCTACAAGTCATCAAGGGAAGGGAAACAAAATGAGAAATATAACTATGGCATAGAACATATTTACCAAGAATTGGCTCCAGAAAATCTGGAGGGATTAATTCAATTGGTTAATATTTAGATTTGTTTTTTAAAAATTACCAGTTCGAATCTCACAAATCTCATAATCACTGAAAACTTACATAATCGATAATTTAAATCATTGAATTATCATGTTAGTGAATAAATAAGTCATTAATAAATATGAATTAATTATTTTTATTAAAATAACATCATTTTTTTAAAAAATCTTTAAAGTTAATCCAGCCAAGTTTGACATGCTTCCCAGCTCAAAATGTTTTTCCAACCTCAGCAGGGTTTAACATCTTGTAAGAAATAAAATTGAAAAGACAGATGTTGGCAAGCAGCATATTTTATATATACAGGAAAAGATGGGCTTGGCCCATTCCAATGCATCTGTTCGACACAGATTTGCACTCAATAACAGGAACACTCCCGGGGCCGAAATGATTTTAGAATCTCCACAAGGACTACTGCTTGTCTTTTCAACTGGAAGAAGAAAGCGGAAAGAGATTCTTATCCTTTATAAAACGCTCCGTTTCCATGAAATAGGTGTCTGGAAGTGACTAGGATAAAAACACACACTAGCTCGTTAATTAGATGAGTAAATTAACTTGGAAGGATAAAATCTGCAGCATACGAAACATCAAACTGAATTATTTTATTAATAAATTATAAGTTTTCTCACCACTAGATTACTCCATCGCTCTGAATAACGAACTACGACAAACCTAATTTCATTAAACATTATAATTCAATTAAAATTTAACAACTTGTTCTAAATTTTTAAATCGTGTTAAAAATAAAAATAGTTACGATAATAAAATAAAATCAAGCCATAATAGACTAGTAGTAAACTAGTAATTGAGACCCCCCTTCCCCACTTGAGACGAAACGGGAAAAAAACTATATCTTCCCATTTTTTTACTCCTGAATTTAATTAATCAAACATGCCGAATAATACATATTGAAAAACAAGAATGTCTTCTTCTTTTTAACAAAGCAGCAACTTGATATCCTAGTCAGGCTAATGAATGTTCTTATAGTACCTGTTAAGAATTACTTAATGTTCAAAATCAAATTTTATTATTTTATTTGTTATATGTTTTACTGTGATGGCTTAAAAATATCACCATATACTCGTTTAATTTTTACAATTAATATCAGTTGGAAATTTCATTTTTCTCACATTATAGTCCTTGGAACTTCATTTTTCTCGTACTTCAATCCATGTTGAGAAGAAAATTAATTTAATCCTTGAAGTTCTTGAAACGATTCAATTTAGTTTCTAAAATGTTCTCTTTAAAAATTCTCATTATATATTGTTCTATATTTGAGTCCTAAAACTTTATTTCCACTCATGTTTCAGTCCATTAATGTTGAAAAAAAAACAATTTGGACCTTGAAGTTTTTATGAAAAGCTCAATTTGATGCTTAAAGTTTTTTATTTTCATATTTCTGTTCTTATGGTTTTAACTGTTTGATATTTTATATAAAACTTCATTTTATTCATGTTCTGATTCATGGATACTAATAAAAAAGAAAGGAACTCGTTAGAGAAGGGAGAAGAGAGAAAAATTTTGGTTTGCTACTTACCAATAATATAAAAAGTTGAATTTGGTTTAATAAGTTTGTATTTGGAAAGAAAGTTGAATATATATGGTTTTTCTCTTTAACCATGTTGGAAGAAAGTAAATCAAGGTCCATGATTGTTTTTTTATTTGATTTTTAAATTGATTAAATATTGTTTTAGAGTTGAAAATAAAATTATTAAGGTTTATATGAATTTTTAGAAGTGTTTTTTTTTTGCTAAAATAAGTTGAAGTATAAATTTTAGGAATCATAAGGCTAATATCTCAATTCAAACTTCAATGTTTTAATAAATTACACTTTATTTGCCCTAAAAACACTTGAGATTTCCCTTTTATGCCAAGCTTGTAGGTATGACATTTTAGTCCAAGAAAACTTGATTTTTTTTTTTTGTTTTTAAAAGCCAAACATTTGAGTTTGATCTTATAAACCTAAACATATTAAGTCATTCTTTGAAGCCTAGTCATGTATGGGCTGTTATTTTTTTTTAGGTTAGAAGCGCGTGCCTTGCCTTGCAAGCCCAAACATGCATGAGCTACATTCATTTAATTTTTATTTTAAAATAAAATTATATTTAGATAAATTATTAAGATGATATTTAAAAAATAACTTGATTATATCATTTTCTTTAAATGAAATTAGATATATGATAATATTTTCAATTATTGTATGAATAATTATATATAAATCTAATATATTTTTTTTTCTTAAAAATATTGCACATGAATAAAATGCTAAAATACACTCAACAATTCACAACTATACAAAGTAATCATGGCACACGTCATTCTTTATTGATTGGATTGATGTGGCCACTACGAGCTGCCAATCAATAATCAATATGAGCGAAAATGAATTACAGATGTCTATAATCTAAAATGTCAATTTACTTTTTTTTTTTTTTAAAATATCATGTTTCGTGCGATGATGATAGATGTGAATTTAATTTAGTATTATAAAAATCTTTAATCAGAAAATAAGGTGCGATAGAGAGACTTGAAATCTCTTATCCATGGATAATCACCGTAAAACCGATGACTTGATTCTCTAACAAAATAAATAAATATAATAATAATAATAATAAGTTTTTAAAATATTTTTTATTTTTTAAAAATCAATACGACTTCCCAACATCACGGAAGGACGGAGATGCTTAGTCTTAGTATTTACGACTTATCCAACAAAAATAGTCGGGATCCCAGCTAATATCTTAATTATAATTAAGAAGAAAAAATTAATGATAGTAGACGTTAGAAAAAAAGGGTCCTCATCTGAGGCTACCGTCTGGTCTGTGGCCTTGTCTCATTTGTGAGTGACATCAATAGGCCACATTATATTGCAGAACTGTTTGTAGAGAGTATAAAAACGTGTGGGCTAGATGAAGGTTCATGTGCATGTGAGCTGCAAAAACCAAGTGTGAGAGACGGAGATGGCATGGGAATCCATCTTTACAATAAAAGGGGAAAGAAGCAAGGGGGTAAAAAGACAGCGTAGAGAATCTGATATCCAAGTGGAGACTGGAGTACTATTTCTCTTTTCTGTTTTTTTTTTTTTAAGAAAAAAAGAGGGGCGAGAACGAAATTTTAGGAATGAAATGAAATCACGAACACTTGATTCGAGTGTCTTTTTGTGGGGGCTGTCTTTGCTTTCTCTGTCGTTTTGTATGCTTTTCTCTCTCTCACACATCTTCTCTCTCTTTATTCATGCATTCATTGATATCAATGTACTGTGTAGCTGTTGTTGATTGAAAGACTTGGAAAGGACCCAAAATTCAACATCAGAGTGCTTATTGCGTTATCTGCTTTTATTTTATTTTCTTCTGTCTCTGACTTATCTGTCTTTGCACCATCCTCTCCATTTCTTCGACTTCTGCTTTCCCACAAGTGCTTGCATCGCTCTCTCTCTCTTTATTCTCTTTTTATCTACTTTCATCTCACTCCATAAGTGGTAAAAACTAAAAAAAAAAACTACTTTGATTACTCACACGGACTCTCTCTCTCTCTTTTCCCAAAACAGTTGTACTATGTCCTTGAAGCTCACTCGAGAATTTCAAGATACCATGTAAGGAACTTCAACCGCTTCCCTAATTATCGCTGCATATTATTTCGTTTTTGCACTTCCTTCTTTCGGTTTTTGATTATTTCTTATCTTTTATCGTTTCTTTTGTGTTACTCTAATATCTTCTTTGTTTTATGGGTATACTCTACATATGCTGACTCACCCTATCATTTAGTGTTTGTTTATGTTCTTCAAATGTACTGTTTTGTTAATGATTTTGGGTTTTATTGATGGCCTGCAGCTGAGTTCAATTTTCTGCTTTTTTTTCTTCTGAGTTGTTGATAATGAGGGCTTTTTGCATTTTTGCCTTTTCCTCTCCCTTGTTTTATAATTGATTTTGCACAGAATTGGAATGGTAATCTGAAATGCAATTTTTTTCCCAATAACTGAGGCAATTCCTGCTTCTTGCATGAGTGTAGAGCTTTCGTTCAGATTGGAACTGCATCAGACCATACAACTAAGAAATGTTTATCCTTCACTTTAACCATTATTTTCGACCTCTTCCAAAGGAGAAGGGGTTGTAGGCGCATTCTTAATTTCTTAAAATGCTTTTCCTAAATGTAGGATTACTTGTTTCTTAACTTAATTGGAATGCCCTTAAATGTAACCTAGTCATTACATGTTTTGACATGGGGTGGTGTTGCAGTTCTATTTGTTTTCGGTTAGGTATGGATTGATATAATGGAAGCCAGCCACTTTTATCTATTCACAAGTTGTGGATTAAGTTAAGAGCCATTTGACATGTCAATTGAAGTAATTTTCTTGAGATAAAAGTTTGAGGAACTACAGATGATCTGTAAAAAATGACATGGTCTGGTTCTGGCAAAACATTAATTGAATGATGCCTCTGTTGTTTCGAAGAATTATATATGCATGATAGATAATGAAAATTCATGAATTTTGTGGGAGTTTTGGAGATCTGCAACTTTACCATGCGAGGTCAAGTCTGAATAGTTGTGAGATGCTCTGCAGTTCAGAGGTGCATGGTTTTTACTTTCCATCATTTCAAAGGTGTGATGCTACATGGAAAAGTCAATTGGGGAAATGGTTTTTTTACCTTAATTGCTCCCGTTTGAGTGAAAAAATAATAATCTAAAAGCTCCAACACAATGCTTTTTTATTGCAAAAACATTACAAAGTAGTCTAGCACAGACACATAAATACATGCATGTGAACTTTTATAACAGCGATATACATATCACAGACAATAGGAATTAGGAATAACTAACCAGTTCAAGTGTTTACGGGGAACAGGGAGCGTCTACTAGTCAATACAGTGATTTGGTTAATGATTCGTTGGAACTGTGTGATGAAAAAGATCCTCAAAATAACTGATGTGAAATCAAAGCTAAAGTTGAGGTGCTTTGTGTGGGTCAAGCTTATTGGGAGTGAAATCAATCAAGCAAGTTCACAAGTGGCCGATGGTCTTTCTAGAAATGAGGTTAAGATGTTGTCTACATGGAAACAGCAACAAGGCCACAGAAATAGGAGATGATCCCTTTTTTCCATCAGATACTGCTAACTAGTCGAGGAAATTTTCTTAGAAAATTGATGCACTCATTTAGAAGAGTTGAGGGAAGCTCGTATAGGATGATTCAATCACGTGTATTGTAGAGCTTGAGATATATTAGTGGGTGATCTGCATTCAAGGAGAACAAACCGTGGAATGAAGTCATTGATCTGAAAGTCAGTTTGGCTGAAGTTATAAAAAGGACGGGTTTACGAGGAAAGGATATATACAAGCTAAATATCAACCCTGGACATGACAGAAAGAAAAAGGAATTCCTTAGATGGTTTGGCATGAGTCGGTTGAAACATATTTGAACACTTCAAACTATATTATTTACCTCCTGATTGAGATTTCATCAGCTCTCCCCAGCTGGAGAAAATTTGGCCTAAATTTTTGAAGTCATGAGATGTTGGTTTGAATGGTTCCAAAGTTATGTTCTTCTCCTGGAATGAGAGCTTTTGAGATGATGAGATCAGCCTTTTCTCTCTGAATAAATAAATAAATAAATAAAAAGAATAAAAATAAAAAGTTAGCCTTTCCTGTGGTGTTATTCTATTCATTAAGAATGGAAAAGAGAAAAAAGATTTTGGTTGGTTGAATTGTTTGGACCACCTTAACAGGTGCACATTATGAACCATGTAATGATTGTTAATCTTTTTGAATTGTTCTGGAGTCTGGGGTGTGTTTAAGACATGCAGGGAACTTTGGACAGGATTGGAGTTGTTGTGCTGTGATGTGCTTTTAGACTATTTTGTTGTGCTTTCAAGCTAGCAAACAGGCACAATCCCTTAATTGCTTTAGTAGATATGGTATAGGGATAGAACGAACCATATATATCTGTTCCAATGTTTACTCTTTAAATTCTCACTTCGAGGCAATTAATTGAATCATTGTAACTGCAGGTGAAGCATTATCCGGTTATCAGCAGTTTTTCTGTGGTAGTACATATTGGCCCAAGTACTTCACTCTATCACCCAGTCATGATACCTCCAAAATCCAAATTGGATTTCGAAAATGATTCAGAAGTTAGTAGCCAAGTAGCATCCAACTTATCTATGCATGCACCGTCCCCCGATCCATCAAAGGAAAGCACCACCCCTTCTTCCTCTCTCACAGATCTCATTAAGCTTCAAGAGAATCCAGTGCCTGTTTCCCTTGATTTATCACTCCATTTCAACTCCAGTGAAATTGAGTTGAAGGGAACAGGTGAGACTAGCAGTGAAGTAGCTGCCCATGCTCCAAACACGACCATCCCAAGAGTTTTCTCTTGCAATTACTGCCGCAGAAAGTTCTACAGCTCACAGGCACTTGGTGGTCACCAAAATGCGCATAAGAGAGAGCGAACAATGGCAAAGCGAGCAATGCGTATGGGAATACTTTCAGATAGATATACTAGCTTGGCTTCTCTTCCACTTCATGGTTCTGCGTTTCGGTCTCTTGGGATCAAAGCCCATGCTGCGATGCACCAAAGTCTCATACAATCTCAAACGCCTGCTAATACAAGAGGTGGAGCTAGGTTTGGGCAAGGCTATTACGGAATGCCGATGTTCATGGAAGAAGATGATGTGGGTTCATATTGGCCAGGGAGTTTTAGGCAGGTTGATGAGGATGTTGGTGGTAACTCGGGATTAGAGTTTGCTCAAAGTTCAAATATGAATTTTGAAGCAAGGCCACCACCATCAAGGACAGATTCATCAGCACCTGATCTTACCTTGAAGCTCTGAATTCCATTTACTTCTTTGAATCTTATTTTTCTATTAGACATGCTACTCATAACAGTCTTCACTTTGTACAGTGAGATATGCATCAGCAATGGCTATGAGCTTTCTAATTTTCATTAGAACTTTGCTCTCTATCTCTTTATTGTTATCAATTTTTTCTTATTGTTGTGTCTTATTTTTCTATCAAACAAGCTACTCATAACAGTCTTCACTTTGTACAGTGAGATATGCATTGGAAATGGCTATGAGCTTTCTAATTAGAACTGCGCTCTCCATCGCTTTCTTGTTGTCAATTTTTCTTATGGGTTGGGGATGCTGTCTCGAAGCTTGTAGTGCCAAATATCAATTTTCTGGATTATCATTTTTTATGGTTACTGACACTACTTAAAGCTCTAGAACCTGGGACACGTTCCGACTTCATACTTCACTTCCTGGTGATCAGGATTTTATATCTGCTGTTCCTTTAGCTAATCCTCTGCACCTAATAGAATAGTAGTAGAAAGCTGGGAGGAATTTCCTCAGGTTCCTACTCCGCGAAGTCTGGTTGCTAGTTGGTCATGAAGCGGCCTTGCCCACGTTCCATGGGCTCTAACTCGAAGGTTCTTAATTTGGAAACTTTGCCGCAAAATTCAGATTCTTTCCAACCAACGAGCTTCGTTATCATAGGTAGCTCACGCCTGATTTCTTTAATGGTACCTGGGATTCATGGCTGCTGATGAAGGTTTTTCAACCCTCTTATTATGTGTAGCTAGAGATTGTAGGAGCATTTATTGTACCTGTTGGCTGGTTTGGTATGCTCGCAACAAATAGGTGATGATCCAAGTCGTTTCTGGTTTGGTGAATTGTTTTCACTTCGGTTTGGTATTGAGAATGCACGGGAATCGAACTCTGGGAAATTAAGGCATCATGTTTTAAGGGAGCTAGAAAGCGCCTAGGGTAATCAATGTGTGAATTTAATTTCTGGCGAAGCTTGGAGAAGCAAGTCCAGATCGATGATTCCCGTATTTAGGTGACTCCACCTTCTGGGTTCATGCCTCAGCTGCAGGGGGGGGCTGCTTGTGTCCAGTTTTTTAAGCTATCAACGTCGTCGTTACTAATTGTTCTTGAGCACAACAGTTAAATCTCAAGACTTGCGGCCTTGAAAAGGGGTAATTTAGAAAGTTTAAGCTTCTACTAATTAAGATTTATATAGCTTATCTATAAGAACTAGTCAAATACCGTGCGTGCTATGCTGCGTCCATGCAAAGTTAATTTTTAATGTAAAAAAATAATAATGAAGAAGCTGTGAACACATTTTTTGTTATCAGGAAAAATATAATTTATTATTGGAAAGTTTGTGCGAGTATTTAATAAAATAAATTAAAAACTATCTTATCTTGTAAAAAATTAAAAAATTACTAATACCAACTAAAAACTCAAACAAGAAGCTGAAAAATTAACATAAAAATATTTGATTGCCACAAGCTCTTAAATTTTATTTATTTAATTATTTCAAAAAAAATCATTTTCTAGTATAAATTTTTCTTCTCTTATTAATATATTTTTTGAACATTGTTTTTAGCTACATTGTTTACTGGGTAAAAACTTAAAATAATTAAAAAAAAATCTTAAAAATTAGCAATAAAAAATATCCTTTTAATAAAAACCTCTTTCTCTTGTTTTTTTTTTCTTACATTTTTTTTATTAGAACTATTATTTTTTAAATAACAACTTAGCGGGTTTCAACCTTCGATAATAAATAAAGAAAAAATAATGAAATGATTGTTTTACACTTGCGAGTTAAAGAACTGAAATTAGTATTTATCATTCATCACACAAAACAAAGGTATTAAAAAAAATAATCGAGTTACGGTAACTTGAATATTCACGATAATAAAAAAAATATTAAAAAAATCAATAAATCAACTTTCTGGACCATGGAGGACAACGAAAGAGGCCGGCAAAGTGATCACAGCTTTTGAAATTCCTTTTCCGAGATATGCTTTTGCAGTTTCTTTCATCTTGGTCAGAATAAAGGCCCCAATTTGGCTAGGCGAACATTGTTGCCATTGGCTACAAACCCATTCGGAGACCTGACTATCTCAGATGGAACGATTTTCATCTCCTTTGATCATCGAACCTCCTATCGATCAAACGCTTAGTTCAAAAAACTGTATTGCTTGGATTAGTCACAGCCTGACGTTTTGGTGGAGCGCCCACAAGCAACTCTCCCTCTTGGGTAAAGGCAACAGCTGAAGGGGTTGTCCTAGGTTTTTCAGCATTTTCAATAACTTGAGGATTCTGTACACACAGATATGGAATGAATTAGAATAAAAGAGAAGAGATGCCATTCAAATCTTCCCTTTCATACGGTCAACACATGAATTTGTGCCATCCCGAATCAAATACCAATAAAAAAAGCAAAATGAAAGAAATACAATGACCAAAACCTCAATAAGCTACCTGAAAGATCTGGACAAACCAATCCAATTTTGTCTGAAATTAGAAGGTTCCCACGGCGGCTTTCACATTATTAGTCAACTGCGCAACAAATAAAAACCAAAACCCAGCCTTTTCACAACCCTAACCACAGCTCTCAAACAGCTTTTAACAACGCCATTTCTCCAGTCATGTTGAGCAACAAGTTCATTATCAACGTCTTTATTACCAATACAAAAAAAAAATTGATCCTCCCCACACCGGCAACACTTCTTCTCTCTATTTTCATCCTAATCCATCGATTTTGCACATGAGATTCGATTTTGGTGTTCTTCACAGGGGTCTTCAGACTTGCTATTTGCAGCAGGGAGCGTTTTTACGGGCAGTGTTTCCAGTTTCTACCGTGTTTTTTAAAATTTTATTTTTTAAAAAATAAATTTTAAAAAAATATTATTATAATATATTTAAAAAACATTTTTAAAACCAAGTTTTTAACAACGTGATTCATGCTATTAAAGCATCCCAAAGAATACACTAAATCAAAATTAAAAAAAAATTATTAGTTGAAATAATATTTTTTTTCAGTATTTTTATTTGATTTGTTATTTATATATATATATAT
>Ga0325401_1007930_pt1 | contig 10319 bp, 12 predicted proteins | sample PopdelMetagenome_FD_205666 | JGI IMG/M metagenome (GOLD analysis project Ga0325401, IMG submission 205666) | Populus deltoides microbial communities from Bellville, Georgia, United States - Xylem-PdKOR-R2 | ecosystem: Host-associated > Plants > Phyllosphere > Stem > Wood/Secondary xylem | place...
TACCTCTTCTAAGAGTTGACTCAATTTTTTAGTTTTAGAATCCTTGAAGGGTATTGATTTAAATGGAATTTAATTGCTAAAAAATAACTAAAAATAAATTAAACGAGATCGAGACGCTTTGATTTGCAACGATAATTCCTTTAAATCGACAGTAAAATAATATTTTAAAAATACCCTTAACAGCACAAATTCTATTTTTAAAAAAAAAAAAAAAATTCATTGTCTCCTTTCTGTTTCATAAAATTATCGAACTGTAATGAATTGTGCAAGATCATGTTATGTTGCCACATCCATCGTCCTGGACCTCTTTGCATAGATGACTTTCCCACTAATCCATTGAATATCCCAAGACCCGTAACGTGCAAATCCATTTCCTTCCTGGAAGAAATAAAGCCATTAATTTGACATAACCAATCAGCTGCTCCCTCCTCATCTCGTCATCTTCTGGAAATTTAGCGCAGAATGCAAAGCATTGCTTTAAATGTGGTGATAGATTATTGTATTTCAAAATCCAAGTAGGTTCTCGCTTCTTCTCTTGGATCCCAGATCTCACTTCCTTTTATAGATATCCATTCATCTTCACTCTCTCTTGGCTTGTCAAGGACCATCAAAAGTAATTACAGTATGCATCTCGCACTTGTATTTAACAAACATTAGGGGATTTCTTTTTTCTTTTCAAAAGGTGGTAAAAATGTTACAATTATATTACTTAAAAAGTGGTGAATATAAAGAACCCTGTAAAGAAAAAAAGAGTTTTTGTAACAAAAAAATAATAATTTTAAAGGCAAAAAAATCAAGATTAATTGTTAATTTAATTCATTTCTACATGTATTCAAAATGGTATAATTAAATTTAATTATTCCAAACATAAAAATTATAATGGGTTATCAAATTAAATTCAAATATCGTATGAAATTAAACTTAATTTCACATGTGAAATGGTTTTACACAAGTTATAAAGAAAATTAAATCTAATTTTATAAATATAGATATAAATAAATAAGAATTATGTGACACAATTTCTTAGCTAGTCGGATGAAGTAATATTCAACCTAGTTCATCTCCAACAAATTATGATGAAAATATGTATAATTTAAACATTCTAATTTGTACTGTGATACTCTCTATTCTTAGTTTGAGATAGCAAACAAAAACGAAAAGATATTGTGCAAGAACTTGGACATGATTATATATCTTCATTTTTATTAAAATATATTACTTGTTAGTCGATAGATTTTCTAGTGAGATTACATATAATAATTATCCATGTTTATGTTTATGTTTAAAAAAATATCGTTAATAATTTATTGAATGTTGTTAACACACAATGTAGTCTTATATAATTTTACATATTATATAGGCAAATGATCTTATTTAATAAATTAAGACTATTAATGAAAGACGTGTCTTATTAAAAAGATCAGTGAAACTAATTTTTATCAGGAAAATTACCCTATCGAGTTTTGAAATATTATAATTTGCAATTTAAATCAAAAGAAAATTTTTAAATATAATAAAATAACTATAATACCGCAATATATATTATAACAATTAGAGATACTAAACAACATATTTTTTTTTTAATATAATGAAATGAATACATTACTCATACACACATTTCCACTTGTGTTCAAATCTAAGGATTTGTGTGAATTTTATTTGGTTATATGGATTATTTTTTTGTGATTGTTCGGTTCCAGTTAGATCTGTGCTTTACCGGTGCCGTTTTGATAATTTGAAAGTGCATTTTCTATTTTTCTGTTGAGTTTTCCTTGGCCTATATCGAATCTGTGAGTTTTTATTGAGTGGAGTTCTTGAAGATGTGCCTGGCTCAAGGATCTCTGCCCCAGTATCAGGCGATAACTGCCCAAAATCTAACAAGAAGACAGGCCCAGAAACTCCTGCCCCAACTTCTGAATCACCCCTCCAAGACGAGGAACGTGCCCCAGCGAAGAGCCTTTCAATTGATGAATCATTCTCTTCTCAGCACGAGCCACGTACACAAGATCCACGTTGCAGTGCTGGCTCCCCGGCATAGAGCCCTAGAGCTGAGAGGTCAATGCTACTTTGTTGTTTCTTTCCTTCTGGATTCGAAGGATAATAAATAGCGTTATGCCATTCCCATTACCCCTCCTTAATCACGGAGGTGATTCTCGTTTTCGATGTCCTTTAAAACAATATTTATTGGTTAATATGCATGAAACTCGGTAATGACTGTCCTTTAAAGTTTTTTATTTTAAAATACATTAAAATAATATTTTTTTTATTTTTAAAAAATTATTTTGAATATTAAAACATAAAAAAAAATTTAAAAAAATGTAATGAAACTCCCGTGCGTTCCAAACAGCCTCAGGAAGAGGTTAGGGAACCAAACGATGGAATGGATAATATGGAAAAGGTCACGTGCATCGTTGTTAACACAGGCCTAGGCCAAGGCCCAAGCCCTAACGTTAGGCTAAGTGGAGGAAGGCAAAGGGTTGAGGCCTGTCATACCAGTCTTTTCTTTTCTTTTTATATTTTCGGTGAGGGTAGCGAGAGGATTAACGAAGGAACATAACCGGCTCAACCTGATTTTATTTTATTTTTAAAATTTTTTTATTAATATAAATGTTCGTACTAACTTATATATATTTTAATTAATCTCATATATTCTCAAATTAATAACCATGCAAGATTTAATACCCCTAAAGTAATTGAATTCAAATAATTAAATAATAAATTTAAGGTTACCCCTCAAAATTTCAACTCTTGATTTATCGTTGATATAGAAGAAAATATTGGTTGCAGTTTGTCGCATAAGGGTCAACTGCTATAAATTTTTGGTTTTTTTGTTCAATTAAGATAGAGTAAATGAGTAGTGTTATTCAAATACTTTTTTTTTTGTAAAACTCTATGCAATGGCTGCAAAAAACAAGAATGCCCAATAAAGGACAAGTCTACTCTTGCCTCCCAGACACAGTAGTGGCTCTACTTGGAATCACGTCTTCGTTGTTGCGTGTAGAATAAAGAGTCGCTCTTGAAATGTCTATTTTTCTGCTTGACATTGGAAGCAAATGCCTCACCCTCCCATCAAGAAATTTATTTTACTAAAGTCGCTATTTGAATTATTTTTCACAGATTTAGAAGCCAAGCAGGCGACTTTCACCAACCAAAATTCACTGCCTGGCAGTGCCTACCTAACAATGAGTGGCCTTCATCAACTCATCGGTCAACACATGCTTGGTCAGAGTCAAAACTAGTAGGCCATCTCTCTCTCTCTCTCACTCGTCTCTAACAGCCATTATACCCTTCCTGGCTGAGTTATTATTATGGTATCCAAAATCAAGATGTTGTAATTAACAGCTAATATTTGCGTTAAACAGACTAAATCCACACTTAATTTAATATAAACTGACGGTGGTCCCCCGCTTCAAGAACAGTTAAGCCACATTGCTTTGCCTTGGAGTCTTTCGTGGGTCAATAATCTCTTCCATCCTATTAGAATTGTGCAAAGTGTCACTAGTCGATCCTTCTCTTAATTTGTCAAGATATCATATAATTTGTGGCCCCCTTCCCCAAAAGTATTTACTATCAAGTTCCCTGTCTCAAGCCAGTACTCTTGTCTGCAATTGCAACAGTAACCTAGCTCTCATTATGTTAGGCCAAAATAGTAAGAGGAGAGAACAGCTAAGCTACTCTTCAATGTCCACAGGCCCCAGTTTGGCTTAGTTGCAATATCAAGCTCTCGTGCTGTTCAAAAGTTTCATAATCTTGATTTTGTTCTTTCTTTTTCTTGGCTACAAGGAAAAACAGAAGTTACTCTGCCCAGTGCAACACCACTTCCATATTGCTTAGGCATCTCAAGCTTCTCCCTTCATGACATCAGATCCGAATGCATGTCTTGTAAACCACCTTAACATGTTTGATGGAACCTCGTGACAAAGGAAGGGAACATGTGAATACATGACAGAGGACAAAGCTTTGATTTAATGCATCGAAACTAGACTATTGAGAGACTCTGTGGATATGTCGCTCATCTACTAAAGATTAGACAAGTTTTACGTCCTGCGGTGGAGTTACTAAAAGAGGAGGGAGACAGCGACAGAATAATTATCTTACTTTAGGATCTTTTGGTTGTTTGTTCGATCTGTTGAAGCTTTCAACATTATTGTCTCTCCTCAATAATAGAACAGAGGAGGGCCACAGACTGCCTGAAATAATGTGTTTGTGAATAATCAAATCACAGAACATGTATAACACCTAAAAGATAACTCCTGTGTTTATTAGCTGTCTGAAATTCATCAGAGCTGTCCAAATCTTACGTGGAAGCCTTTCAAGAATTGGCATGCAGATAGATATGATATCTACCCTCTCTATTGAAACCAGAACCCCATCCCAGGTTCAGTAAATAACATATCATACCTGCATAAGCCAAGCTCTTTCAGAGGGTATCTTGGTCTTTGAAATGCATCTCAGGCTGTTATCTTTGATCCAGCCCTCACATGGCTAGAGATTGACCTCGAAAAGTTTTCTCCCGAGATTAATTAACTGTGAAGAAAATTGAAACGACTAGAATTCCCGTCAATTTTTTCCTTCCCTCTTTCTTTCCATGGATTTTTTAAAAAACAAGACAGTACAAAAGTTCCGAATCGTATGCAAAATTATTATCCTAGCAATAAAAACCTTGTCTTTAGTTCCTCCCAGGGTGTCCAAGTGCTGCTACCCATATTCTAAACAACACCTTATACTCTGTCCGTTCAGACTACTCACATAACAAAACAAAGGAGATCAAAAAGTTACACGACACTATAAAGCAGGCACCTCCTTCCCTTTATTTATCACAAATTCCATGCACCTCTTCATCCACACCTCTCCACGGTCAACTCCACAAACTTCCTCGTTTTTCTCGTTCTAGACACAGAAAATGATCTCCCTAGAAACTGTTCAAGCAACATCTAGATCCATTGAACCTTCAAGCCCCCGAATTTCTTTCTCCGCTGATTTCCTTCATGACAAGAACTTCATTCCAATTAGTCCGAACCCACAGGCTGAGAAAGATGGAGAAGCAGAGCGAGAAAAAGCTAGAAATGCAGAATTTGAGTTCCTTTCAAGCAAAATGAGCAGCCAGACCATGCTAACAGCAGATGAGCTTTTTTTCGAAGGGAGATTACTTCCCTTCTGGCAAATGCAGCATTCTGAGAAACTCAACAAAATTAGCCTCAAAACTAAAGAAGCTGAGGAAGGGGAAGGGGAGGAGAATCAGGAGATGAGCAAGGAAGAGCCAAGGGTTTGGTTTGTTGATGATGACCCATCTCCAAGGCCACCAAAGTGCACTGTTCTGTGGAAAGAGCTGCTACGGCTAAAGAAGCAACGTGCTTCTTCTTTGTCCCCCTCTTCGTCTTCCTCTTCGACATCATCCACTTCTAGCTCGGCCCTTGCAGACATTGTTACTAAAGAAGGCAAGCACGGTTCTGGGAATAGAGAGAAGCATGTGAAGAGGATAAAGAAAGGACTAGAGAGAACAAGATCAGCCAGTATCAGAATAAGGCCAATGATAAATGTCCCAATTTGCACACCGGTGAAGAGCAGTGCATTGCCGCCTTTGTTTCCCCTTAAGAAAGGGAGGCTAGAAAGGTGAAGACTGGAAGGGAAAAAACAAGTAGATCGAGATCGTTCAGTATAGACGTTCATCTCTTTTATCTGTCCATTTACTTCATTTCAAACTTCAATTTGTTCCCCTGCTTTTGTGTTCAGAGGACTGTTAATTATGATGGATACGATGAATTATAATGAAAATGACGACAAAACCTATGGTTTGGACAAAATAATATCTTCTTCCACTTTGTTTTTGCTTAGAAGACAATTAAGTACATTTCAGTTGCTTACGGATAGGAACTTGAGAGGTGCCATGCCACCTGCAAAGATGCAGAGCCTGAGAATAAGAGATTGCAGAGTCATTTGCAGAGGGAAAGTAATTGATATAAGACGTTCATTAACAGCAAACCATCAAACCTCGTCATTTTATAAGAACATGGGGGCCAGGTGTTTCAAATTACACAAACTGGAAGGTAAGAAGAGAAAAAAAATACAAGTATACAACAAAGAATGAATTTTATAGGATCAGTTGTTTGCGTGTGTACAGGTTGACAGCATAATCCAACTGTGCCGAGTTAAAGAACAATCAGATTGACTTGGTATGGAGAACCGACCGAAGTAAAAACAGATAAGACTGAAACTGGACCTGACAATGACAAAGCTTCTAGAAAAATTTCCAAGCCTAGCTAGACGCTGTAAATCTCTAAATAGAATAAATCAAGATTTAAACAAATGGTTAAAATCGGCTTCTCAGTAAATGCAGTCTTCCGCTTTTGCACTGGGTATATATACCGTGTTGGCGTGTTTTGCTCAAGAGGGTGGTGGGGCCAAGAACTGGTTTCCAGACGTCCTAATTAAAAAATAAAAATAAAAATGAATTAGCTTAAACTATTATTTGACAAATGGTTTTACATGTAAATAGCTAATGATATAAAAAAACAACATCGGTTCATTCAAGCTTACCTAAGGTTCAGCCCAGGTTTCAGAAGATTATTTGGAATTTGACCAGTCAGATTATTGTTCTGCAAGAATCTGAAAGACAAAAACAACTAAGTCAGATGAACCGAGAATAAAAAAAGAATTACCACATAAGCAATTGAATTAAAAAAACTACATGTGACCCAAAAAACACTACAACGAAACGTTCAAATGTGTTGTCATTAATTTCATCAGCAGCAGATAAATTAAAACACGTCTGGGTTTCTAGCAAAAATGAAGAATAAGTCAACAACCCAGCTATAAAATGGCTAACCATCCAGATTTTTTTACCATGTAGGTTTTTAAGTTGAAAGACTTAGTAAACACGTAATGGGTAGTGACAGCAATGAAAGGCCATTGGACTAGATACCCTTAAATCAGTAAATGCAACGTGAGTCTGATACCCAAACTTGTTGTAACCACTCTTAAATAGAGAAAGTAAGGATGACAAAATATGTCGGATAGCAGTTCTTCCGATTCCTTTTCAATCCAGCGCTTCTATCTAGAAACTTACAGGTCTATGAACTAAAAATAATTTTGGCAGGGATAATTCTTATCATACAGGCGCAAAAGCCATCTGCAATGAATCAGTGACATTGGCCCAAACATGCAAAAAGATTGGGTATCATAACCTGGAAACAAAACCATGTACATCAACTCCTCAAAATATTCTTATGTCTATTTCATTAACTACCATGTGAGAACATCAGTGTTGAGCTAAAAGTTGCTTGCACCGTATAAAATGTCTTAATTTGTATGAACATGATGTCCACCAAGTCAGAAATGGTCAATTACCAATCTCAAAGATGAGTGCTTCCGGATTCTACTCTGACATTTTAGTTACAAGTGTGATAATCTATGCGAATCCCACATTGGTACTTCTATTGCTTAGAAGAGATTGTGTGCTATGCAATTGGGGGAGGGTTGGAGTAAACATGCAGATGCCACTACCTTATTATAAAAATCATGATGAGATAGAGCAACAAAGGTTCAATGTGTGCAATAACACAATTTTTAAATTGTTCAGTGAATGGTTCCACATTTCCAATAGCACCGAGTTCTAGATCTATGATTGAACGGTAAAGGATTTCCAAAAACTTAAATCATAGACTCTTGGATTGGGGTTCCATTTATTTAGCATAACAACTAAAAGCACATTAAAGGACAAACTCCTAAGGTGTAAACAGCATTGACTGCAAATAAGTGGATAAAAAGCCAAGCCATGAAAGCAACGTGTAACATGATAAGATGAGACTTGCATATGCTCTTGAGCTAAAAAGACTTACAGTTCTCGCAGACCCTTGATGTTTCCAAGTGACAAGGGGATCTCACCAGTGAATCGATTGTCTTCCAAATGCCTTTCCAAAATGAAAACAATGTCAGGTAAAGTCTTATTTATGTTATATTTAACCAAAAACTGCAACCAAGTACCCTATTTTAGGCGGAACAGGAAAAAATAACAGGGGAAGGGAAAAGGGAGGATAATCTTACAATGTCTCCAGCATCTTTAGTGAACTCAAATCAGGTATTGATCCTGATAAAGTGTTGTTCCCAAGCCAGCTGTTAAAAACAAGAGAGCGTCAATCTAGAAAACCCGGTTCAATTTCTGCTAATTGACGGTTATAGTTTTGATAACCTACATGTCAGCCAATGCAGTCAATCTGGCAATACTTGGTGGGAGTGATCCTGAAAGACCCATGCCTGTCAGATTCCTGGAAACAAGAAGAAAACAAAAGATAAATTGTTTGTCGAGGACTAAGGAGCAGTACGTGGACAGAGAAACACTCTCTCATGACCAAACCCAACTTACAAAGTAACCACGCGAATCCGGGGGCCTTCAGAGCATGTAATTCCAGTCCAAGAATACTGAAGCGGCATACAGGGATCACCGTTCCAATCAAGAGGAGCATTCTGGAGACTGCTTTTCAGTGCTTCCAGAGCTATTACTGCACCAACAAATAAGAATTCTATATAACCAGTACCATCAACGCAAGTGACAAATTCAAAGCATCCAACCCCAATCTACCTAACTTGAAGTGTTAACTGAGCACCCTAGGACAAGAAAACAAACTGATTACACTACCCCAATATAAAAGGCAGGTCCTTAGTAACCATACCATCTCTTGTGAGTGTTCTTTCTCCGAGTGCAATCACTTCAAACACCTCTCCACCATTAATCAATGGATCAACGCTCGAACCAGTAGCTGGACTCAAAGCAACCGTGGTAGGACCATTAAGAGGCCACTTGGTAGCAAAGACAACAGCACCAGCTGGCGTCACACTCAAATTCTTATAATACGGCACACCATTGATACTTACATCAATCATCCTCGATCCCCCCGTAGAGGAATTATGATCGTCTGCAAAGTATAAAGCAATATAGTACATTGAATTAGGAAGGGGCACAGGAGGCCACCTCAGTTCCCGAAGACTTGACCGGCCCATTGGAAATTCCGTTTCGAATATCTTCGAAGGAGGAAGATTCCAGATACCAGAAACAGACACGTTTTTGCTAGGTGGAATTACTGGTTCTCCAAATGGCTCCCAAACCCGGTCGAATTGATCATCAGGATATCTAATTGGAAAAAAAAAAAAAGCAACTATTCAACATATGTAAAGAAATAGAAATCATAAACAAGCCAATAAGCACACAATTCAATAGCAGGTGTCGATGACTCACCGGATAACCTCCTTGTGACCGAAACTGTGCCTGGCAACCAGGCTGAGTCCAACCTGTTTAAAATCAGTCGAATTATACAAGGAATTTCCCAAAAGCACGAACTCCAAAGCCGAAATGAACGGGTCAGATTCCGTGTACGAATTAGCAGCAATACAGAAACTCATAGTCTTCCCTCGAGCCAAGAAAACACCTTCGTAGTAAGACGCCATGCCGTCACTGTGATCCCCTGTGGTATTCACCACGCTCCAGAGAGTTCCATCAACAATCTGATCGAAAACAGGAAGCGGATCGTTGCCGTTGATTCCTCCGTAGAAGTAAGTTGACCTGATCATGTATTTTGCTCCGCGGAAAACACTGACCACGTAGCAGAATTTGCGGTGGAGATTGTTTTGTAGAGGAAATGATCGGACCGTGGAGAGAGTGCGATCGAGGACCGGGATTGTTAGGTTCTTTGAGGTCCCACTGGTGATGTAGCCGGTGTCTGGGATCCATTGAAGACCGTTGATAGTTGACGGCACAGTAGCACCGCAATCAATTAAAGTGCCTGAAAAAAAATGAAAGAACAAAAAAAAGATTAGAGAAAGTAATTGAAAAAAAGGTGTAAGAGAGTGAGAGAAGTAAAAGGATTGTTATTACTTACGGAGAAGAGGCGGAGGTTGGGAGGAAGAGAGGGAGAGGAGAGAAAAAAGAGAAATCAAGATGGTGAGAGACGGAGGGGGCATGACGGAGAAATCCAAGTTTTAATTGTAACAAGATTGGAAATTCAGAGAGAGAAAGAGAGAGAGAGAGAGAGAAGCTTGTTCTGTTTTTGTTTGAATGGGTTTGGTTTAGTTTGGTTTGTTGGATATGGTAGCGGTGGAGGTCATTGTGGAATGGGCATTGAATGGGTCGTTGGGGAGTCATGGGATGCAAGAAAGGAATAGGGAGAGGATGTGAAGAAGAGGGAAGGAATTTTGGTGACGCGGGAAATGGGAGGGCCAGGTCAAGCAGATACCAGTACAGTTGTGCAACGCAGTTGTTTCAGGTGCTCTAGTTATTATTTTTAAAAATATTTTTTATTTAAAAATTTATTAAAATAATATTTTTT
>Ga0325401_1007931_pt1 | contig 10318 bp, 6 predicted proteins | sample PopdelMetagenome_FD_205666 | JGI IMG/M metagenome (GOLD analysis project Ga0325401, IMG submission 205666) | Populus deltoides microbial communities from Bellville, Georgia, United States - Xylem-PdKOR-R2 | ecosystem: Host-associated > Plants > Phyllosphere > Stem > Wood/Secondary xylem | place...
GGGCAGGCCGTCCATCTTCTCAGGGTTTTAGTTCTCACCCATAACAGCAGAGAATTACTGTGTCTTTGAAATGGAACCTGCTGCCACTACTGCTCAAGTGCCAAAGAAGAGAGGCCGAAAACCGAAGCCCAAAGAAGATCAGCAGCAGCAGCAGCAGCAGCAAAGTGCTGGTGCCCGAATGAAAGAGGGAAGGAAGGCACAGCAACCCTCTATTGATGACAAGTACACTCAGTGGAAGTCTTTGGTTCCTGTTCTTTATGACTGGCTAGCCAATCACAACCTCGTCTGGCCATCTCTCTCTTGCCGGTATTGTTTCTCTCTCTCTTTTTACTAGGTTTTCCTTACATTTCTTGATTGTCAGATGCTTTCTCCCCTTTGCTCTTTATTTTTTAACGTTCTTTCTTGTCTAGGGCTTTTATTTTACCTTTGGTTTTGAGTGAACCAAAGCTAGGGTTTTTCAATTTGGTTACTTTGCTCCATTTCCATGGCTCTACCACGATTAAAGCTCAGTATGTTTTTTTTTAATCGATCGATGATGCTGTGATTAGGTGGGGCCCGCAGCTTGAGCAAGCTACTTACAAGAATCGCCAGCGCCTCTATCTCTCTGAGCAGGCAAGTTTTTTTGCTTATACTATATGAGCATCTTTCTGGTCAAACATCTGAAACTTCTGTAATGGTAATGAACGAAATGCTCTAATTTATTTTTCAGCAATAGATAAATTACGGAAGAGAACTATTCATCTGCTTAATCTGAGCAAGATGGCCAAAATCTTACTGCTCAAATGAGTCTTGAAGGCTGAAGAAATAAGCATTGTGCCATGCACATTGAATTTTTGTGATTCTGTCCCATCCCAATTAATAGACAATTAATTGCATCCTTACACTGAAACAACATTGAAACTTCAAGGTTTTAATGGTAATAATTGGAGCCTATGGGTTTGGTGTGCAATTGGTCATTCTTTTAGCTTGGAAAGGGCATTTTAATTTACCCTCTGACATCTCTTTCTAGCTGATGCAATGTGAGATTTTGTTACTCTGTTGATGGATTATGACTTGTGGTGCTGTGTTTACTTTCTTAATGTCTTTCCTGTAAGACAGTTTCTATAATGTCGTGATTACTGTTTTTGTGTCCATTCCAATGTTAACCTTGCCAATAAATATTACCTTCCATGATAATTTAGACTTTATTTGGTCACTTTTCTTCAGAACTGTTCTCATAACAAATGTTTTTCCTTTTTCTGGTTATTTTTCTTTATCCAACTTCTTTTGTGTGGCCAGACTGATGGTAGTGTTCCAAATACTTTGGTCATTGCAAATTGTGATGTTGTCAAGTCTAGAGTTGCTGCTGCGGAACACATATCTCAGGTGATTAATTATTTTCTGTTGTTTCTTTCTTCTACCTGCTCTTAACTTTTATTCAATGTCTGGGAGCCGAATATGAGGGAAAGGAAACTGAAATCATTGAAAATCAAGGGAAAGGAAGTTACAGGAGAGAAGTAATTTCCTCTCTTGTTGTTTTGGTGGAAGGAATTTGGAGGAGAATTAATGTGTAGAGAAAGTTTATAAAATCCTTTTTACCTTTCATTTTTATGGAATAGAAAAGTTATTATAAGGGTGAATGAGTAACCTTTTTCCATTATCTTTCCATTTTCTCTCTAAATTGGAGATAGATTTTTGGTGCTCAAGGAAAATTTTCACTCCACTTTCATCTCTTCCCCTCATTTTCTCTCTTGCCCAAACAAATTTAAGTAACTCTCCCCCATCACATTCCTTTCCCCTGAATTCTTTTCCCTCATATCTATCCTCCAATTACTTTGTCAAGTTCCTCAATTGTTTCTACAACTTAGTTTATGTGGTTAACATCTAATTTATTTACTTAATACCATTTGCTTTATCTTTTCAGTTTAATGAAGAAGCACGCTCTCCATTTGTTAAGAAGTACAAGACCATCATACATCCTGGAGAGGTATAGATTTCACATACAGAATGTACACAGCCATAATATATGTAGTTATTACAGTTGCATGCAGTGATGCAGATACATCAGCTGATTATTAAACTTTTGACATTTTTTTTTGGTATAAAATAGGTATCTACTTGATCTCTCTATTAAGTTTGTTGTAAAATTTTAATGCCACATTTCCTGTTAGAAAAAGGAGTATGGACTTGTACTTTTGCTGCATTGGCTCTTTACTCATGTCCACCCTGATCTTAAAGTTTTGCTCTGCTTTTAAAAGGCAGGAAATCCCATTTGAACTTGTTCTTCAGAGATTTTTTTGATATACTTTTTCAGGTGAACAGAATCAGAGAACTCCCCCAGAATAGTAAGATAGTGGCTACTCATACTGACAGCCCTGATGTGAGTGTCTTAGGAACCTATTGGTTTCTTTATTTAGGCTGAACCTATTCTGTTTTTGATTGTTTTTACGGTTTTGTTAGTTCCCATAATTTAATTTTGCCAGCATTGTACTTCTAAAACTTCAGGTTCTTATATGGGATGTTGAAGCACAGCCTAACCGGCATGCTGTTCTTGGAGCTACAAATTCTCGTCCAGATTTGGTAATTTGATTTTGAAATGCAGGATGCAGCATTTTGTTTATTTACTTATTTATCAAGGCTCTCTTTTTATATTTTTAATCAGCACTCTTAGTAGTTTTTGTTTTTTTATTGGTTTCGCTACAATGGAAAGTAGGGTCGTTTAGATGTTTGCCTTCTAGATATAAAAGAGTGTTGTAAATTGTGGACAATCATATGCAAATGCTATCGTGTTTACATGATCCTCTCCATAAAGCATTTTCTTGTACTACTGCTGCATTCCAGGCATATCATCATGCATTTGCACACCCTTTTTATATTTCTAGGGATTCATAATTTTCTATCAAAATGACCCTTTTTTTTGTGTCGCGTGCTAAACCATGTCAACTTGGAACTTTTTCCCACAGATTTTGACTGGACATCAAGACAATGCTGAGTTTGCCCTTGCAATGTGCCCAACTGAACCCTATGTGCTTTCTGGAGGTTGAAAATCTATTTTTAAGTTCTTTTTTCTTTTCTTTTCTTTTCCTTGTGATGGATGAATTTGGGGTGGATTGCTACTTGTGCTTGGTTAGAATATGAAATTTGTCCAGCAGCTTATTTGTGTTATTCTGTGTTTCTCCTTTTGTTGTCAATTTTTTTCTTCTTCTTCTTTTGGATTCGTATTATGGTGTTTACTTATTAATAAATGACTTTCTTAAAAGTTAGGACTAGATTGCTACTTGCACCAAACAGCATATTTGTCTTATTACATATTTCTTTCCTTCTGGTTGAAAAATGTATCTTGGTGTGTACTGTTATGCTGTGTCTCTTTAGTTTGGTTGGATGTTCATGATTCTTACAGGCACATCTAGATTGCTTGGATGGGGACTAGGACAAACTTGATTTATCTTGACAAAGATTTTCTTCAAGTATGGGTTGTTAATTGCAGGGAAGGACAAGTTGGTAGTTTTGTGGAGTATCCAGGACCATATAACATCATCTGCCTCTGATCCAGCCACTAAGTCTCCAGGATCTGGTGGATCAATCATTAAAAAGACTGGGGATGGCAGTGATAAAGCCACTGATGGCCCTTCTGTTGGACCACGAGGTATCTACCAAGGGCATGAGGATACAGTTGAAGACGTGGCATTCTGTCCATCCAGGTATCTCACATGGCCCTGGTTAAATGCATGTAGTCATCTCATTGTTTATTGTCTTAGTATTCAATGTATAATATCCATCTTTCATGAAATTATGATTTTTTTAGTCATCATTTATATTATGTTATTATATTCAGTGTATTATGCAAATAATTGAAAATGTGGCTGTAAAATTAATCTCGTTAATATGCTCTTATACTTTTCTTTAATTATAACTTTGGAAAAGCATTTATGATATGGCTTTTTATTTCTGATTGAGTTTATATGTCTTCTGAAGTGCGCAGGAGTTTTGTAGTGTAGGAGATGATTCTTGCCTTATATTATGGGATGCTAGAACTGGTACTAGCCCAGCTATAAAGGTTATTTGCCTCAGCTTTATATTCTTGGTCTTGTTATTAGCATCTGTCTTTGTAAATTTTTCTTGGATTATGGTTGACAAATCTTGTGGGTATTTATGAAGGCATTCCCAGTATTGATGAAGTGAAAACCTGATCTCATTGTTCTGAATGATGTTAATACTAGTGTGTACTATTCCTTACTCTCTGCACCTGACTGTATTGACTTTTTTATTTATCTATTTTTTTTACCATAATCTGTCCACATTGATTGGGTGTAGAGTTTTGATCAAGAAACTGAGTTATAACTTTTTTTTTAATTATTTCTTTTTAATATCTACTTCATTGAGCCAAAGTATCATTCATGTTTTGTATGCCTTTTTATCTGGTCACCATTCAGTGGTATTCTGTAGATTGTGCTTATTCACTTTTAAAATATCATTCATGTAAAAGCTCAGCTCTGACTATCTATGTTTTCCTGTTCTCCATCGATTTTGGTTTCTGGTCAACAGGTTGAAAGGGCACATAATGCTGATCTTCACTGTGTTGATTGGAATCCTCAAGATGATAATCTCATTTTAACTGGGTATGTTTCAATTTTATGCTTCCTTCAGTTATGCTGTGCTGTCCAGGTGTGGACAAGATAAACATTTTTAGTTTGGTTGATGTTTTGTGCTTGTAAGGAAAAAATTAAATGCCAAAGATTTTTTTAAGCTCTGCTTGTTTTTTCTTCAGGTCTGCAGATACTTCTGTTTGCATGTTTGATCGAAGGAATCTCACTTCTAATGGAGTTGGTTTGCCTGTCTATAAATTTGAGGGTCACAAAGCTGCTGTTCTCTGTGTACAGGTACTCATCAACCTCCTTTTGTTCCTCTCATACCCTAAGCCTTTTTCTTCAAAATTTTAGTTGAAAGTCATTTGTTGGCCCTGGAAGCTAGCTGTAAATGCTTACTTTATTAATCTCCATTTCTTTTTCAGTGGTCTCCAGATAAGGCATCTGTTTTTGGGAGTTCTGCGGAGGATGGTCTCTTAAATATTTGGGATTATGAGAAGGTTTGTATGTCCAATCTCCATACATGAGCTGGATTGCCTGTGCATGGGCATCAACCCATCTAATTGAATGCAAAATAGGTCTCTTGCAATGTAGATCTGTTTGACAAATCATTGTGAAAGTTAACGAATCCTCAAGAGAAGGGGAAAATGAAAGGATTGTATACCCTTTTTCTTGTTTGAAATGCTCTTTAAGAAATATTTAACTAATTATTTTCTAAGAAGCTGAAGAAAAGACCAAACTGTTCATCTATTTTTCATTGCATGTCCTCAGGATATATAGTCGCTTTGGACTCCTCTGCAAGAACACATAGTTCTGAATACATATGTAACTTGTCTTCTAGAAGTCTTATTTGGTTTCTGGATCTTCACATTGAGATAAAAGAAATTTTTTGTGTACGGGGACGCTTCCCATCATTTGTTCGCTGCATGGGTGGGGGATTCTTATCCCAATTGTTCTTGAGCATAGCCCAGCTTTCCTTATGGTGCTTTTGAGCTACACCTCATTTTGGTGAAAGCTTTTCCTCCATCTCTGCCTCAGATTTCAAAAGTTCTAATTAAAGATGCTTTGATTGTTTGGTTGAATTGTTGCTTGCTTTGCTGTGTGATTGGAACTTGGGTGATGTTTTACTAGCTTGCGTCCTCTATGTTTTTCTGTTCTTACAGGTTGGCAAAAAGACAGAGCGTCCGACTAGAGCTCCAAGTTCTCCTGCAGGATTGTTTTTCCAGCATGCTGGGCACAGGTTTGTACCTGATAGTTTTTCTCCTTGAAAACAGTTCCTTAATTGCTAGCAATTCTCAATGGTTTGTAATTGTTTTCTCATTTGTCTTCAGGATTCCTTTTTGAATACCTTGAATATATGTTTTCAAACCAGCATCTATCACTTGCGATTGAAAAAAGGAAATTCTCATCATTCAATATGGTGCATTAGCATTTGTCATTTTATATGGTTTCTTTATCATTTTTCTTCTCCATGCAGCTACATGAACCTCAATTTCTCTAGTTGCTGACTGGTCTTTGTTGGATGCAACCATCTCACCTGATTGTCTCTTTGCCTTGAATGCCTACCATATCTATATGTGAAAAACACTATTTTCTTCTACTTTCTGAATTTGGCTTTTAGGAATCATTGGAAACATCTCTTTGTTGCAAGAAATATTTTTAAGAGATGTGTTGAACCTGATCTCTCTATCATGTTAGCTTTCTGAAGGTTCTTCTCTCCTGAGTTTCTTAGACTGCTAATGCACTATTAGGTGTGGCTGGCTGAAGCATGAATGGTGAAAGCTCTGACCAACCACATTCATACTCTTAACCTGACAAATTTTTGTGATTTAAGATACATACAATGTTAAAACACATGCCTGTCAAATTAAGGAAAGCTCAAATGGCCTCGACTTTTTTGTGTTTAAGTGTTTGTTAATGTCTTATCTACCTCGGTTTAAAGATTCTCATGGTTTATTGAAATCAACTAACAGCTCTAAATTCACTGTAAATAAGCATTTTTCTCATCTTTTGCTTTGGTCTTCACATGTTTATTGTGTTTTTCCTAGTCATATTTAATCTACTTTATATGTTTGATTGATAGCAAAGCGCATCTTCAATATTTGAATCCTTGATTCTTTTTTGAAATTCTCACGTATTTCTTTATGGGCTGATAAGTAATCATATATTTTCTTTTACTGTCATTTAGGGATAAAGTTGTTGATTTCCATTGGAATGCATCTGATCCTTGGACGGTGGTTAGTGTCTCTGATGACTGTGATACCACTGGCGGGGGAGGGACACTGCAGGTAATAGTTGCTTTCCATGGAAATGTCATATTGTGCAAGTGTATGGATAAGTTGGTAAAACATAGAGTATGAAGGATGGGAATTAAGTTTCAAAATTTTGTATCACTAAATCTAAACTTCTAGAGATATCATTACTTTTTCTTTTTCTCTTAGAATGCTTTTAAAGATGTTTCTAATTTGAGTCATTGGGGTAATGCTTAAATTTGATTTAATAAAATGTGTGCAGATATGGCGCATGAGTGATTTGATCTACAGGCCAGAAGATGAGGTTTTGGCAGAGCTTGAGAAGTTCAAGTCACATGTGGTTTCCTGTGCTTCGAAGCCTTGACATGGACTTGGAACAAGACCTGTATGATTATGGGAATTAACACTACTAGTTTATCGTATGGATTTTTAGCTGTATTCCGTTTTCTTGCCTAGGACCGATAGCAGTTAGAGGGGACGGATGCCTGTGTAGGTGGATTTTTGTAGAGATGTATTTGTGCTCCTCTTCTTCTGCCCTTTCCAGATTAAATTCGGATGTTTTCTGGATGTAGACTCTTTTAAATTTGCATTGGTCAAGAATTTGGCGTGGATAATGTGACAGGAAAATGGGATCCGAGCAGCCTGCAACTTTGCAGGGGTTTATATTGTTGCTGTTGTCATTTGTTGATCTCAGTCTAATTCGTGTGTAGTGTAGACAGCATGCATGTCCAATTAAGTGGATAAACCCGTGAAGCGGTCCATCTGAGAATATTCTGACTATCAGATAAAAGATTTTGAGCCTGTCGGAGAACCATCCATCAGTAGGATAAAGTTGGAACTGTTATTGTGTATTTTTCCTTTCATCATTGAAGTTGAGCTGAAATTTAGATTTACGAAGGGTTAAAACTCGGTTTTCTTATTTCATATTAAATAAATTGAATTCGTTTCAAGACTCTAATGGTAGAAATTCACTTGAACTATTCATGTCAAATAAATAATACCTTCCCTGCTTGTATCTGAGAAATTGTATGGGCGTTTCTTTTCATTTCAGCCATCTGTCCATCTCGAATATGGCATTTATTAGAGGCTAATTGCTTGAATAAGAGTGGTAAAAATTATATTTTAAAGTGTTTTTTAGTTAAAAATATATTAAAATAATATCTTTTTATTTTATAAAATTTATTTTTGACATCGCATCAAAATAATTAAAAAAATTAATTTAAAGATTTGTTTTTCAAAAAATAGTGAAACAACGATTCAACTGCAATGCCAAACAGTTTCTAAATTGATTAGGTTTGTATTGAGTTTAAAATCATTCCATACTTTTAATTTTAGTTTTAATTTTTTTTAGTTCGCCTGTTATGTTTGTCAAGTTTTTATAATGAAACCAAGGCTATTGTCTCGTATGTTCGAAATAATTTTCGCAATGTAGCTCATTGATAATGCAACTAGGTGCATTAGACCATCCATAAAATATAAAATCTTTATCTACTCATGAACGTAATCTCATCATTAATAGCAATAATCTCATACTAGGTGCATTGTTTAATGTATCAAGTACACAGCTACACAACATGAAATAAATAATAATCCACCATACAAAATCATATTGTTTACTTAAATACACATATCGTTGACAAGAACAACTCATTTACTTAGTGCATCAACTAGTTTTTTTAGGCTACCAGACTATTGTTTTAAGAAAAATATGAACTCTAACAGAAAAGATACCCATTTGGCATGCCAATGAATTAACTTTTACAACCCATTGATGTACTTTAACGTTTCGTAATCAATAATAAATATGAACTCCTTTTGCATTAGGTAGTGTTGCTAATGCTTCAATGACTAAACAATAGCATAAAACTCTATATGATATTTACAATAGTTTTTTTTTAAGCTAGTAAGCTTTTCATTGAAAAATGCCACGAGGCGCCCCTCTTGACTAAGAACACTTCCAATCCCCAAACCCAAGGCATCGCAATTCATCTTAAATAGCTTGTCAAAATCAAGAAGAGCCAACACATGAGCTTCAGTAATCTTTTGCTTTGCTAATTAGAAGCTAGCTTCTATCTTTTCCATTCATTGAAAAACATGACTTTTGAGGCATTCAATAATAGGTCCAATTAGTGCTATAAAGATATGGAAGAATCACTTATAAAAAGATGTCAGCTCATGAAAACTCCTAACATCATGAATGCTCATGGGAGTGAGCCACTCCATAATTGCTGACACCTTAGATTTATATGTCTGCACATCATTAATATATACAACAAATCCCAAAAAAATGATAGTATTATTAAAGAACAAACAATTATGTGGTTTATAAACAATTGCTCATGTTTTAATGTGTCAAATAGTCTATAGGTGCTCCACTCTAAGTATGAGTTATAGATCATGATTTCATCAAAGTAAGTTACTACAAACCCGCCCATAAATGGTCTCAAAACTAAGTGTATGAATCTTATAAAAGTACTAGGTGCATTGGATAGATCAAATGATATCACCATCCACTTATACAACCCATGTTGTGTTTAAAAGTTGCCTTCCATTTATACTTTGGCTTGATCTGTATTTGGTGGTAGCTGCTTTTAATATCAGTTTTTGAGAAAACTTTAAAACCTATTAATTGATCTATAATATCATCCAATTATGGCATGGGCTAAAAATACTTCATATTAATCTGGTTGATAGCTCTGCTATCCATAAATATGCCTCATTTTCCATTTTTATTTGTTACCAAAAGGGCTAAAACTATACAAGGACTTGTACTTTCTCAAGTTTAACTCTTCTTCAATAACTTTACCACATATTGTTGTAACTCTTTAGATTTATTGGTCTAAGTCTATAAACTGGTTCATTTGGTAGGCTAGAACATAAAATCAAGTTGATCTAGTACTAGATGTCTCACATAGGAGGTAGCTTTGGGATAATTCTTCTAGCATTAAGTTTGTAAATTCAACTAAAATCCTTTAAACCTCAATGATAAACTATGATAGAAGTTCAAGGGATTTTGGTTTAGCTGCAACATAATCACTCTTAGGCATCAATACAAGAACTTCCATTTCATTCCCTACTTTCTCTATAAACTATGATAAAGAAAAAAAAATTATTATCCTTACTTGGTTTAGCCTTAACAATTCCCCCCTCACCTGGATGCCAATATTACATGCTTTCCTTTTATGTTAAAGGTGTATGCATTGTGTCACTTGTCATGCAATACATTCCTATTATACTGTTAAGGCCTTCTAATAATATGTGAAACATTTATACAAACAACATCATACCAATCACTATCATAATATTTTTTGTCAATGAAAAATGAAACAAGATATCATTTATCCATGATTACCTTGCTATCCCACTTCAATGAGGTCAGTTTATAGGGATTAAGGTGATTGTTTATTTTGAGGCATGACTTCTTTACTGCCTTTAATGATACAATGTTCTCACAACTACCATTGTTGATGATCAATTCCACGTTTTGCATAGGGGTTTTTT
>Ga0325401_1007932_pt1 | contig 10318 bp, 6 predicted proteins | sample PopdelMetagenome_FD_205666 | JGI IMG/M metagenome (GOLD analysis project Ga0325401, IMG submission 205666) | Populus deltoides microbial communities from Bellville, Georgia, United States - Xylem-PdKOR-R2 | ecosystem: Host-associated > Plants > Phyllosphere > Stem > Wood/Secondary xylem | place...
GAAGCTGAAGCTGGTTCCTAAATTGCCCACTTCATGTATTAATTCAATGTTGCTCAACTTGTTTGGAAAGGAATCGTCGACAAAGAAGAGAATGATACATACAACGTTGAATAAGAAGAAAAGAAAAATCAATGGATCTGAGAGTGAAAAGGCAAGTCAGAGATTCAAATGTTTTGGTAGACAGAAAAAAAAAAAAACATTGGGAAGGAAACAATTAAGGAAAACTTATTGAAAAAGGGGAATGTGCAAGTATTTGACAAAAAAATTCATTGAAAAGGGGGGCTGGTGTAAGTATTTGTCAGGAAAGCTTCTTGAAAATTAGACTCGTGTATTTGACCGGGAAAAAAATTAATTTTTTACATATTAAATCAAAACTTTTCATGTTTTTATTTTTAAAAATGAGGTTAATTCAAGTCAATGTGCTCCCAACTTATAGCTTAGATTTTGGCATGAGTCAACCATCGGATTGGATATAAAAATTATATTTTACAGGTGCAATTCTCTATAATAATTCAGTTATACTTTTTAAAATTTACTAATTATATGAGCCGCGTTTTATTGTAGGTCACACATTTTTATTTTCTATAAAAAAAAATTGTATATACAAGTTTTTCAATGATTTTTTATAATTCAAAAAATCTGAGCGTAAGTTAAAAAGTTTATGCATATATATAATATTAAATAAATTGAGAACTATGAGTGCTAATAAATAAATAAATAATTATTAATAATACCTAAAAATAAAACTTGAACAATCAAGAGACACATGTAGATCAAAATATTTAATATTACAAGACGGAATATTTACCCGGTTATGTTTGCTAAATTCTATTTATTATAATAATTTTTTTATTTAATTAAATGATAATTGAAATAAACAAACACATTAAATTGATTGAATAAAAAAATAATTATGCAAGACTACACATATAAAAAATATTATCTGAAAATAAATATTTTTTATTTAAAAAAATATAGCTCATCTATACAAAAGATAAAAAAAATTATAGATAAATCAGAAAAATCTCTTTGAAAATTAAACACATAATAAAAAAAATAACCATTATTTACAAAAAGCTCTTTAAACAAAATAAAAGAGAGAAAGAGTATTAATATAAATTAAATAATTAAAAAAAATATAAAAATAAGCATTAATTGAAAAAAGAACAGGCGCTGCGAGGTTTGGCCAGCTTGCTTAGCCTATTTTGTTAAGGCCCATATGATTAGGCTTTTATTTTTTTTGTTACACCAAGTTTTTTTTTGAAAAGAAATCAAACAATGCATCGTTTGATCTTGCCCAGATTTCAGCCACTGTGGTGACCGGAAAATAAAAACAACCTATTTTGACCCAAAACACCTCAAGAATCATGATAAATCTATCTATAGCCTTAAAAAAGCTGAAATACCATCCCAAAAACCAAAATCAACACGAACTAAAAATCAATCTGAGCTCATATTTATTTTTTCATGAACTTTAAAGGTAATGAAAACACCTAATATGAACTTCTTTCATCAAAAGAAACCATTTGATACTAATATTGTTTGTTTTAGTGGTCTAAATTGATGTCAACGACATGTTTTTTTTCTACCTCTAGAATTTGACGGCATCTGTCTTCTCTCATAACCAAGGACTAAAAACAACAAAAATGAATATTTGTAAAATTGAATTTAAAAAATATTGAGGTATCTGAATTGTATATTTGTGTTAATTTTTAAGTTTGAAGACTAAAATGCATCTTTTTCTAAATTTATTGAACACCACTTATTTTTAGTATTTTTTTATTTAGGTTTATTTTCTTTCAATCCGATCATTTCATAAAAAATTAAAATTAATTAGTTTTTAATTAGAACTAAATCATAAAAAAAAAATTTAATGATAAAATTAAAAACAAAAAAAATTATACAATCTATCTAATAGTAATGCGTAAAAGGATGAATATTGAGATCATGCGCAGTGATAAACTCATGCCAATCCCACATTAACATCGCAGTCCAAAATACGGTGGGGGCTCAGGCCATCATGCTTTTAAAAGCAAAAGCAGAGAGGTAACCCAACTGCTGATGGATGATGTAACCTTTTTAACAACCTTGTTCTTGTAATCTCATGGTTTGTTTTACTGCTACTCTCTACTCGTGCAAAAAACATGACCATCTATTTGATTCTGCTGACAATAATTTCATTTTCCTTTCCCTCTGTCAGGCACTGTCTGAGAATTTACAAAATGATTTAGAAATGCCAAGAAGATGAGCTAGAACATATCAAAATATCGCTGGTAAGAAAAATACAATCTTCAAGAAATGGGAACGAAAGGGCAATTTTTAATTTTCGTATCTGAAGTTTTGATTATTTTTAGCAGTTGGGTTAACACAAAAAATTTGTATGTGAACAGTTGAAGTCTTCTGGAAGATGGGAGGAGAAAGAACACGTTACTTGTTCCAACCATATCCTAGGTAGATACATGTTAAAGGCAGTAATATTTATGTTTTCGATTATTAATTTGAGCACTTTTAATTTGCAGCTGTGAAAATGGATATTACGATGGCATCTGAAGAGGTTGTCGGCGGCCGTCCTAACGGAGAAGCGGGTCAAGAGGCTCGAAATCCCTCGACAACATGGTAATGTAAATGAATCTCATCTCCAATATGATTGATCTCTGATTATGCTTCAGCTATTGAATAAAGATAATGAAATTCGAACTAACTACTAAGCTTTATTATTTTGTTGAAAAAACATTTACTCAGGAACTGTACATATGACTCCCTCGAACATATCATATAGTTTCATGTCAATTTCTTCTCTGGTTACAAGGAGAAAGGTTTTGAATACACATCAAATGGTTCGCTAGCAGTTAACTGTGGTTCCTGCAGAAAGATTTTAACATCACCAATCAGCATAAGCAAATGGAGATCAAAAAATGAGAGCAGAATTAATGAATGTGATGTAAGAGCACATACAAACAAACATGATTAGAAAATTTATGTCACCACAGCTTTTGCAATGGTGGTATCTGCGGAATACAAACAGCAAAAAGTTAATGATGAAAAAACATACCTGTGTGATCCCTCCGCTGAAATTCCCCCCTGCTAATAGCATTGAGATAAGTGTTGTTACAACACCACCACTAAGCTCATTGATCGTCTTACGGATGGTAGCCCGCATTGCATTCAGCATGCTGCCATATGTAGTTCCATGTCCGCGCTCGATTGCTTGGATGAACGAATAAGTCATTACACCTGTTGAAGTGATCTTCGATAGAGCCTGTCCATATAGATTCAGATTGAATAAGTGCATTGCTGCTGTGAATGAGAAAATCCATTCTTGATTTCTAGATTATAAAGTTTGACATGTATGCTTAATTATGGAAGTACCGAAGTGTCTGCAGAGGTTTGATCATCATCGCAGCCACTGAAGGAGATCACTTCCCCACCACTTGTCCCTTTCCATACTCCTGATCGAGGGCGATGATCTTCCCAAACATACTTCCCGCTCCTATTTTCATCAATGTAAGCATTTATGAGCAAGAAAATTACAATATTTGGATAGAGAGGATGCAAATATAATCGATTTGTATTCAGAGCCAGCATTTCCTGCAAGGTGCCAAAGGCTATGAACACGGGTTATCCTTTCTCCACTACAAGGTTATGCTACGCTTTTAGTAAGAAAAGAAAGGGAAAGGACAAACCTATCCATTCTGCACAGAAACGGTAAATCCAACACAGTGCCACTATGGCAAGCATCAATGATGGCATGAAGCTTAACACCATGGGAAATAGGCTTGACAACTACTGCATTGATCTCATCATCAACAATCATTCCTTGAGTTTCAAAATCTGTTGGACAAAGGGTTTCATCATATCCATCCAACTCATCTCCATTGTAATCCTTCTGCTGCGAACCATGACCGGAAAAATGAAACACTAATGAATCTCCAGGCTGACATCCTTGCACGAGCCATGACAATGCCAATCTCATGTTGGATTTCGTTGGCCGCCTATAAGGATCAGTCTCTTCCTCTGCAAATTGATTATTAATCAGCATGAATAGTGATATAATCACAGAAAACTCCATGTGCCTTTAGTATCGAACACATTGGTCAAAGTTAAACTTGAAATAACTCTGTATTTGTTTTAGAATTTCTACTCGGCTGTTTAGATCTGAGTATAGGAATGTATCAAGTTGAAATTCGGGATAACAATACACAAACAAGCATATCATTCATTCCAAAATCAACCAAACATAAGAACATGAGAGCATTCCCCCTGATTATGAAAGCTAAGACATTAAAATATGAACTTAATTCAACCGAACAGAGTAAATGACTTTGTAAAGAGAACTTATATCCAACAAAAAAACCTAAATTATGAGGGTATAAATCATTAATTAATCAGTTACCAAAATATTATATATGCGGATTAAAGACGGTATAAATCAAACTATCAAGAATCTTTCAAGAAACACAAGAACGGAAATAAATCTTTGAAAATTCTTACCAGTGAGCATGATGATGGAGGATTCAGGGAAGTTGAACCTATTAACCAACAAATACTTCATGCACATGGCATCATTAATGCACCCTTTGAGTTCATTTTTAGTATTCTTATAAGAAACCGCACAAATCACAGCACGCTTTGTGCCATGGACAGCAGGTGGTGGTCCAGGAGGCGCATGATTGAATGGTGATGGAACCACTTGAAAAGGATGAGGTGGGGGAGGGTAATGTTGGTAGTGGCTCGAGGATGAGTAAGATAGAGCTGGCGGTGGCGGGGCAGAGCGAGGATCAACTATGTAGGTGATGGCATGGCAGATAGCACAGCAGATGGAGTTGGAGTTGGCTCCTGGTGGAAGCTGCAAAGGGGTGTGGCAGTTTGAACAGTTGACTAACATGTACATGCTGTTTAGTGTCTCTGAGAGACGCAGAAATGTCAGAACTCAAAAATTGATGAGAAGGGATTATTGGCAATAGTATGATTAATTTAATGCTGATGATATAAGGCAAAGTTGGTAAGAGGTTTGGAAGGTGAGAAGGAAGGAGAGCGGCTCGTCGGGGAGGGCAAAACGTGGAGAAGCTGGGGATGATAACTTTGACTTCCATGTACAGTTCATTGGACACAAGCAAGTTGGCCAGTAAACAATGATTGGCCAAAAAGAGAAGTTGGGTGTAAGGTTTTCTATACAATAAAAATTCGTAGCCGTGCTTAAATTTTCAATCATGATACTTTAATGGTTTTAATAGTATTTTATCAGAAAAAAATGATTTTAATATTATAGTTTGAGTTGATTAATTGATAAAGAAAGGGATTATAAAATTAATTAAGGGCACTACTATACTATACATTGACAGGCTTGTTTCTTGCATGTTGCCCGTTGAAGAATACCCTAATCATGAAATCTAAAAAAAAAAAGAAATTGGTAAATGGTTTTGGAACATTGATTTGCTCATCTAATTTTTTTAATAGTTTAGTCTATGTTTAGTAATATAGTTATTATATATATTATTTTAAAGTGTTTTTTGTTCGTTAAAATAATATTTTTTATTTTAAAAAAATATTTTTAACATCATCACATCAAAAAACAATAAAAAAACATAAAAAATAAATAATTTTAAATAAAAATATAAAATTTTCAAAAACACCATTCCAAACACCATTCCAAACACCGAGTAAAATTTTAAACGGTCAAGCAACAAGGGTTTGAATATTACATTTGCACTCCGATGGTGGGCTTCCGGGAAAAGAACAAGCATTATCTTCATATGATATGTGACTTTATGCTAAGAATTTGACAAGTAATCAAAGTGAATGAGCCTTTTACGATGAAGAATTCTTTTTCTGGGTGTGAAAAGCATGCAGATGCAAGTTTTCAACATCCTTTTTTTAGACCAATCAACAATAGAGCTAAAAATTAAGGTGATTGGTAGGAATCTATTTTATATAATAAAGTTATAACACGTTAATAATGGATATTTTTTCATCAAAATACGAAGACATATATTTGATCCATCTTACCATAAATACAACAAAAATAAAAAAAACAGAAATGTTGATATTAAGTTGAAAAAAAAAATAAGATGAAAGTTTTTCCATAACCTGCTTTCGATGACTTGGTAGATTTAAAAACAATCATTGTGATTCAATTGACTTGATAGATTCAATTGACTTGATGAGTTTAAAAATAACCAATAAAAATATAGTTAGACTAAAACAAATTCAAAACGATATATTTTTTAAAACAAGCATTGAGATAACTAACTTATTATATCGATCTAAATCAATTTTAGTTTATCTTATAAATTCACGACTGTTGTAATTCACAGTGTATTTGAGTGTGGAAAAACAATGATTTTCCCACACCATTTAGATGCATGTATAATTTCTTGGCATGTGCTAATATTATAAGTTTTAGTTTAAGGGGTACATATATTGAATGCACAAGCTTTTGTTCCCTTACTAGATAGTTAGTTCTTGATATGCTGGGAGTTAAAATAAATTTATTTGTTTTATATAAAAAAAACATACTCATGCATTGCTAATGTTTTTATAGTAAAAAAAATATTTAGATAATACGGGGGTTATTTTAATGTGATTTAGTTGACTTGGTAGGTTTAAAAATAATCCAGACAATCAATAAAAATATAATTTGACTAAAACAAATTTCAAGACGATATATTTTTTTTAAAATAAACATTGAGAGAATAACATATTAGATCGATCTGAGTCTATTTTGGTTCATCTAACAAATTTACAACTCGGGTTGATCCGATGTGATTTGGTTGACTTAGTGAATTTAAAATCAACTTGAATAACTAATAAAAATATAATTTGATTAAAAAAAATTTAAAACGATATTATTTAAAAAAATATATTAAAAAAATGCTATTGGAAGTTGTAAAGTCTTGGGATAAGGACCGATAAGTTCTGTGGATAATTATCACAACATGTTTGAAAACAATTTCCATTTCCTTGCAAAAAAAGGAAAAAACTATTTCCCCGTGACATAAACCCTCAGGCCATGCTGCCACAGGACTCGAAGCCCAAGTGCAACTCGAAGCCCAAGTGCAAGGAGCCCATGCATTAAGAAAGTTATGTAAACTGCTATGCTCACGCCCTCGACGAATCTTCCAACACAGCTTACTAATATGACCTCAAATATGAAATTAATAATTTCAAATTGTTAACAAAACCTAATTAAAAATTACTGTAGTTCAAGATCCACTGGAAATATACTGGTATGATTTTATGTTTTCATCTATTTTCAAGAGTATTAAATTTTTTTATATCATTTATTTTTTATTTTTAAATTGATCGGAAATAAATAAATATTTTTCTATCTTGATTGTACAAAGAAAATTAGTTTTGTGACACTTTTGTATTTAGCTAAAAATAAAAAATAAACATACGCATGTGGCATACCTAGGAGCGCATGGGAGGCGTCTACGTCCTTCCACCATTTTGTTGAAAGAGTTGTCATATACTTTTCCTGTTGGTACAACGAGTGTCCTTTAGTGTTTCTATTTTTTTTCTTCTTTATCTTCTCCTTGAAAATTACAACTTGGTCTTCTTGGCTTTTTGGTCTGGGTACTTTTATAGAAGTTTTATTTATTTTTAATTTCAACTTTAAATCTCAATTTATCAAATATTATATTTTCCAATTTGATCATCATTCTTTGAATTTTTTTTCCTTAACCCTTTTGTAAAAGTTTTATGAGTTTTTCATTTCATCATTGAATTCAAATTTATTGTATTATTTTTTTCAATTTGATTTTCATTGCTTTGATTTCTAGATTTTTTCTTGACTCTTTTGTAAAAATTATTATTCTTTTCAATATCACCTTTTATTATAACATATTATCTTTATTTTTTATGTCAATTTTGAGCCTTGTTCTTTGATTTTTTTTTCTTTTACTAAATTGATTTTTTTTAATTTCACCCTTCAACTAATATAAAATTTATTTTGTTTTTTAATTTGATCCTCATTCTTTTAATTGCTATTTTTTAAAAATTAATTTATATAATTAAAATTATTTTTTCAATTTCATCTTTTAATATATGATTGATTGTAAATTAAACTTAATGGTTTTTTTTCAGATTAGATGTTTTGGGTCTAATAACTTAGGTCACGGGTTTAAAAAGTTAACTTGAGTTTTTTTTTAAAAGAAATAACTTTATAATTCTTTTTGTTTTTTATCGGGTTATTCCAAACATATGATATAGGTCATGATTTTTGCAGGATATCCTAAGTTGGTTCAATCCTAAATAACATGGTTGCAAGTTCGTCATGATTGGTTTTTTTTATATATATGTATATATTTTTTATTCCATTTCAAAACCTGAATATTATTTTTTGACACAAAAAATATAGTCCGGCTTTATGGTGAAGTGAGAACACCAATGCTAGTTTACAGTTTACGCTAATGGCAATAAAACTATTTTAATTATATATACATTTTCATTTGAATTAACTTTAACTGATCAAGTAATTTAGGGTAACTTGAATTTCTCACCCACTAACCCTATTATCTGTTTTTATCTAAAGTACTATTTTTTTTTTTTGCAATTAACTAGAAAACCAGGCTTGGGGGAAGTTTTGACTAGCCAAAACTAGATCAAATAAAAAATAGAAGTCCAATAATTTAAAAAATTTATGAATAAGAAAATGATAAAATATAATTAGAGTAATCCAAATATCTTTTAGTATCACCCGAGTTGCTCAATTTACTTTTATTTTTTCAATTTTAAGAATTATCATTTTCCAAAAATTCTAAAAAAAATCACTACCCAAATTGGTTAGAATAATTCGGAAAATTCTCTTTTTTTTTTCCTTGAAAAATGCTCACCCCCTATCGAGTAGTGCTCAATCATGGCACCAATCCACTGGGCAGCCATTCCCCGAACATGGCAGTCCAATATACGGTGGTGAGGACTCAGGTCATCGCGCCTAGGTTTATGGGCTCAAAACATTCCAAACCCAACCCAATGACCACGTAATTGTGAGCTCCGTTCTTCCACTGGGAATGATTTTTAAATTTAGTCTTTCTGATTTAAATTACAAAAAAACATGAAAATATAAGTACTCGATATTAGGTTATTTAAACCAAAGAGATAACACTAATTTTTTTTAAAAAACAGTGATTAAATAATAATTTATTCAAAATTGACAGGAAGGTAGAGATTACAAAGCATAGTTATTAAATTTTCAAGAATTATATGGTCTAAAATCTAACTCAGATTAAATTTTAGGTTGAATTAAAAAATATATTAATTCAGTAAAATTTTGTTAACGTTGTCATGTTTTCAGAAAAATTAGATGAACTCATTCAAACATGATAAATAAAGTTTAATTTTTAAATAAAATATTATTATTTTAATATAAATAATTGATTCGGATTAATTTAATTAATAACTCATTAATTAAATCAATGACCCACACCTTTATTCGAGTTAGTTTGGGAACTACGGTCCATGAGACCTTTTGTCCGTGTATTTGTTATGGAAGACAGTTCTTCGTATTTATTAATTAAGGTTGAAATTGGAGACAGTATCATGATCTTATGAGTGTCCTAAACTCCATAGACCAAGACTTTTTAGATCTCACTACGAGAATAAATTTCATCAAGCATAAAACTCTTCAAAAACTCAACTTCCTGCACCATCCACCACCGATTGAGGGAACCAAAACCAAACATCCAGACGAAATCTAAATCTAAAAACTGAAGATTTTTCAAGAACATGAATGGTCTCAAGAACCATTGCAACCACATCATTGCCTGATCATCTCCTTTAATTAGGTGATTTAAATAAATTTTTTGATTTATTTGAGCCTTGATTTCTTCTCATTTATAGTGATTTTGCAACAAGAAAATACTGTACGGAAAAGAATATTATTCTAGCAAAGTAAATTAAATTTGGTGCTAGATGATGAACAGAAGTATAAAAATTGAAATTTAATTCTATTTTATATATATATATATATATATATATATATATATAGAGAGAGAGAGAGAGAGAGAGAGAGAGAGAGAGAGAGAGACATAGAAGTTTTGAAAAAAATGTCCTTCCTTCCTAGTTTGGCCAATGGAGAAACAGCTATCTTTGGCTATGTTAAAAAAAAAAAGAAAGAAAGAACGAAAAAGGAAAGAAGGAGAAGATGCTATTCTATCGTATTGCTTCATATATATCAAGTGGTTGTGAGGGAACCAGCAATTTAAAATAGAGCGAATTATGCGAAGAGCTCTCTTAATCCCAAGTATTCTAAGTCTCTCTTGCTAGTGATCAGCCTATAAATTCCAATCTTATTCCACGAAAATATTCCACCAGAAAA
>Ga0325401_1007933_pt1 | contig 10318 bp, 7 predicted proteins | sample PopdelMetagenome_FD_205666 | JGI IMG/M metagenome (GOLD analysis project Ga0325401, IMG submission 205666) | Populus deltoides microbial communities from Bellville, Georgia, United States - Xylem-PdKOR-R2 | ecosystem: Host-associated > Plants > Phyllosphere > Stem > Wood/Secondary xylem | place...
GAATTCAAGATTTCGCATGTTGGGCAAGCCATAATGAGATTACACAAGGTATAACCTAACAAGTCGGTTTTAGTCGTTAAATGCATCATGAGGGTAGGTTACTATCTAGCCTCAAAAGGTCACTCGGATGCTTAGTGATCGTCCTCGAAAGGTCAATATGAGGCTTACAAGTAGTGTGAAGATAAAGGTCCTGAATAATATCAGATTGACATATCAACCACCATCGAGTAAACAATCAAACAAGAGTTGGATAGTTTCACGAATCTTACCCAGACTAAAATCATTGGGGTATCGTTATTACTCCACATATCCTAAATTTCAAGGTGTGTGCTCTTGAAGTGATACATGACAATATAAACAGGGATACATTTTAAAGCAGTAAAGACAATCAAATAAATTGAACAAGCATAAAAAACGAGATAGTAATAAAAAGATAAACAACAAAGCTTAGTCCTAAAAGTCCTTAGTGGAGTCGCCATTCTGTCCCACCCGAACATCGCGACGATCGATTAAAAATAATCTTATAAATTATCGGACAAAGAATGGATATCTGACATGTTGTTCTTTGGGGAAAAAAAGGTCTATGTTCAAAGAGTCACCACCTAGTATTATAGTCACTACAAACCCTAACTGGTTAATAGAGATTCTATGGTACAAAACTAGTTTCACGAAAGGAAAGGTGCTATCACTCCTTAAGCGTCTAACCTAAGGCAGGTTGTATTGTTGGTCTTGTCTTAAATTGCTAAAAGTTTGTTTTTCTCTTTTTCTCTTTTTGTTCTTCTTATAATGTTCCAGACTCTAGCGTTAATGAACATTTACCAACAAATATTTTCAACTCTGGCATTGATAAATATTGCACAAACCTAAAAAGTGTGATGTTCCTGACTCTAGCGCCAGTTAATAAGTTCGCATGATTTGGATTTTTAATTGAAGAAGAAATAATTTTTTTGATGCCTTTCTCTTTTTGTTTACCTTTTTTATTTACTTTTTTAGACAAGAAGGAAAAAAAATACATTGCATAAAAGATTCACATTTAATAGTAATGGTCTGTAAATTGAACATGCAACATAGAAAAACAATACGCCAAGAAAAAATAATAATAAACAACACACGAGGGAACTATAAATAAATCAATAAAGATCTCCAAATATTGTTGGATTTTTTTATATCCAAAAGGAGTTCGTTTGGCTAGATATTGCCAAATACACCCTTAGCCAAAAGTAGCTTGGGACCCGACCCATTCTTTTTTATAACATGTATGTAATGTAATTAAGGATTGTTTGATAGAAGGTGTTGATATATGATTGGTGGCTATTTTGACAACGTGCTGATGCGCAATTCATGGTGGTTATGATAATGTGTTGGCATGTAATTAGAAATTGTTTTGTCAATATGAATGTGCAAGAAAAGTGGCTGTTGAGATGGTATAAAGGTAAACGACATAATCCCTAAACAATAGCAGGATGAATGGCAAAAGTTCCAAGTAAAGACTCAATTTTACCTCCGAAGATCCATAAGGGATAGTGCTATGAAACTAAGTAACCAAAAGATAAACTGGTGAGTGGGGGCTTAGAAAGATAAGTTTCTAGTGTGGATTCTCGTATATAATGATGCCTCTATATAATTTATGCGTCTACCTTACGATATAAGATGAAAAATATATAGTATATGAGACCATGGGTGAGGGTTATAACGAATTAAATGCCTATAAAGGCTTGAAATGAAAATTAAAAAAATTATATTGGTAGGTGTATGGGTTACCATATGTGATGTATGATTTATAATATTAGTAATTAACTCGTTTTCCTTGTGAGGTCTATGACAAGAACTTTGTTAATTCATAAAATGGAAGAGTTAATATAAATATTATTTTTTGCAGGGGTCTTTATGCACTCTCACAAGTTGATAGATAGGCCAACCACATAGCTAGTACTTAGAAGGGATATTGTACTAAAATGGTTGTAATAGACAAATTTTTATGATTAAATTGTATTATAATTGTCGCGGGGCGATGTCGGGACTATTGCATTGAAATGTGCCTCCTAAGAGATGTTGTTGGGAAAGGAAAGAGTTTTAGATATAATCATAAAATTATAACTATAAGATTCAGGAGTCGCTACCTAGTATTAAGGTTACTAGGAAACCTTATGGTCTCTGAGAGTCCGAGTAAGGGACTAATTGTGCAAGGGGATGATACATTGTTGTTTGATTGTTTTTCTAGATCAAGTTTTTATTCGTTGGTCTTTTTCTAAGATTTAAGACACGTCTCTCTTCGTGAGAAAATTGCTACCTTACCGGGTTTAATCCTAAGTATTCTAAAATCCAAAATTTAGCATGACATTTATTTTACACTTTGTATATTTAATACCTAAGAATGTACCCTATTTTGTAGTTTTACACCCCTAAATATTAAAATCTACATCTACCATAATATGAAATGAACAAAATGATTGGTAAAAGACTTTTGATATTTTGGACAAATCCTAACGGATAATCATAAACTAGTTATGATATCAATTTTATTTGCATTTTTAAAACATGAAAAAGATACAATTCTTGTTTTTTTTTTTATGAAAATATGCCTTAAAAAACTTTTAGAATTTGGCTGTATGCATGAAAGAAAAATATTTTTTTTTTTAAGGAAGGAAATTAATTTAGAAATTTTTTTTGAGATTTTTTGAATTTTTTTGAGATTTTTTGAATTTTTTTGAAATTTTTCTTAGAAACATTTTGGAGAAAACCGTGTATTTTAATGCAATATCTGTATCTTATAGTGTAAATATAGAACTCGATATTATGTATAATTGATAGAAAAACATGGAAGAAAATCACAAATTTTTTGAAAGGACTTTTAAAATTATTTTGATTTTTTTTTGTTTTTATATAATATATAATATATAATATTATTATTATATTATATTATTATTAAATATATAGGTTGGGCCTGACCCAATCAACTGGGTTGAACTTAGCCGGGTCTAGTTAGGCTGACAAGCAGCCCATCAAACTTGGCCCTCTTTTTTCCTTTTCTTTTTATTGGGCTGGACCCGGCCTAACCATCCAGGCTGGGCCGAAACAAATCCAGCCTAACTCAGTCGGGTTGGGTCGACTGGCAGCCCAACAAGCTCTCCTTTTTTTAGGTGGGCTGGACATGATGTTTTTCATGATGCCAAATCTTAGTCCTTCATTCGACCTCAAAGGATCCCAACCACTGGTTGAAAGTGGCTATCATGGGCTGTCAGATTTGTTGCAGGAAAGGGATGGTCGAGTTGGCCACTGTAGGGTGGTGCCATAACCATTATTGTGTCAATATTCAAGAGCGGATCACACTGATGAGTAGTCAGGTTGTTGTTTTCGTACAAGTTTTGTCAAATTTGATGGAGAGATGAAGCATTAAATGTCTTGGGAAGGAGGTCACTCAAGGAGCTTCTCTAGAGAACATGAACAATCGACCCTAAAACAATGTTGTTTTGGTAAAGTTCATTTTAGTCATTTAATTTCTTATTTCTCTCGATTAGACCCCTAATTGGCTTCAAACTTTCAATTTTGTTCAATTTCCCCCTTAACGAACTTCATTTTTAGCCCTGGATTTCAATGTCTTTTTCATTTTGGTCATTAGTTTTGGATTTCTCCAATTTAACCCCTAATTGGCCATTAAACTTTCAAATCTTTTCAATTTCACCACTGATTTTAGCCAATTAGGTTTCTAGAGTTTGATGCCTGTTCCAAAATAATCCTTGGCTACACATTTCTTCAATTTTGTCTTTAATTGACCCAAAAATTTTGATTTTCTTGTAATTTCACTCCCGATTTCAATCAATTGACTTGCTCAAAATTAAATTTGGTCTAATAAAATTCTAATTTTCTTAATTAAGCCTAAATTAGGCTCTCAAACTTAATTTTTCATCAATTAAGCCCCTAATATAATTAATTTGACTCATTTAAAGTATAATTAAATCCTTTAATTTGGCCCATGATTAAATTAAATTAGCCTATTAAAAATCTAATTATGTTTTGGACTTAATTTTTATACAGATTCGTCTAATAATCATATAACTTCACCTTGAATCTATATTGTCTCTTTAGTTTTGAGTAAAATAGTGCATAATTATGCTCCCGATTCCATCCAAAAGCACAACTTAATTTTTTCTACATTTGAAATCTTCCTAGCTTACTTTTGCCAAAATATCAGTCTTTATAATGCTTGCGATAGCAAGTCTTGTAATAGACTTTAGATAGTAAGCTTTGTAAAGAAGAAAAAGGAATGGTGATAACAGATTCGTCAGATCAAGAAATGGTAAATCCTTTTGAAAATATTTGAATCGAGGGCTAAAAAGCGCACTCAGAGGAAAAATAGATAGAGCTAGAAAGTGCACTCGAAGGAAAATGAGATAGGGTTTGAAAGAAAAAAGATAATCTTTATGAAATACTTTTTGAAGTGGTATGGTTGTATCAGACAACCTATCTATTGGTGAAATTCAAAGATTTTGAAATGGTTGAATTGCCATGCATGATTCGCCTAGATGAAAAATACAAAGGTTTTTTCAAAATGGTCTCATTGTAATGGGTGACTTACCAAGGTGGAAGAATGCAAAGATTTTTTTTGAGTGATGAAAAATACAAATTATTTTTAAAGTGGTCTTATTGTAATGGGCGACTTGCCTAAATGAAAAATGAAAGATTTTCAAAGTGATGAAAAATACGAAGGTTTTTTAAAGTGGTTTTATTGTAATAGGCAACCTGCCCAAGAGGAAAATGCAAAGATTTTTCAAAATGGTAAAAACTGCGAAGATTTTTCAAAGTGGAAAAAAAGTGAATGATTTTTCAAAGTGGTCTTATTGTAATGACCAATCTATCAGGAGAAAAATGCGAAGATTTTTCGAGTGGTGAAAAATGCGATGTTCCTTTATCTCAAAGGTTGCAAGCTCTGCCTTACATTTTCTATGTTTCATAGAAAGGAAATTATAGAGCCAACCCTATTATATGTTTTTTGGATTGCCCCCTAGCTTGATCATACCTCTAAATGTGTCATTTGAGTTTTCTTTGGGGATGAGGCCATGTGAAAGAAGATTTGGTTATTTATAAGGAGTTGTTTTCATGGAGAATTTTTTGAATTTCAAAGCTATTCCAAACATGAAAACCATTTTGATGCTGGTTTAAAACAAATTTGTTCTAAAGAAATTTAAGTGATTCCTATGGACAAATATTCATGTGTTGAAAATTTTTGTTTTGCTTTTGGTGAAAATATGAAATGATATTTTATTGGTCAAAGGGGTTCAAACTTTAATTTGAGGGTTTTAGAGAACCATTCTACAAAGCATTCATTTTCTTTGTATGAATAATGGAGCTTATTGCTCATTGGAAAGCATTGTGTGCCGATCCAAATTGCATGCTTTGATCAGAAAGGGCTTGATTGGGCACATAACGTCGGCTTTGACTCTTGATTATGAAGAAAAAAAGGATATTTGTATGCTCAAACGGTGTTAAGGGATTTCAAGACTAAGGATCACTAATGCTTGTTTCTCGACCTCTATTGTTCTGTGTATTTCTAGACCTTGCAAAATGGTCGATCGTGCCCCCTAGTATCGGGCATGGGCTTTTTCTCTTTGTTTTTTCTTCATTTGATTTTGAGCATCATCATATTAGTTAATTTTTTTGGTATGTTCAAATCTTTTTGATCCTTTGGATTATTTTATATCACTTAGCTTTGTTTTGAAACTTTTAATCATTGATGATTTTTTTTTGTATATCTCTCGCACTTATCTCTTAGTGTGGGGTGTGATCCTAGCCAAGGTTATTTTTCAAGAAAAATGCATTAGGCTAAAAAAGGGGACTGCAAAGGATTTTTTTTTTAGTATTGTGAATGGACTATCAAACATGGTCTTTTCTTATTTAAAATGCATGCATTTAGAATCGCTAAGCTTTGCTTTCTTTCATGCGAATATGCAATATGATTTCTCATTATTAATTCAGCTAAAACTCAAATCAAATTGGTGTGTTAAAAAAACACACCAAATAATTCTTGGTAAACTCAAATCAAATCTTCTCCCATCTAAATTAATAGCTTCATTTTCATAATAGTTTTTGTACTCAAACCTTGATTTTCCAAAAATCCTTGTGAAAACATGGGATCATGTATAGTTTTTGGAGGAAAAAAAAACACACCAAATAATTCTTGGTGCAATAGTTTCATGAGAAAAGGGTATGCTAATTTAGGTGTGTTATTTGAGTGAAACAACAACAAAAATGAAGGCACATCATGAACATAAAAAAACAGATGATCTTATTAAAAAGAAATGGCTTATTTAACAAAGAAAGTCTTGTGGCATTATGAACCAAGTTGCTGACAAGACTAAAATAGGTTGAAACATGACAAAATCAAAATAATTCTACAAGCATGTTTAGACAGAGGTAATTATTTTGGACACAATAAGAGCAGGCTCCATTTTCCAGCTTTAGTACACTTTCCCTTCGGCCAGCCTCCTTACAAAAGCTCTTGCAGGCATTTCATCAATGATGTGGATAGAAAACCGCGAACACCCTTTTAAATTTGAGTCCCTTAAGAATTCATGCTGCTTTCTTCGCACCCTGATCTTACCATTGGTACTTTTAATTTTCCTAGGCATTTTACTTGCATTTACTAATCCACTACCTGAACCATGATTGGGTAGAGGGTTCATACTTACATTTAGAGTTTCTTCAAACATTATCCACCTAACTTTAATCAATTACATGAGCTTCTTCTTGAAGGCACTACAAGTATGAATGTTATGTCCTGCAGCACTAGTATCGTACTTGCAAGTGAGGTCAGGTTTGTACCAATTAGGGTAAGGTAGTTACAAATGCGCAAGTGGTTTTGGAGCTACATGCCCGATTCTTAACAACTTCTGGTATATCCCATTTAAGGGTAGCGGTAATGAGGGTAGCTGTTCCAGGACTCTTTAAAAACTCTTGTTTGGTTTTTGATTTGAGGCTCAGGTTTTCTAGTAGGAAATGAGGGATTGAAATTTATGTTGGCCATTTGAGGTAAAGTGTGGTAATTTTGGAATTGGTATTTCCTACCCCTATAGTTAATTTCTAGTAGGTAATTTTGGAATTTGAGGCTCACCTTCAACATGGTCGACTTCCCTCCTTTTACCTTTGAAGCCTTTTTTCTCAGTGGCCGCAGAAATTCTACCACTCTTGACTCCTTGCTCTATGCGTTCAACTACTGCCGCAATGTCAGTGAATTGCTGTGCCGAACTACCCATCACATGTTCGTAGCACGACGCCTTAAGCAACTAGATCTCTCTATCTCTAGGCATATTCCCATATGCTTTCTTTGTCCTATTTGTTTAGATTGGACAAGTTGGTTATGTCAGGAGCAATATCCATATTGTGCTTGTACTGCTTCACAAATGCATTCACCAAATCTTTCTATCTACAGATCTTGGTGTTGTCTAATCTTATGTACTAGCCCAATGCTGCCCCACTTAAGCTATCCTAAAAAAATGCATCAGTAGTTTCTCATTGTGTACTACTTTTGCCATATTATTGCAATAGGACTTGAGATGAGTCATGGGGCATTGTGTTCCAGTGTATTTGATAAATTTAGGAACACAGAACTTTTTCGGTATAACCATATTCGAGACCGAACATATTTCCACAGCCTATACTGGGTTATACAAATCTACCCCTTCAATATACTTGATTTTGGCTTCCAGTGCTGTCATCTTATCTTGATCAATGTCATCAAATGACTTGGTCTTGTGGGACTCGTTGGCAAATTCATCTATAACTATAAGGGCTGGCGTTAGTGCTGCTGACTACACAAATGCTGGATTATATTGGGGCTCCTGACCATGCTCACCCATTCTTTTTTCGGGCTAAGCTGTTATCGGGGTTTAAACAAAGGTGGTGGGTCATTTGGAAGGACCTTCACCAGTGACATTTCTATGTGCTTGCTTGAGTAAGCTAATGAGGCGAGTCACACTAACTTTTAGAAACTCCAACTCTTTTTAGAAATGAGCATAACGGTGAGCACGCTTTTCATCTTCCATGTTTCTTAGTTGGAGTCGGGTATTGTAGACTATTTGGGAACCTATATTTCAACTTAATGCATTTATGCATGTCATTTACAATGAATGAGTGTATGTATATGGATGCAAATGTGTGTATATACACATCGGGTATGGATGGAAAAAACTCATAGTATGATCATCTCAAACTCTTTTTTTAGGAAGGTCATGACAAAATGAATTTTTAGGTAGTCTATACCTTAAGGAAATGTTTTAGGTCTTATATGTGGTAGGTTTTATATCTGGTCTCAAAAGGTCTATGAACTGTCTAGTGACTACCTTACGTGAAGGTAGGAAAGGGTTTACAAGGAATGGTTGGGGCATAGTGTGGCCATCATTACCAAGTAAACATTAAATTCATAGTTGGATGTTTCACAAATTTAAACTCCGACTAAAATTTATGAGGCAGACCGCTACTCTCTACCTAACCTAGAATTGAGTTTATTTGTGAAATTAAAATGTGTAAGGGCATTACTCCATACCCGATGTATTTATGCATGAACAAGAAGTAAAAATGCTAAAGTAGTAAAAATACATGCTAAAATTGAACAAAACAAAACAAATAGACAAACAATCAAATAAGCAAAGCTTAGTCTAACCAGACAAGATGTTCCCCAGTGGAGTCATCATCCTATTGCGAAGTGACGTCAGGACTGGAGTACTGAACTCTCTTTTTTTCTTTTTTTGGTAAAGTTCGTTGCAGTCCTTCGGTTTCTAATTTCTCTCAATTACACCCCTGATTGGCTTGAAACTTTTAATTTTGTTCAATTTTAACCCTAACGAACTTCAATTTCAGCCTTGGATCTCAATAACGTTTTCATTTGTCCTTAGTTTGGATTTCTCCAATTTAACCTCTAAATGACCATTAAACTTTCAAATCTCTTCAATTTCACCCCTGATTTAAGCTAATTGGGTCTATAGAGTTCTACGTCTTTTCTAAAATGGTCCTTAGCTGTGAATTTCTTTATTTTAGCCCTTAATTTACCCCAAAACTTTGATTTTCTTGCAATTTTACCTCTAATTTCAATCAATTGACTTAGTTAAAATTAAATTTGGTCTCCTAAAATTTCGATCTTCTTAATTAAGTCCAAATTGGGCTCCCAAACTTATTTTTTCACCAATTAAGCCCCTAATAAAATTAATTTGGCCCATTTAAAGTATAATTAAGTCCTTACACCTAATTAAGTCCTTTAATTGAACCCAAATTAATTATTAAATATAATTAAACTTTATTTTGACCTATGATTAAATCAAATTGACCTATTAAAAATCTAATTATATCCTTGAACTTAATTTTTATGCAGATTCATTCGATAATCACATAACTTGACCTTGAATCTATATTGTCTCTCTAGTTTTGGGTAAAATGAGGTACAATTATACTTCCAATTCCATAAAATTATAGCTTGATTTTTTCTACATTTGAAATCTTGGGCTTTTGCCAAAATATCAGTCTTTATTTTATTTTATTTTTTATTTTGAAAAGAAAGAAGATGAATTTGGGGAATAACTCAAAAATGAGTTATGACAATAATAAAAGGACTCAAAAGAATTAGTTGAATATGAACTTATAAATTCTATATTTGCATAATTAACTTTTAATGTAAATCATGTGTTATGATTTGGCAGATTTTATGAATATTACCATGTATCTGATGCCAAAGTGATTTGGTTGCTTGAGAGGCATAGGGAATAATATTGAGAATGAGATTAATGTGTTGTTGGATTCGTATATCCATTGGTTGATAAACAAGTGTTCTTTACGAAGAGAAGAATTATTTTTGGGACTCGAACAAAGGAGTCTCTATTGAAATTCTATTAGAAATTAAAAAACATAAATCATAATTGTATGATTGGAATAATGACTAGAAATGTGTTAAATAATATGGTAAGAATATAACCATATGGATAAAACATCAATAAGATTTATTGATGCTAAGTGTTTTAAAAACATTGACCCTATGTTTCATTAAGTTCAAGGCTCAAACCATCATTACAATGTTGAGAACTATAGGGTTTCACGCGCCAAATAGGCATCACATCCCTTCCTCATCAATCTCCTTACAGTCATCGTTGAAATGATGAAATTTGGTACTACTCGTCTTTCACCCTAAATTCAACTTCTTTTCTTGTAAGTGCCTTAAAAGTTATTGTCTTTGTAAAACAATCCATCCCTAATATAACATCAAAATCATATATCTCTAAAGGTATTAAATCCATTTTCATACCATAACCCCTATAAGTATAACACACTCCTCATA
>Ga0325401_1007938_pt1 | contig 10314 bp, 6 predicted proteins | sample PopdelMetagenome_FD_205666 | JGI IMG/M metagenome (GOLD analysis project Ga0325401, IMG submission 205666) | Populus deltoides microbial communities from Bellville, Georgia, United States - Xylem-PdKOR-R2 | ecosystem: Host-associated > Plants > Phyllosphere > Stem > Wood/Secondary xylem | place...
GGACCCAGCTCAGCCATTCGGGCTGGGCTGAAACGGGTCTAGCCTAACCCAGTGGGTTAGGTCGATTAGCAACCGAACAGACCCTCCTTTTTTTTTTTCAAGTGGGGTGGGCCGAAGCGGATCCAACCTTTCTCAAGAGTTAATTATTTTGCAGAATGTGAATCAATGTTCACATTCTGTATGCATCTGAAAAGGTTGCAGGTCATGGGGGGAATGAGGGATAGAAAAAGAAGAAGGTCACCTAGCGTAGGAGTTTCAATTGTGATGAGGAGGTTTAGCTGGTGGCTCAGGAGCTGTTGGTGGAAGAAATGATGGCCAATTTTAGCTGTAGGAGGAAGAAGAAACTAACGGTGGAAAGAAAAAAAGAAATGGGTGGTGGTGGCGATTGTTATTGTTGTTGGTGAGAGGATGAGTTGGTGAAGGAGGTTGAGTCATTGTTGGTCACAACCTAAGTGAGGTTACAGTGGCTGAAATCACAGTGGAGAGAGAGGGAAGAGACAAAACTGGCGGTAGGAAAAAAAATTAGGAGCTATTGGTGGAAAGAATATCAACGACTGATGCAACTATATTATTCGATAATTTCGCCCACATTTAACTAGTGTTTTGCCTATGTTTTATATATATATAATGCCTTGATATTTTTTATTTTATGTTTTGAATGCACCTTTGAATGAAAGATGCAAAACGGAGTAAATTGGAGGTAATTGATAAATTTAACCTTCAGTTGATGTTTTGTGCAGAGCGTCAGCTCTAGAGGTGGAAATGAAATGATTCCAGTGGCATTAAAAAGCTAACATTCATACGTTTCTGGAAATCTAAGGAAAGAAAATAAAATAAGGAAGGGCATGGAAATCATAGCTTTCAAAGTCAAATCTCGCAATCTGCCAATGTTGACCATCGGTAATTCCAACTTGAATATCTGGAGCTACAGACGTCCAATTGATGCAAACTTAATTTCTTTGGATTCTTGACTCAAAGTCTTAGCAACGCTCTAAATTTCAGCCAAAATAGATGTCATATGAGAGAGATATGATTTTTCAAAGATGACAACTGAATTCTGCCAGCAAACAGGTTTCGTGAAAAAACAAGTCCAAATTACATTTCAAAGCATCTAAACCGACATCCAAATTTTTATTTCAGCAATTTAGCTCCTCTAAGTCACAGCTTGAAGATTTCATACAAGGCTATTTCTCCTGTTTTTAGGAAAATAGTTATTGAACTACTTAAATATAAATTGTTTACTTAAGGGAGGACTATTTTATAAAATAGAGACTAGGATTTTCTACGATATAAAAAGAATGAGAGAAGAGAAGAGGGGGCAGCCAGCCAAGAGGAGAAAACACCGCCTTCCTCTAAGAAACCCGAAATCATGCATTCCTCCTTTTTTATTAGATGTTCAACAAACATGCAAGGCTAAACTCGTTTTCTTGGTTGCAAGGACATGAAAACTTTCAGATTTCAAGAACTATGAGATTTATTTTACCTTTTCTTTTCAGTTTATATGATGAATATGTTTGTTCTCCTATACTTATTTTTTCTATGATTGTTTATTTTAATTGCTATAACGGACTCTAAATTATTATTGTAGACAATCTATTGCTAAGTTTGATATCAAAACCAGAGTTGTGGTATATGAACTTGTGAAGCAACTAAGTTTAATAATTATGGCGGATCTACGTTATTAATCTTAGGGAGAACATTCAATCAAATCAAACATAGACTGCGGACAGTTATGTTTTCTTGATTAATCAACTTATCTAGTTCTTAAGGCTGCCATTGAATTAAATTACTAGTGCAGACACTGTGGTTGTTCGATGGTTAGGGTTAGTTATACAGCGGATCCGTTAACTAACCAATGTTAAGAAAAGATAAATATTCAAAATATAAATTGATGTTTCATTTCCATGATCAGTTTTGATTTCTGTAGGTGGATGTGTGCTTGCGACCAAGGTTTGTTCTCTTGATAATTTTCTGATTTTATTAAATTTTATTTGATAGTTTTCTGTTTTCTTTTGCTTTAGCCTAGATAACATTCACCCCCCCGGATTGCATATCATCTAGTATAAAAATCTGACTTGAACCTTCCTCGTGGGATCAACCCCTTGCTTGCTCTATACTATTTTGTGTGTTGTGTTTAAAATTAGGGTAATTAATTTGTATGACCGCGATATCGCAACAACGATAACAAGGGTTGTCGCTGGTTTGATGTAGCACAAGGGTTTGTCCTCACACTAGTGGCCATCTTAACAACGATAACAAAGGTTGCTGCTAGGTCTAGCACAGCGTGAGGGGCTTTCCTCGCGTTGCGCCACCTCCAACGCAATGCAGCTCACGCTAAAAGGTAAAAGTGCCGAACACGTTGGCTCTATTGTGGTGGGTACAGCAGCCATGACTGCTGCCTCTACCACTAACAGTGACCTGGCCTGGTGTATCAGGCACCAACCAAGGCACGCCATCAGTGTTGGTGTCGCATAGCCATCAAAACCTTTTTTTTAATAAACTGATCAGAGTCCCAAAATTCCAGATTCTAGTTGGATCTTCCAAGCTCTAGCTAGCCTTGGCTAGAATAGTAACTGAGGCTTGAATTGTTTTTTAAATTTAAAAAATCATGAGAGAAAAATTGTCTTTTGGGAAAAATTTTATTTTGCACATAAAATTAATTTATAATTAACACCAATAACATTAAAACATGAATCAAACAATCCTAATTGTTCTAACGAAGGCTCTGATGCCACTGTTGGGTTTCTTGAATATCATACACCCAGCGAAAACTATGAAACAAAATTGTTCAGAAGTCCCTAGGATCCCGTTATACAGATTTATAATTGTTTAGGGATTTGTTACCTGAAGATTTGATCTTTTTTGGCTTTAAATAATTCTTTAAAGGCTGATTTGTCACAAATCATAAGTCATCCAATTATTTGACCTCCAACGGTAATTCACATGAACCACCCGTGAGAGATCTCCTAAATATCCCTATTTAGAAGAGAGGGATTGCTATGTATTTGAATACAAGCTCTAATTTTGTGTTTACATAGTTTTTCTGTCTAACAGACAACAGCTCTTCAAAAATAAGAGGCATTGCTTACTATTTATAGGGAAATCTTAAAAACCCAATAAATTGGCAAAATATCAATTTACCCCTTGAATAATATCTATATATTAATTTAGGAAAATTTTAGAAATTAACTCAATTAAGTCCTTACTTGATTTTTCTATGTCTATGAATATAATCCTTATATTCATTATATTCTAATCCTTAATTTTTAAAATATATTTTAATCAAGTCATACTTAATTAAATCATCTTAGTTTAATTTTTTTTACTAATGGTTCTGAATGTGTGTGACCCATTAAGTTTCTAATATGTGAGCCAAATATAAATTATAATTATAATTAAATAAATTAAAAATTTTAATTTATTATCAATTAAACAATTGATTAATTTATATTTGAAGATCAGGTGCATTACCTAGCAACGTGTCATGATCCCCCAAATATTACAAAAATCATTACTGGTTTAACTTAACCTTTTAGTGACTGGTTTCTCAGTGTAATTAATATCCTTTCATCAATAATGTTTTGATATAACATTAAAGCATGGAGTATGTCTACCATGTTAAATCATGTTTGTTCTCTACATAATAGTTATTGATTATTTCAATAAGATTTGAAACTCTTTTTAAATCTCATTCCATCTTGGCCAAAGGATTTCTCAGTCAATACTATTTGAGAACAAATAGAACATTTTCTCTAATTCACCTAGGGTGATGAATCATCTCTTGATTACCTAAATACTTTCATATAGTTCATGATATACCTAATGTTTGCCGGCCCCTTTTCGTTACCTCGATTAAGATAACATATAACATAAACAAAGCATAACATTCTCTATATAAGATAACTTAGTGATATCAAGTCTAAGGATCATTTACACAACCATCACATGAGCATTTTCATAAACATAAGTGTTATCTCCAAATGAAATTTTCATACGAGTTAGTTCAGTGTACATGTCTTATGACAAACACCTACAAATTAGTTGTAGATATCCCTTATACCTCAGGGTTTCTTGATTATTGGTTATTTATGGTAATAAGAGGTGTCCAAAACTTGTTATGGAACAACAACCAATGACCTTTTGAACAGGTTTCCATAGATGACGACGCTAATTGATTATGCTCCGGAATTTAGTATGATAGGGAACTTGAGTTTTTGAGAGTTTAGATAATGAATGATCACATGTTCATTTTAATTTTCTATTATTTATAACTAAGGGTGTAGAGGGTTGATGATAGAGGCCTGGATTCCTGCAAAACAGTCTTTTTGTGGGATATAGGGACCCTCTGATGATTAAGTCAGCAACTTTTGAGTGATGAGTTGTAGTAAATGAGCATTAAGAACAAGAGTTTGAAAGAACATGGAACCGAACTGAACCGGACTGGGTGGTTTTTTATTTTTTAATCGGTTTTTTTGATTTTTTCGGTTTAATCGGTTGGTTGGTTTTTTAAAACACCCCTAGGTACGTAGTAGCATCTAAATCCCTTCATGAACTCTCATGGAATGCATGGTAACAATGCAACCTAAACTAGAAAGAACAACTCCATGATAAAATAAGTTTTCAAACACTCACAGCAGGCACCTTATTAAAAGAAAAGGAAAAATTCCGCACATAGTAGTAAACCAGAGCAGATGTTCCAGCTGACCGACAGAACCATCAAATTGCAGAAAACCAAGTACGAAGAAAAACACAAAACAACTAATCTGATGATAGCACATTCCTTAAAACATACTACTAGCCAAAATAGATAAACAAGATTTCTGAAGACATAATAAAAATGTTGGGAGCAAGATTTTCAGGGAATTTAAAGGACATTATAACCATGACAGGTTCTTCAAAAGACTTTATGAGTGACGATAAACTTCTATAATTCAGATAGCTTTGCCTACCATCCTTATCAGTAATATTAATGGGACCATGTTCTTTCTTATTTGATTTTTCCCATTTGATGTTAGTCAAACTTCGGGTAAGACAGAATTGTCACATCCAGCGAAGAACCAGCGCCTTTTAGATTCACCAGGCACTGAGGTTAGTCTCCCACCTTATGGACTCACGTCTATCTTATTTCCTCCCTCATTGGTTATGCTTTTCGATGGAAAAATTTTAATGACAACGAAGAGACCGAGGAGTAATGATAATCAGGTTTAAATGAAATTTAGTCTTGCTTTTTTTTGGCCTGTGCAATTGTTCTAGTGGTATGATCACTGCCAAAAAATCACCCCCTGACTGTTTTCTGTTTCAATTAGACTGTATGGACTTTCCTTAGTTTTTAGAAGCATGTATTTGTTCCCTCCGCAATGCACCTTACATTTCCAGCAAAACTTGAATTTGCCATATTCTTGATGACAAGAAACTTGCTGTTGACAAACATGCTAATTCACCATGCTTGGAGTCGACCATTTGAACTTCATGACAGATTCTTTATGTTTTAGTCGCTGCCCTCTTAGACCAGGCACTAATAAAATGATTTACATGCTGGATGATTTTCCTTCCAGTCCTACCATTGTCTGAGGAGCACCGAGCAAGAAACACACAAGCATTTCAGATTTCTATGACTGTCCGCTTTTTGTTGGCCATAGCATGCCCATCTTTTTATTCAGAAACATTGAAATCAGTTTAGCAGCTATGTTGATCTTTTTTTCGCCATCTCCTAGATGATAAAAGAAGTTGGGAATATGCCTTTTACATGTTAAATGACATGATCTATTTGGTTTGCCGTTAATTCAGCAATTCTATCTTCTTCTGCGCAATATGCATCACAAAATATTCTTAGAATGGATTTGCTTTTTCATATGTGGAATGAGACATTCTATTTGGGTTTCTATTTATTTGTCTGTTGTATTTTGCTTAACTGAACCAACATCAAACTAGTCAGAACTATAGTTTTGGAGGAGCTTTTGCCTGCCTTTCTTTTTTGGTCAAATGTTAGAAATTTTATAGATAAAAAATAGACTAGTTGAAAACAAGCAAGCTATATATACACATTTACAAAACAAAGGTAGTAGGAATAGGCTCCCAGCAAGCACAAAGGAAAAAAACAACCCAAAGAATAAAACCATCGGTTATTTTAGAAACCTAAAGACAACAGGTGCCAAAGATAACCGAGCAAAAGACAAACTAACCACGAACTGTTTACATAGAGAAACCCATTCACATATACATAGGATAATAAAGCCAGCAACATAAACTTTAAACCACGAACCACACAAGACAAAAAGGTGGGCCCAACATCTAGCTTCAGCATGTAAAACAACCTGCATGGTCAAGACTTCACCATGCAAACACGTACGAGAAGGAGAATGATTTGCATGAAAATGAAGAACCATGAAGAACTGAATAAGAACCATGCAGAAGACAACAACAACTAGCAGTAGACAACTACCAACAGAAGACGAACCGGAGAAAGTATGCCTGCAACACAGGATTTGAAATCTACTGAAAACTATATCAACCCCCCTAGTCTTCCCATCAAAAACCCGCTTGTTTCTTTCCTCTTAGATTAGATACACCATGATGGCTAGGGATACTCTTCTCATCCGAGACTCAATGTTGCATCTCTGAGTGTGTAATCCACGGATTGCACTGTTCAAAGTCAGCATCCTCCTACCAATCCTCAACCATCACTACTAGAAATAGGGGCTATTAGCATCTGAATTTAGCAACAGATAATTCCGTTGTTAAATTCAGTAACAGATTTGCAATGGATTATACATATATTATTTTTTTAATATTAGCAACGGATTTTAGCAACGGAAAATTCATTGCAAACTTTACGTTGAATTTAGCAACGGAGAATCCGTTGCTAATTAAAAAAATAACCCTTGGAAACTTCAACCTCAACATCTGAGGTTAAGAGAGAGTGGTCCAAATTTCTATGATGGCAAGTAAATGGAATTGACTATGCCTCTTTATTTCATGTGTTGTTTTCTTTGTTATTTACTCCACCTCTGTTGAGCAGCTCTATCATTCATACATGAGAGAGAGAGAGAGAGAGAGAGTGCATCAAGCTGTTTTACCATAACAGGAAGGAGGGTAGGTCTGTAGAAGATGTATGGAGATGGAAAGGAGGCATCTTAGCATTTGGCTTTGCTGATCAGAGAAGGTAAGAATAATTGACAAGGAGAAGGGTTCGCTCCCATTTTTTGTGCTCTCTTTGTTCATGCTACTTCCCATCCCATAATTTATTTCCTTTCAAGCTGCTCCTTCCTTAAAGTCTCACATCTACTTTGCCAGTTTCCTTTCCTTTTATCCCACAATATAACTCGAACTTCCCTTTTGCTGGTGACCTGTGCATGTGCTTGCATGTTAGCTCTAGTAGACGGGGTTTGAGATTTTGGAGCTCGAAGAAATAATTTTGAAAAATGTTGCAGATAGAAGAAGAATGCCACAATTGTACTGCCTGCACAAATACATTGATCGATCATTCTTGAGTCTTCAGTTTTTGGCGAATAAATTAAGTCACGATGCGTTGAGTTATTGTTGTACAACTACCACTGGCATTCCTAGCCTGTGCCGAGCATGTCATTATTGCTGTCATCCGGTAATCCAGCCCTTTTATCTGGAGAATCCGTTGGTGATTGTGAATCAGCAACGGAGAATCCGTTGCTGATTCACAAAACTAGATCCGTTGCTAAAATGAGCAACGGAGAATCCGTTACTAGTTTTGCAACGGATTTATCCATTGCTAAAAAATCAGCAACGACAAATCTGCATCTGATTTTTGCCATTGCTGATTCCGTTGCTAAATTGTTTTAGCAACGGATTTTAGTATTATTTGCAACGGAGTAGTCCGGTTCTAATTACTACATTTTTTAGTAGTGCATGATTTTATCTTAGCCCATAAACTACTCGTCCAATCACAAGCAAAGAACAGATGACTATGAAACTCCTCCTCACGCCTATAGAACATACAAGTGGGATCAATAGGGATTAACCTTAACCTATCACGAGTTCGAAGTTTGCCCAGGACCGCCAGCCATAGGATGAAGCTGTGTTTAGGCAAAGACCACTACTCCCAGACCACCCGATCCCATGAGACTGCTGAACCAGTCGGTCTGAAGAAATCAAACGCATGGGCCAGAAAAGTTCCTACACCATTGGACCAGTCACTCATCAGAATGATGCTCGCCTCTGAGTCCCCACGTTATAGAGATATGAGGTCCCTGATAGAGATGATAGCTTTCCACAGTGGGGAGGAAGAATGGTGTGCATGGATAGTCCAAATGGTGTTACTGCTCAAGTAGAAGTGATGGACCCAACGAATCTAGATTGAATTTGTTTTTAGGTGAATATTCCATATTTGCTTGCTAAGGAAACTTCTGTTGTGAGCTCTGAGATCAAAGAGACAAGGGCCACCTTCTGCCTTAAGCATACAAATAGTCTTCCAGGCAACCAAAGTTGTGATGCCTCTTCTAACATCTCTAGTCCACATAAAGTTTCTGCAAATACTAATGATATTCCTCATCACAATTTCCGGGATGGGAAAAATATTTAGCCAAAAGTGAACTTTCCCAAAAAGAACAGACTGGAGGAGTTCCAGACGGCGCATATGTAAGATGCTTGCCAATCCATCCTTGGACTGATGATTTTAAATCTTGTAAGAGTAGCAAGAACTGGCTGGCTAACAGCCTATAAGGGAGGACTTAAAGGGACCCCAAGATATGTGAAAGGAAAGCTCCCTTCTCTGAAGCTAGAATCAGTGAGGATGGATTGTTTGTGAACATTGCCTACACCCCCAAAGTAAATGGATGATTTCTGCGAGTTTATCTCCAAACCAGAAATCTGCCCAAAAAGAGTGAGTGGTTGGAGGATGCAATGAACTGAAGAGGAGTAACCACGAGAGAGAAGTAAAACATTGTCTGCAAAAGCAAGGTGAGTGATACCTTGCACCTGACACTTAGGATGAAAACAAAATCCCTCCTGCTGGGAAGCTAGCTTGAGCATTCTGGAGAAATATTCCATACAGCAAAGAAAAAGGTATGGGGACAAGGGGTCACCTTGTCTAACTCCACTGTGACCTGGAAAGAATCCACGAGTATCACCATTAACTGCAACAGAGAAAGAGGAAGGGGAAACACATTGCATAACAAGAAGAACAAATTTATTTAGAAAGCCAAGTTGGCAAAGAAGATTTTCCAAGAAATCCCACTGGACAGAATCAAAAGCCTTTTTAAAATCAACTTTCAGCAAATAGCGGGGAGATGAACGCCTTCAGCCATACTGACGAAGAAGCTCCTAGACAAGATGAATGTTGTCACTCATAAACCTGCCTCCTAAAAATGCATTCTGTATGGGGCTGACAATGGCCTTCAAAGCTTGGGCAGGCAATCAGTTAAGATTTTTGCAATCACTTTATAAACAACATTACAACATGAAATTAGCCTGAAATCAGATGTAAAAGAGATATTTGCTAATTTGGAGACCAAAGCAATAATTGAATGGTTAACCTGTTTAAGAAGTTTGCCAGAATGGAAGAAATCCTGAACAGCTGAACAGAAATCACCTCCCACAACATACCAGGCTTGCTTGAAGAAGAAGGAAGAGTAGCCATCAGGCCCTAAAGCTTTGTCATTCCCAATACTGAAGACTACCTTTTGAATATCCTCATCAGAAACCAGAGAGAGGAGAAAGCCATGAGAGCTTGATGGAAGACAAGGGCCACAATGAATGACTGCACTGTCAAGAGGAAAGGTGGTCTTGGATGTGCCAAGCAACTGCTGGTAATAAGCCACAAATTCGTCACCTACTTCCTTCAAAGAGCTGCTAAGTCTGCCATTACTGCACATAATGGTTGGAATGTTCCTCCGATGATTCTGACCCATGAGAGCATGGAAGAACTTAGAGCCTTTGTCAGTGTCCTTGAGAAAGTTACATTTGAATTTTTGACTGAAGAACTGTTTTTCCGCAAACTTTAGAGATGACAATTTGGACCGAAGAAGTCTGTCATGCTCAAACAAGAGTTGATAATCCCTATCTTGTTGGAATACATATTGATGGTGCTCCAACTCAGATTCAAGCCGCGAAACACGTTATGATATATGACTAAAATGAAGACGATTGAGCTCCTTCAAATGCCCCTTCAGGAGTTTGAGCCTGCGACATAAAACATACATGGGAGTACCATATACAGGAGAGGACCAATGAGAAAAGACCACCTCCAAGAACTGATCATATGTAGCTCATGTCAAATTGAGGCTAAAAAGCTTAATTCTTCATTGAAACTTTGTAGAATATATACAAGAAAATCATATCTCA
>Ga0325401_1007939_pt1 | contig 10314 bp, 8 predicted proteins | sample PopdelMetagenome_FD_205666 | JGI IMG/M metagenome (GOLD analysis project Ga0325401, IMG submission 205666) | Populus deltoides microbial communities from Bellville, Georgia, United States - Xylem-PdKOR-R2 | ecosystem: Host-associated > Plants > Phyllosphere > Stem > Wood/Secondary xylem | place...
TTAATTTATTTAAATTAACTCATGTTAACAAACACACTAAGCTTTAAATACTAAGCTTTAAACCGAATCAACTATACTTAAAAATATTTAAGTTAAAATAACATTATTCACAGAACAAATAAAGAAGGAATAAAAGCATGTTTGACATTCAGTGCAAGAAAAGTTATAACAAATTCATTGTTCAATAAATAAATCCAATAATAAAATATCTAGAATTTTTATTTAATAATAAGACTTGCAGGCCTTAACTCTGTTGGTTGGGCCAAACCAACAATGGATAAGTCTGGGTATCCTTCACTGACATCTAAATCATTAAGCCCAAGCTATCTAGCTTTCCCCTTGCTGTTGCGAGTTGCAACAGGTCAATTGTTGTGCTTTCCTTCAGGCTGGGCCATGGTGTTGCGCAATTCTCTAAGGATGAGCCGCTGGGCTGTTAGGCTACACTTTACTTGAGATGTGAGTTTTCAGATTTTTGAAAAAAATTTAGACCCGGTTTCAATAATAATTTAAGTGTTTAAATTTTTTATTCCATTATTATTAACCAAAAATGCTAAAATAATACAATTAACTAGCCAAAATTAAGTCCAAGAAAATTTTTTAGAAGCCAAAATTAACTAGATGAATTTTTCCAAGCTACTAGAATTAGGACAAAATCTATGGAAATTTACATGAACTATACTAAGAATTAGGCTCCTTGAGAAACTATTGAACACATCCATGTAGGGGTAGACATTGGGATGAAAAATTGTCATTTTGGATGATTCTTTGTTTTTTTCCCCCTTTATTAGGGATTTTTTTAATTCGAATATGCTTTACCCAATAAAAACAAGATTTATGATTTCTTAAAAAATTCAAATAATTTAGAAATAATTTTTTTTATAAAATATCATTTTTAATAAATGCAGAGACTCTTAAATGTTTAAGTAAATATATTTGTAAATAAATAAAATGCAATGGTATTATAAAGACATAAACTTTAAAAATATACATGCAGTATAAAATAAAGACTGTGAACCTGGGACTTGAAGAAGTATTCATGAGGTACTATTAATCTATAAATCTTATCATTTTATGTAATAAAGGGGTTGGAGAATCATTTTGTCATGATAACAATAATGAATAATAAATATCTCTTATATATGTATTAATGAGATTGAAATATGATAAGCTATTGAAATATTTTTTTATATATCTAAGGGTGTAGAGAGAATAAAATCTAAAATATATTAGGTCAGTAAGATGGGCTTTTTTCTTAGGTTGAGCGCATGATGTTGGGTTATTATCTAAGGATAACCTCTTAGGTTGTTGGGCTACACGTTGTCTGAGACTGTAAGTTTTTGGCCTTATAGGGAATTTTTAGACTCATTAAATCCGGACTTATCGATAATAATTTAAACTGTTTAAATTTTTATTATATTATTATTAACCAAAAATACTAAAATAATACAATTAACTAGCCAAAATTAGGTCTAAAAAATCACAAGCTCGTTAATTTTTTTAAAATATAAACGTGTAGTTGTTAGCTGTTGGCCCATGTAATTTTTAAATGCACGAGAATTTTTTTTTTCTTTTGGGGGGGGGCGCTCTCCAAGTCTAAAAATCTAAAAAATGACCACATTCCTGGCAAAACTGCACATTGAAGTAGTTAAATTAGAATGGTTGACATCCAGGTGCAATAAAAAGAATTAACGAGCTCATTGTTCAAGCAAAGCTACTACCGAGCCATGTTCCTTAAAAGGTACATGAGCCTGAACCACCTCTAATGGATGATATGTTTCTTCTTTTCCTTGGCATGGCCAAGTTGTGCTTTCTACTCACTCTCTGCTGCACGTTGCTGTGTAAATTGATCAACTGTAACATGCATCTGATTTCGGTGCCCCCCACAAGCCGAAAACCCATTTCAACTAGAGCATCCTCTACTTTGTTTCGAATATTATGTCAAAAGTAGATTGGATTAATTACTAATTCAGGAGTTGAATTCCTAACTGACCAGGTAGCACTTACAGTTACAGCAAAGTACCAAAAGCAGCCTGAGAAATGACTGGGTTTAGGCGTGATGATGTTCTTCTTTCAGAGAGCTGAAGAACATCTTAGCTAGATAACGAGTGTTGGAATATGGACGTTAAGTTGGCTAGGAGGAGGAGAGGAATGGTTGGACTGGCAATGGCAGGTTAGAAACAGCTCACCAATTGACGATCTTGCAATTCTAAGACCCCACCAGTACACCTACCCTATTCTCCTGTATTATCTCTTGACCTTTCTTGTTAATTTGGTCCTGTCCTGTGCTGTGTTTTTTCAAGCACCTGGCTCATTCAAGATCATAAAAGATCACCCCTTCATCTCATGGATACGCGTGGCTCCTTCCAGCGCAATGTCAGGATTTGCATGTGAGGGGGCGGCGAAATTCGTTATGGTTTTTTTTTATCATACATGGATAAATAATTAATAGATCAAGAAATATTTCTTTTGATTGCTTCGAGTTGCAGGTCAACGAATCCTTTCTTAATTAATAGATCAAGAAATATTTCTTTTGATTGCTTCGAGTTGCAGGTCAACGAATCCTTTTTTTGGCATAGGAACCTCCAATCTCAAAGCAAGAGGCATTTGCAAGCAATGTGACCAGGCACTATGGTATTGTGGCTAACAAAGTCAAGACCTATCATTGGTTTATGTCTGGATCTTATAGCCAGGTTCTGAAAATCATTTTTAATTGACCGACTTTTACATCTTAGTTTATCAAGGCTCATTGCCAGTTCCTATATAAGTCTCGATAGATACAGGACTTGTTAATACATTCAGGCATATATCGATCTACGACGTGCAGGATTACGTACTGGGAATTAAAGATGGAGCAGTACTTGAGAGTTTCAGAAGGGAAGGCTTCTCCGAAGAGAGATTTTCGAGCATTATTAAGAGGGCGAAATCATCGGAGTCTGAAGAGCAATCTACCGGAGTCCATTGGACAAGTTAATGGCGGATGTGTCGTTTCACATACCAATGAAAATGGTTTTGTGAGGATGAAGTTAGTGGTACGGAAGCAAGATTTAAAGCAAATGTTAGAGGTAATGAGAGGTGGCAAGAGCAATGCTAATCAAGCATCATATTCACCAGTATCATCCTTGTCCCTCGAACAACGTTTAAATCTTCTGAGGAGAAAACATCTTTCAAAATCCAATTCAGCAAAGGGGAGTTGCCGGCGTTCTTGGACTCCTGCACTCCAAAGTATTCCTGAATAGCTTTTATATTTTTTTATATTAACTGTGCCCTTGTATTAACTGTATCTGACATGTTAACATCTAGCAAGGTTTTTCATTGCACTTTATGTCATTCAACCTTGTTTGTTACCTGGAGTAGTAATACGGATTCTGTTCTCAATCCATGTAAGAAAAGATTTATTGTGCTTCTGCTAAATCCAAGTTCTGGTTGAATTAAATATATTGCTTGTCGAGGACACAAAACTGAAAGGGACATAAATCACTGAAGAATGGAGATTTAATTTTGATCGTTGCCCATAGAAAGGAAACCAGGAAGTTCCTACGTACCCATTCTCGCTTAGATATGAACGGAATGGTATACTGATAAAAAAACAAGACTCTATGAGGAGAAGGCAGGATACAGGATTACAAGGTAATCCATCCTCAGTTAAAATCAAGATAGGAAATCAAAAGAGTCCTCTGATTTTCCTCAGTGGCAGCTGAAGTAACTATTCGTTTAGGCTACCATAACATACATATTCGATTCAGAGATCTTCATGATAATTTCCTTCCTTTTCTTGTCATGGCAGCGCATGCTTCCACATTTGCACTTGAATGCTTTAAATTGATGATAGTTATCATCAAACTGAATACCATAATCCTGCAATAACAAACATTCTTGAATCCTGCCATAAATCATCTTAGAGTCTACAGATGCCAAATTAACTAGATGCCGTTCCTGCACAAAGCACTTTATAAAAATGGAAGGAGATTTTACCCATGTCAACTCTTCCATCGGCTCAATCTCTCTAGTTGCGAAAAAAGCAAGCTGCAGGTTAAGCAGAAAAATATAAACAGCTGAGTCCTTGCGTCCACCGAATTCCAAGATATGATTCTGTTCTACTGAGAAAAAAGAAAAAGCACTGAATGGGGCTTGAGAATCTAGAGTTTCATACTCTATAATAGTGATGATCCGGAGTCTCCACTTCCACAGGAATCTCAATCAAGTTAGAATCATAACATCTGACAACCAAAAAGAGTTTAACTAAGATATCCAAACTTATTCATGATAAAAACCTGGCTCCTAAATGTTTTCTTTATCAAAAAGAGGCAAAGAAAGACAGCGACGTGTACAGGAGGGCTATGGAAGTACTTGTGATTGATAAACCTGCCAATGTTTCCAAATTCCGTTGCCCAAGCAAAGGGCCTCTTCACCTTCCAGTATCCTTTCAGAGCCCCAGTCTGCATCCAGCAGCACTGGATAAGTATGCCTCTCCTTCTTAGCAGCCCTTTCATTGTTTCGCTCATAAAGTTCCTGATCGGTCACGATTTCGCCTACATACTCACCAACGAAAGAGCCTTTCTTCAAGGCATTCACCGATCAAACACCCCACCCTCTCCCTTTCCCTTCAGGTGCTGCAAACACCTAGATGATACAAAAATTAGTATTCAATACACAAAAGGAAGCCGTGAAGAAAAAAGGAAACAGATTGCAAATGGCTTATAATTGAACATGCTTAAGTATCTAACAGGAATTCACTTTGACCTGCAAAGCAACTTGTATCCCTCGTTGGACAACACGATTTCCACACTTCTTATTGCACCCACATTCACTCCAACACTCTTTTACAAATTTCCTAGTTAAATGGCCCTTGCATCGTTTTATTTTCCCAAGATTCTGTTGCCGGTCATTCTGCAGTGAGCAGATTTCGCAGTAGTAGAAGTGTTTTCTTTGAGGATCCGAAGACACAGCTATGGCTTCATCCAGAAATTCTTCTTTAAGCAATTCCTCCAGCGTGTAAACAAAATCACCACTAGTTTCTGCAGCACATGTACAAGGCAAGGCCTCAAAAGACAATCTTTTAAACATTGTGCACACCATTTATCTTCTGATATTCGAGCAAGAGAAAGATCAACATATAGTTATTAGACCCGGTCCGGTCTAAGGCCCGGGTTCTGGGTTTCGACCGGGTCGCTCGGGTCGATTTTTTTTTTTTAAATCAAAACGATGTCATTTTAGTTAAAAAAACAAAAGTCAACGGGTTACAACCGGGTTTTGCTAGGTCAGCTTGGTCACACTGGATTTTTTCTTTTCCTATTTTTTCTTCAACCCAGCTCGGTTCCAACCCCAAGTTGACCCGCCGGGCTGGGTTGGATTTCAAAACTATGATCAACATGGTATTGTTGGTAAACTATGATATTTTTTATATGGATAGAATCTAGAAACTGTAGTGAGCTACTTTCATCTACTGGGTGAATTGGTACCCTATTGTATACACTAAAATTTCTATAAGTTTTGCCCATAACCCTAACCCCCTAACCAAATAAATTGAATTTATTAAGGTTTGAGTTTAAATTAAATTTGTTGGGTTTGTACCCAAATTAAATTAAAAACCCAATACAAATATATTTTATGGTTTTTATTGTAATATCCTTCTAACTAAAGGTATTTTAAGTAATTTTCATATTAAACCTTTTTAAAATACCTTTAAAAAAATATTTGAGTTAAATTGCACCTGACCTGCCAATAAATAAACAACAAAGCCATTAAATCAAACATAATAGGTACAGATTAAAGACCAAGCATAAATACTTGGAAGTTCTCTTAAAGAAATTCAGGTCCATCAAGGAAGTAAATGATCAAAGTCTTTTTCTTCATCAAATTAAATCAAGTTAAGATCTTACACAGTTAAATCTTTCAAGATCATGTGAACATTTTCTTATTCAAAACAAGATCCATATTTGACCATTAATCAGATGATTCATACACGTGAAGAGAGTCTTAAGAGAGCTTCTATTTTTTTTTCCCTTAAATCAAGTTCATTATTGTAATTTTAACACCATTTGTAGTTTATTTTTAATACGTGAAATTTTGTGTGTACAAATTTCTGGCACGCTCGACAGGTTCCTCTCATCTCTCGAGATAACAAATCTGTTATCTAAAATAGAAAATACGAAGTATAAACAATTCTCCAATCAATTCTCAAGGCGCTGGAGTGGATACCTTGCCAGCCATTCGCCTAATAACTTAGTCTGGAAAGTCCAAGTTGGTCTCTCCACTAAGAAAATTCTATAAAAAAGAAAAAAAAAAGCAATTTCCTTAAAATATAAGTTTGGAAACTCTCCCTTTTAAGATCTGTAAGAAGGGATCGAGATTCCACCGTATGACTCAAATTCAAGCATGTAATCAAAGTCTAGATCTCATTCTATAACTTTTTCCAAACAAAGATGAGAAGATTACCCATCCTTATTTGACTCTTAAATGCCAGGCATGATCACTAAGACATCACTTTCTGAGGATCATGGCCATCAAATGCCTCTTCAAATAAAAGAACAAAAAAGATCCATTAAGGAAATTGATAGTCAAATCGACATATTGATAGATCAATTAGAAAAACAAAATCCACATGCTGAAAGCACCCAAAAGAACGAATATCCATTTAAAAATAATGTTCATTAAGATCCTTTAGAAAGCCAAGATATTGTTCCTGAAAAGCAACACGATCGAACAATAGTACTAAATGCCCTTATGGATACTGCTGGATTATCAATGGGCTCACTTACTCTCTATCAACTGTAGCATATAATTGTTGATAATATTCATGTTTAGTACAGAGGTTCTCTTTAGTCTTCTCTTGCGCATGACAAGCTATACACTAAGCATGTCAATAATATGAAGATGCCACTGAAACTATCAACCTTCAAAGTTCTAAAAATGTAAAGGTAAAGGTAATTTGAAGCAACATATTGATCATTTTATTAAGACTTGTAATAATGCAAAAACCTATAGAGACTTGATGGTGAAACAGTTTGTTCAATTCCTAAAAAGAGTCTTCTTTGACTTGCACATTGAGATTTAAGCTAGAAAGATAGATAGTTGGAACCAATTAGAGTGAGAGTTCTTGACTCATTTCTATAATACTCAGTGAATTATAAGCTTGCCAGAACTTGCTTGTACTAAGCAAAGAAAAATAAAAGTCAGTCTTGGATCACATTGAAAGATGGAGGCGCTTAATATTTAATTGTAAGAAAAAGATAAGTGGAGTCTTCTTTATAGACATGTGTCTATATAATGCAGTGGGAATTGATATATAGTCTTCAAGAAAACACGTCATTCACTTTTGAATAACTCTCCACAAGAGCACGTGACTTGGAAATCCAAGTAGCAAGGCAGAAGCTACTTTCCAAGTGATCCTCATGACAAGAAGGAGGAAAAAAGCTTGTAAAATCAAAGGAAGTTATGGTTGTTTTCACGACACCTATAAAGGTTTCTAAGTAATAAACCAAACCAAAACCGAAGATTGAAGAAAATTTCCTGAAAAAAAAATCCATGGCAGAAAGAAATCCATTTTAAAACGATTATAAGAAAAAGAATATTCTTTTTTTATCTTAAAGTTTCAGGTATTCTAGATCAACTTCGAGAACGAAGTTTGATCGAACTTTTTATACATAAAAGGCTTGACGAAGTTGATATGGTTGATCATCCAAAGTATTGCAAGTATCACCAAATAGTTAGTCATCCTATTGAGAAATGTTTTGTCCTTAAAGATTTGATAATTCATATGAAGAATGAAGGAAAGATCCAACTTGAAGGAGGAGAAGAAACCACAAATACAAATATGACAATGATTTTCTTTGAATCTTTTAATCTTATTCCTGTCTTAAGCTTGCTTTGCAAAAAAAAAGTTATCATTGATGCTAATGATTCAACTAATCATATATCACAAATAACACTTCTTATTCAATTCAAAGTGGTCATGATAGAAGATTTTAAAGATCTAAATCTTCCTCAGAATTTAAAGATGAAGTTAGATATGGATGATCTACGTTTGTTTCTAAAAAGAAAAAAAAATGTAAAAGATATGCTTTGTTAAATGTTATTGAAGAAAGTTTCATAAAAGTGGAACCAACCGGATGGGGATCCTCTATTGATATGGCTATACTTGAGCATGATGATGAAGGATTGATCATAGTAAGAAGGCAAAGAATACATGGTTTAAGCTATTAAACTTTACCAGTTCCTAAGGTAGCTCCACCTTGAAAGATGATTGAAAAGAAAGTGAGGCAGTTAAGACTAAGATGCAAACAAATCCTAAAAAAAAAGGCTCATTAATATATTATTCAAGGGAAGAGGAGTCGGTTATTACAACAAGAAATCTTGTCACTTTTAGAGAGTATTTTTCAAAAATATTTTTCCAAGATGAAATTGTCACTATCAATGTTATAACTATCGGGTAAGAAGAAAAGGTAGTAGCTGCAGAAGAATTTTCTCCAAAGAAAAGCTAGTCCTAAAAAAAATGTAATGGATCCAATTATGAAAAGAATTGTCTTAAAGTTGGAGAATATTCTATAAAAAACAAGTTTGTTTGAGGTAATAAATCTCCTTATAGAGACTCGATTGGCTCTTGCCTAAGTTTTTTCCTAATACTGAAAAGTTTGAAAGTTATTCTTAAGGGTTGATGATGTAACCAATGTTGATTGTTTAGCAACAATTTCATTCCCGGATAAGGACTTGCAGCTTGGAGCAAAACCACATAATAAACCATTGTATATAAATGGGTATGTCTAAGACCAAAGAATTATATGCGTCTTGATTGATGATGGATCAACAATTAACATCATGCCAATTCGTATGATGTAAAAGATTGGCATATCTCTAAAAGAAACATCCAATAGTAGGATGGTAATCAAAGGCTTTAACCAAAAAGTACAACGTGTCATTAAAAAGATTCGTATCAAGATTGAGACTGAAGAGATAGAACTCTTCAGTTCTTTGCTATATTTTTTAGGCAAAGACTTCATATGACTTACTCTTAGAAAGAACTTAATTACACAAGAATGGCGTGGTTCCATCAACATAATATTAATACTTTAAATATAGTTATGATGATGAAGTCAAGAGTATTGGGCTACAAAAGAACCATTCTCTGTTGAAGAATCATATTATACAAATGTCAGGTTTTACTTCTGAGAGGATGAAGAGTTAAAGCTAGAAGCCACAATCTAATAATCAATTATCATTTGTATAACAATTTAATGTTGTGTAAAATCTTAACTAAATAAATCCAATTAGCAACAACTATTCCAAACTCGATAAATTATGTATCATTTCTTCAATTCAAACTTATTCAATTTAAATTAATACCATTTAATTGTTATCAATTTCATAAAATATCAAATTCCCTAACATTTCTAATTTAACAATAAAATTGATAAAATATGATTGATACATATTAATTAACTCATCATTTCTTTTATATAACACACCCAAGTTATAAAATCAAGCTCAATCTTATCAAATTATAAACAAATTCTTTTTTCAAATCACAATCAAATCCTAATATACAAATTATATTTTAATTTTTTTATGAAAATATTATAAAACACTTAAATATATAAGAAAACTATAAACATCACACAAAAATATCAATAAATTAACATGGAATATAAATTCATAGGTTTGCTTACTTGGTATAAGCAATATTTAGAAAAAAAAAAATAAACAATGATAATAATACCGACACTACCGAATGTTGAGGTCAAATTTGTGATGACAGGGTCTAGAGTTCTAGCAAAGTACGGGGGAGGTGTTGTTGTTTTGATTTGCAATTAAAAAAAGAAAAAGAAAAAAGGTGGATGAGATTTCGTTGGTTAGAACAATTTTAACTTCGCTTGCATAATCTCTTAGGTACATGCAGACAGGATGTTTTCATTAGTTAGTCCGTCGGCAAATTATAACGTGTAATTTTACTGGCAGAATCACCAACAAAATATTTTTTTAATATTTTTAATTATTTTTATTATATCAGCAAAGCAATTCTATCGATAATTTTGTATGGATATTCTGTCACTATTTTCATTAAAAAATTACACTATAAAAAAATTACACTGGTATATCCGTTTCTATTTTACAATTTTCAAGCAATGTGTTTTGTTCGAGTAAACTTGACTTGCGAGATTCCATGGCGGGTTCTGCATTTCAGATGATGCATGCAGTGATTATTTTTATGACATTAATTGGGGAACAATCAAAGGAATTTCCCCAAATTTATTTACTTATACAAAATAAGGAGGACGAAGTGCTAACAAGCTCCATCATTTTGTGGCTAAGGTCTTATTT
>Ga0325401_1007948_pt1 | contig 10308 bp, 4 predicted proteins | sample PopdelMetagenome_FD_205666 | JGI IMG/M metagenome (GOLD analysis project Ga0325401, IMG submission 205666) | Populus deltoides microbial communities from Bellville, Georgia, United States - Xylem-PdKOR-R2 | ecosystem: Host-associated > Plants > Phyllosphere > Stem > Wood/Secondary xylem | place...
AAAAAAAAAAAAAAATCCAAACATAAACCACTAAGATATTGTCCACTTGTTTTCAGCTGATAATTTTTCAATTATTTTCTCGAAGCAATTGTTGAAGGTAATTTCTCGCCATTTTTTTTTCTTGTGAATTAAATTGATCTCGCTGACAATAGACAAACACATAAATGGGTGTCGTCTTTTTTAGCGACCCAGCCCTCTGTGTCAACTGCATGGATCCACCATGAAGAAACTGGTTTGATCGCGCAAATTAATACGGGATATAATCCGTGTACGTAACTGCAACAATTCTAAAGGCGATATATCACCGCTGTTTACTCTGGAAAAGCATATGGGACAGAGAGATGAATCTTCGAGACAAGGGAATCTCCTAAAGATATAACTATTGATCGAGGAAAAGACATCCAGTGTGGCTGCGAGCATCTCCCACAACCTATGTTTTCCTCACTTTAGATTCACGGGTCCTTAAAGGAGAGATTTAGAGCCAGAACCATGGGTAAAAACAAGAAGAAGAATTTCCTCACCAATAATTAGACGCAGTGATGAGCTAATATAGCATGGCGGTTACCATAGACACTCACATGATACATTCACAGACAAGGAGAATCCATGTGATTTCAAGAGGTTATAACTGCATGTGATGTCTTGTGGATACAGCATGGCTATATTAGGCCTAGCCAGCGGCCAGTTAGCTGTCTAACAAGATAGATCGGCGAGGGAAAACCATTGGGTGAACTTGGCAAAGGTAATTATAAATCTGGGAGGCTGTCAAATTCACCCGATTAGATACCGGACAAACATTTTATAAAATAACATATCTGCTCATCCAAAGCTTAGGTTTTGGGTTAATTAACAGAGATAATTATAACTGTCAGTTCTGAGATAAATTTGTCCCGGAAATACCTGTAACTTTCAAGTATTTTATTACGGAACAGTAGGCAAACACCCATCACCCATGTCATTTCAAGATGAAAGTGCATATACAGTGGAATCAGATCTGAGGTCGGCCAGCTTTTCGTCGAAATCAATGCATTTTGTTTTCTTTCAAAACTGTCAATCACTTATCTTTCAATGTTTAGCACACAACGGGAGCAGGGATCCAATGAACTCACCTTCAGCATGAGTAATATTCAAGTCATGTTTTTGGTACTGTGATTGCAGCACGTCTTGTGAACTGTGTGTTTGGGAATGAATTGTGATGAGATAAGATTGAGTTTTTTTATAGGTATATTTTTTTAAATACAAACCACACATCATAAAAAACTAAAAATACATGCTTTTCCTTCTTTTTTTTCATGGGAAAAACTCAACCCCCAAAGATCGGATTTTAGGCTAGATTCGGGGTATGTTGAAAGGGAATAAGCGGGGTAGAGGAATTGGTTAACTCATCAGGGAAGAACTACACGAAACCCACGTCAAAGAAGCATTAACTTCAACATTCTCATCACAAGAAGAGATGAGCAAGAATATACATTGTATTTAATTAAGTCACTTCAGTGGATAATAGTTGAAATTCGTAAATGTCTATTATGGGTGCTTAAAAAAATTCCGCTTCTGGCATTGCTACGTGAGAGATAATTAAAATCATATAAAAAAAATTAACTTAATGTTTTTATATTCCACATAAGTATCTCCGATGCATTATCAAGTAAACCCTCTAAATGACTGTAGCAATCAAGCTAGGTGACATCCAAGTCATGCTAAATATAATTTTTTTTTTTCAAAACAGGAATATGCTTAACGTCATTTAATTGAGCAGAAATATAAATTTTGCTTTGGGACACAATGAAGCTTTCTGTCGCCAGCAGGAATGTAAATTGTGAGACCAAAAAACAAGCAAGGCGTTAGCTTAGGGCTCCGAAGATAAGGACAAGCCATCATGAACAATTATTTGTTATATGATACCAGCAAGGAGCACCCCAAATGGCTGCTGGAGAAGGTGGGCCTTTTTGCTATTTGTGAGCGAAACGAATGGATTTGGTCGGCATTGTGTGAGAGCCCTTTTTTTCATCGATTAAACATCAGCCCACCATTAGCAGACACGTAGGTCAAAGCTCAAGCAAATGCAAAAAAAGCAGGATAGATGCATACATTATCCACCACCCACGGGCCTTAAAAAATCCTGCACTCAAAAAATTGTTCCTTATGCTTCTTCCGACTGGACTGTCTCGCAAAGTTAAACCATGACTAGGGCCTCGTGGCCCCTTTGCATTACTTGGGAAACTTTCCACCATCTCGCTCATCTTCTTAAGGCATGGCATCCATGTATGGATTTGTGCTTTGTGGTTATTAACTATTTAGGCTCGATTTCTTCTTTTTTTCCCCTGGTTGGGGCAGCAAGTGGGGTTTTTTGAGCATACACAACTACTCCATGAGCTAACCATGTTAGAAGACGTTAGATCTCGACAAACATTGGCTTGGAGATACTCAACCTCGTTAGATTTCTTTAACGTTTTCAATCTAATTAGCAAGTTCGAACATGATATGCTAGGGAGCATGTTTGTTACGGGGGTGCATGGTAGTTTTAAAAACTGTTCCATAAATAAAAGTTATTAAAATAATATTTTTATTATTATTAGTATATCAAAATCAACCAAAAATATTAAAAAAAATATTTACTTGATGTTTTTAGGACAAAAAACATTTAAAAAAACAGATTGCAACCTAAAAAAACAAATATAGTCAATTGAATGGCTGTTAATTGAAAGAAAGTTGAGATATTAAAAGGATGGAATTGAAAAAATTTGTTAATTGAACAGTGCCAAAGAATGGCCCACCAATCCTTATTTTATTGCTTAATTTAATAGGAAATAAATTAAGCCCCAACTAACTAATGAGTAAAAAATAAATAATAAACCCACCTAATTAACTAGTTTTAATGTTTTTTTTTTCAATTTTCTAATCTTATTTTGAAAATATTACAAAATGATAAAATGATGGTTAATTTGAAAATTATATAGACCTATTTGTATTAGAGATAACTGAAATATCAAATGAGTTACAACGAAATATATGAAAAATACCTAATTGATTAAAATTTATAATTAAGTACAAGTATTCAAATAGGAAAAAAAAAAAAACAGAGAGAGAGAGACAAAATTACTTGATCGATTAAATTTCACAAACACCAATACTTAAAATATATATAAAAAAAATCTTCAAATAAAGAATTATAAATTATACAGCCATTATTTATACTATATTTTTCTCATAGTTGACGGTTGGTTCTACCTGTTCTTTTATTACTATTTTCAGTGAAGCTCCACTAATATAAGGCTAGAATGACTCCGTTTTGGTGCGGCCACATCACGGTTATCAAATGATAGCTACTGAACATTGGCAGATTGATAAACTAGAATACGTACAACGCCTCCTGACTCTTAAGATTGACCCACATGCTTGGAGAAGACATGTAGAACCTCAGCTGTTCTGCATCAGTGATAAAAGCATCCACTATCCCGGGAACACTAATGAACTTGTTCAAATTGGGTCGGGCTAATGGCTACCTAAAAAAGCATATAATAAAATTGCGAGGAATATGTCACCGAGGCTGCGATTTGTCGCGTGATTGTTGCAATAATTATGATCCCAAAAACACCAAAGTGCAGTTTCATTTCCTGCTGGTTAGAGAAAGCATATATTTTGACCATACCAATTATGCTAAAATGCATGGCGAAATAACAAAAGGTCCTTCCCTTCATGTGCTGCTCATGGGAAAGAATCGCTTGGACCCTATTGCCATCGCTAATGGTGGTTATGTTAGTTGGTTCGGTGGTTACTCTTCAGTGAGTTTTAAAGTAGTTTAGTTACCATATAGTTGAGAATCAAATGCAAGAGTCATGAGGACCCTCCTAGGAATCATGCAATAAATCAAAGCATGAGATATATGGGCCATGGGAAGGAAAGAAAAAGACGGGAAGAGAATTAAAGTTGATCAGTTGTGGTGGTGCTCGCTGGAGAAACTCGAGATATGATTCCAAATTTGCTTGCTCGAGAAACCTGGAACATTTTTAGGGATTGCGTAAAGCTCAATAGAGGGCTGCATGTAGGTACATGGGGTTCTTCGTAATAGGGAGACGTGACATGGTAGAAATGGTCCCGTGGTCCCAATGTAATGGTCCAAAAAAGAGCAGGCATGTTTACCGAGGAAGCACGCATGAGTGGTTAGTACAGTAGATTGTTCCCGATTATTTAACTTAATTATAGTTGTACAACGATCATTAATGCTTTTGGTGCTCTTGCATTGAAGGTTTTAGTGACCACCATTTGATCGGTTTGTAGTTTGCAGAACTCCATTTTGAAGTGCTTGTAAATCCTGGATCGATGCAGTTGAAGTACTGAAAAACACATGAAAACATATGTACTCGGGTTTAATCTAAAAATTATATATCAAGTAGATTAATTTTAAAAAGTGATTTTTGGGAAATTATTGTAATAAAAAAATGATTTTTCTAATTGTGCAATCTAATTTTTTTTTTTTAATCTTTTGTGTGAAAAAGAAGAAGATAAAGATGCTGATTCCTAATTAACCTGACCAATCAAGTTGTTTGGAATCCATGGTATTAAGTCACTTGGGATTAGATCATACTCAACTCATAGAGAGACCTTTCAGGTTTTAATATCCATGTATGTATTATACACATCTCACAAGCACGACAGCATTTGCCACATTAGCCAAAAAAATTCTCATTCCAATATTATTCTTCTATTATACTTTAATCCTCCAAACATACAAAGATTTTGAGTACACTTTATCACTCTCCCCAACTAGAATCACTTTGCATCTGCACTGTCTAATAATATACTTTGTCGTATTTATTGAATGCTAATCATATCCATGATAAAAGGGCTTAACCTCAAATGAACGCATTGAATCGTTGAGTGGCTAGTGATATACCAAAGACTTGCTTAAATTTCTTGCAAACCTATAACTGTCTTGTGCTTTTTCTTTGCAGTCTAGCTTATAATATACACCTGCTGTATATTAATGTAATCCAGAGAGATAAAATCAACTAGTGCGTGTTTAATATTTAGAGTGAAGTGTGAAATGTTAGGCAAATAAAACGAAACATGTCCATAGATTGTCTTAAAACCTGATTTTGGTGTGGTTAGTAGATCTATAATTCGAAATCTAGCCGGGTAGTATTTAAATAAAAATAGAAAAAAATTAACAAGGTGTGATTGGGTTAAAAATCTAGATTGATATTTCAAAGTCTAAATATGATTGAGTTTTAATAAAAATAAATGAAAAATTCACCCAATATTATTGATAAAAAATCCAAGCCGACTCTTGACCTGGTTAATTGAATCAAACCTGTTAAGTTCTTTTTCCTTTAAAAATGGTATTATTTTTATTTTTTTAAACTAAAAAAACTACATTACTCCAAATTAATACAAGTAAACCTACTTAACCCACGACTTGAAACTTATCACCTGTAGATGCGGGTGAAATTTAAAAACCATGTTCGAAGAAGAGCAATCATAGTGAGATAAACGGTGAGAGAAAATAAGCAAAGGCCACTTGCCAGATACGATAAAGTTGAACATTTATTTATTCAGACAACTATTTGTCTTAACAAAAAAAAAAAAGGTTATTACTGTATCATGCCAACATTTGTAATGGGATCATTAACCATGCATTCAACAACAATTATAAGGACAATCAGTAATGATGTTTTTCATAACATAAATGAAAGTGGGTTTGGGAGATAGATTGAAGATGTTGGGTGGAGAGGTGAAATACCGGTGGACAATTTTCACATGCATTGAGTTCGGGTTTCATGTCATGAACTAACAGAGACTTAATCTTGCTAGGTAAGGGTGTTATGGGTGACAGGTTGGTGTATGTTGTTGAAAAACAGCTTAATTATTTCGGATCTCCTTGGATTTGGTTGATACATGCATATACGTAAGATCAGACTGGACATGGAGTTAGTTTGCATCGTCACTCTGCATGCTTAACGCCAAACCTGTAAAGCACACCGTTTTCAAGGTCTTGCTGGTTAGGTTTAGTGCATCCTCAACTCCTTACAGTTAATATTGATTAACATCTTTTTTGCGAGTAATGGGATTTCGGAGCAAGCCGGATATCAGCTAATCAAATAAATCGAATCTTGCTGTCTACAGACGCCTTATTAAATGAAATTTATCCATATTCTTACGTGTAAAGTTGATGTTTTTCTCAAATCTTAAAGTTTGAGGTTCAAATTCTCATCGAGAGAATGCTATTTATTAAAAAAAAAAAAAAAGGAAATCATTTCAGAGATGCATGTTCTGTGACGTTGAAAGTTGCAAGAAATCAATATATATAATTGTGGCATTTGTCTCTCTTTGTGTCTCACGCGTAAGAAATCGCGGAGCACCGACTGCTGTAATAATACTAGTATACGGGGATGATTTGTTTAAACTTAAAAAGACCAAAATTATCGAAAGGGATGAACAAATTCATCAAGATGCTTTCCTATTGGGTGCAGCTTTGAAAAATACGGTTTGCTCTTCTTAATATAAACACTGGGCTCCAACCAAGGAAAATGTACACGCCGTGACCAAGAAGACCTGAGGGGGAATCCGATAAATTGTACGGCGCAATACGTGGACCGATAAATCCGGAAATACGGGCCCCGCCCCCTCCATCTACGGCCATTTGAAATCAGCCTTTTCTGTGAAGATCTTCAATGAGGCGGGTGCATGCTTAGGTGGAAGCAGGCTTGGTTTCCACTTTAAGAAAGTGGAAACGCAGAGCAGCCTCCTAATGCTTCAATTTTCATCTTCATCTTGCTAGTGGACAATAACTACTACGCTTTATTCATTAAAAATATAACACTTGTACTAACCCTTTAAATGTATCTTGACGGTGCCTAATGCAATGCAATGCAACGCGACGTTTTCCAACCTCAAACGGCTGTTTACGGTCGTATAATTTGAACTTTGAAATCTTGCATCGTCAACAAAGGGGCATAGGTATAATCTCTGGACAATGTCTGGAGGCTTTCCAGCGTGAAACTTCAGACTCCAACACTGTAATCTTTTAACTTTTCAACGTGAAACCAACGAATTATCTTGATTCTTGATACTTGTGATTATCGGAGTGTAGTTTTCTTCAAGATTTCTATGTTATCCACAGTAATTAAAAGTAACGTCTGGAGACTTTCCACATTGTATATATGCGTGCTTCATTTGTTGTCCAAAGCAGCAGTTGTTAGGTGGGTGCATGCACATGGTCTGGAGTCTGAAGCGTCATGTTACATTCCATGATCCGTACAAGATAGCAGTCCCACCGTTCCCTCCAAATTCAAGCCCACCACTTACGAAATTTCAATGGAGGGAAAAATCAAAAGGTTAAAAAAAGGGCCAAAAAGAAAGAAATTGTTAGACAGAAACTGCAATCAATGGCGAAACTTGGAAATGAAGCAAAGCGGTTTCATATTAGGCTTTGATAGTTCTTCATCCTCCCGTGTCCTTACCCCTTTCAACCAAGACCCTTACTTTAGTACCCGCCATGTGATAAACCACGGTGGTATTTTTGTTGAGCAATAGTGACGAGTTAACTTTTTTTTAAAAAAAAACTTATAAATAAAAATCTCATATAGATGTATACACGGTGGAATTCACTTTACTTACTATTTAAGGATATATAAAAAAATATTTAATTGTCAATATATAAAATCTCTAGAAAGATAAAACTTTTATTTTTTATAAAAACAATAAGGTTTAAATGTAATAAATATTCATTGAATCATCTTAGTAAATAACTCATAATTTTTTATTTTTCAAAATAAAAAAAACTTAAATTTCAGAGTATTAATAAATTTAAAATTTAAGAATAAATATTTTTTTTTTATAATTTAAATTCTTTTAATACATTGTCTATAAATATATTAATTTTATAATCAGAAAATCTCTAGTCTTCAAATTGAGATTGTTTTTTGAAGTATTCAAAAAGCTTTTATTATAAATTTAAAACTATTCAAATTAAAAAAAATCAAATACATGAACATGTATTGAATAATTACTATAATAAATAACTTTTTTTATTTATATATTTTGGATTTTGATACATAAGAAGTATCAAAAGCTTCAAGCAGATTCAAGGGGTTACCGTCAATGTAGGGAATAAAAGAAAGAATTGGCTTGATTAACTGGAGTCCAAATTAAGCACCAATCAAGGCTGATTATAATTTGGTCTCTCTCTTCTCTCTTCTCTCTTCTTTCTTTCTTTTTTTTTTTTTTGTGTCAACGTAATGCCTTTTTTCCCTTCATAAATAGCAGTCCACACTCTGCATTCTCCACACACTCCCCACTTTCCCAAATCCCCATCTCCAGAAGCCCCTTCGTAGTTTAGTAGTGATCAGTGAAAGCAATGGCTGCCAGGGCCAGCATTTCTTTTATATCTTTGGTGCTGCTTTTGAGTCTTGTTGAGGCAAGAATTCCCGGTGTTTACACTGGTGAAGCCTGGCAGAGCGCCCATGCTACTTTTTATGGTGGCAATGATGCCTCAGGAACCATGGGTACTGTAATCTCGAAACCTTCATGCTAAGTAGCTAGCTTCTTGAATTCTTGCCATGTTCATGAATTGTTTCTGCATTTTGCACAACCCATGTTTTGCTGTTGCAGTTTCCATGACAGAGGCATAAAAACAAACAAAAAAAAGCAATCCCTTACCTTGCTCTGCCTTTTTACAGCACCGAACTCTGTTTTAAACAAAATCAGATTTCAAAAGCATTTAAACACAATAAGCTCACACCAATACCATGCATTGCCTATGAATATTAAAATTCCATTCAAGAATTCATAAACCAAAAGCCAAAATCCCAAATAAGGAAATTAATTGATCTTATTTCTTGTCTTCAGGCGGTGCTTGCGGGTACGGTAACTTGTACAGCCAAGGCTATGGCGTGAATACTGCAGCACTCAGCACAGCCCTGTTCAACAATGGCCTTAGTTGCGGTGCTTGTTTTGAAATAAAGTGTGCTAATGAACCACAATGGTGCCACTCTGGAAGCCCATCAATTTTTATCACAGCAACAAACTTTTGCCCTCCTAATTATGCTTTGCCTAGTGACAATGGTGGTTGGTGCAATCCTCCCCGCCCTCACTTCGATCTTGCTATGCCTATGTTCCTCAAGATCGCCGAGTACCGTGCTGGCATCGTCCCTGTCTCTTACCGCCGGTAAACATCCAATTCCACCATACTTGTCTCTTATTCTTTTAAATGTTAGTCGTAGTATTATCTCTAATCAGTTTCTTACTCTACTATTATTGCTATAACTAGAAAAAAAACTATTTCTTGAATCAGATTAAATCAATTTGATTGATTGATGGAACAACGAGTATTTTGTGTTATAATTACTATGCAGTTGGTCAGACATAGCAGTTGATTTGTTTCATATGAATCTGGACTATGAAAATGTGATAGGTTGCTCTAAAAAATAAAAGCATGATTGACTGCTCGAAGGTTTCCTAGTATGGTATGATTGGTCTTTCAAGATTCCACGTGTACAATCTTCTGAAACCTCTGATCAAATGTATCTTGTGAAGAAATCAGAACCGTTTCTCGTTTAATCAAGGAGAATCTTATCTACCTTGTCCCCACTTGCATGGGGAGGTCCACATCCCCTCCGAGAATCACTAAAACGCCATTTTTTTTTATCCAGGGTGCCGTGTAGAAAGCCAGGAGGAATCAGGTTCACAATAAACGGACACCGTTACTTCAACTTGGTTTTGATCACCAACGTTGCAGGCGCAGGAGATATAGTGAAGGTGAGCGTGAAGGGATCCAGGACTGGGTGGATGAGCATGAGCCGTAACTGGGGTCAAAACTGGCAGTCAAACTCAGTTTTGGTTGGTCAGTCGTTGTCTTTCAGGGTCACGGGCAGTGATAGACGCACGTCTACTTCTTGGAATGTTGTTCCATCAAATTGGCAATTTGGGCAAACTTTCGCCGGAAAGAATTTCAGGGTTTAAAATTCCCGCTTGATATTTTGTAATTTTTTATTTCCTGTGCCTTTTCTTTTCTAAATGGGAAAAAAAAAAAAAAGGAAATGAGGAAAGAGTGTCGGTGAAAGCGAGTTGTTTTTACTTTATTTAAAGTGTTTTTCGATGGGTTAATGGGTGAAAAAGTAAATGGAAGGTCGGAAGCTGAGGAGGCTGCAAAGTTAAATGTAGCCCGCCGCTTTTGTTTACCATATGATAAATTAATATATGTATACACTACATTAATGATCTTGCTTGTTTATTATTTTTTCCTTGTTTTTGGTTTGTGATCTTTGACACGTATGGTTCAAATTTTTATCAGATTGTCTGTTTTGAGTT
>Ga0325401_1007950_pt1 | contig 10306 bp, 6 predicted proteins | sample PopdelMetagenome_FD_205666 | JGI IMG/M metagenome (GOLD analysis project Ga0325401, IMG submission 205666) | Populus deltoides microbial communities from Bellville, Georgia, United States - Xylem-PdKOR-R2 | ecosystem: Host-associated > Plants > Phyllosphere > Stem > Wood/Secondary xylem | place...
TTTTTAACCTTATTGACCAATTTTCCAACCATTTTCTGAGCGCTTCTGCCTCCTATTATTTTTCTAACCTCCTTTGGCTATATATTTTTATATATATTTTGTGGGGACCCAAAAATGGGTTACAACACTAAGGATGCTCTGATACCAATTGTAAAAATATAAAGAACAGCCTTATGTTTGCTGATAAAAGATAAAAGAACAAAGAACTAAGTCCACGATGGAAAGAACAAAAGAAAGAACACAGAACTTAGTATTTAAGTATAAAGAACAAAGAGCAGAATTGAGTTGTTGGTTACTGTCATCCCATGCCCTTTTATTTATAGGAAAAAGAAAACAGAATTACAAAGAAAAACAAATTCTAGAAACGTACCAGCCAACTTCTCTTTTATTTAAGGAGATGTTTTCAAGTTAGTTTAATCCTAGATAAACTCAACAAAAGAATTCAAAAACATATCCTAATCTAGATAGTAATCTCAGCTAATAACTAGATAATCATGCAGTAGATTACTGCTAATTAATCTTGTTGTAGCCTAGGTACCAAATTTCAACAGCTTTCACAATGGCCGCTTCATCCAAAAACTACGTGAAAAAGCGGCATCTCTTCCCAAGTATTCGTCCTTTCCCATGCAACCTATAGCAACATAGTAGCCTGCGAGTATTGAGTTCAATATAACCAACCATGGACTGAATATACGTTAGTCAGTATCATTTCATGATGTGAAGATTTTTCTTTCTCAGATTTCTTTGATCTTTGTGCAGTGTTAAACTCGAACAAGGAACTGTAACATCTCTTGTCGAAGAAAATGGCAGTATCAAAGGTGTGCTATACAAAACAAAGGCAGGCCAGGAGTTAGCAGCTTCAGCTTCACTCACAATAGTATGTGATGGATGTTTTTCAAATTTACGACGCAATCTCTGCAATCCAAAGGTGAAAATCTTGCATTATGAGTAAATTTAGATGTAATTAATGAGAGAAGTCACTATAATTTTTTATTTTGTTGATAAGGATATAGACCGGTAGATATACCATCTAGGTGATTCTGTTTTATATTACTTTTTAAAATATTTTTGATAAAGTAAAAACTTTTTAAACTTAAAATTTACACGGGATCATGATTACTTTTAACTTAATTATTATTAATATAATTAGTTAGAATGAGAGTAATAAGATTTAAATTTGTGAATATTCAGTTATTAAAATTATAATATTATATAAAGAACTAATTCAACCTTAATATTACTATCTAACACATGTTCTTACATTTCTTGTAGATTGAAGTCCCAATATCTTACTTTGTTGGTTTGGTCCTGGAGAATTATAATCTTCCATATGCAAATCGTGCGTACTTTATTTTGAAGGATACAATTGTCATAGCTTATCCTATTAGCAGCAATGAAATTCGTTGTTTAGTTGATGTACCTGGCTCGAAACAACCACCTATTTCCAATGGCGAAATGGCAAGCTACTTGAAAACAGTGGTGGCACCTCAAGTATGTATAGTTGCTTGACATAATGTTACTGAATTGAAGCTTATTCTGATTAATTTATAGAGCATGCTTGATCGCGAATTTATTGTTAATAATATCAGAAAGCAAAATGTAAAATGTCTCATAATGCCAGTCTAAGGCGACATTTTAGCATCTTTGCTAGTTCTTTTTATTCAATATATATATATATATATATATATATTTGTTGTTTGAACTAATGCAGAGATTTGCACATTTCAGATGCCACCTGAGCTATACAATGCTTTCATATGTGCAATTGATAAGGGCAACATAAGAACAATGCCAAACAGAATCATGCCTGCGTCTCCCTATGCAACCCCTGGTGCGTTTATGATAGGGGATTCCTTGAATATGCGCCATGCCGTAACAGGAGGAGGAATGACTGTGGGACTTTCTGATGTTGTTCTACTGCGAGATCTTCTTAGGCCTCTGAATGATCTTAGTGATGGAGCTGCCATTTGCAAATATCTTGAATCCTTTTACATTCTGCGTAAGGTATCAGCTTTTGCATGCACAAGCTTATCTAATATTTCTTCTGCCAGTCTTCCTCGGAACAAACTCTGAACAGGAATTGCTTAAAGAAACTTCATATTTCAAGCATTGCTATATTTCTATGCGGTTGGTAGATACTAACAACTTAATATTGGTTGCAGCCAACGGCATTTGCAATAAACACATTGGCAAGCACCCTACACACAGTATTCTCTTCATCGGATCAGGATCCATCAAGGAAGGAAATGAAAGAAGCATTCTTCAATTATTTGAGCCTTGGAGGCGTGTTCTCAGAAGGACTGATGGCTCTTCTGTCTGGTCTAAACCCTGACCCGTTGAGCTTGGTTTTCCACTGCTTTGCCATGCTTGCCTATGCTGTTGGCCGCTTATTGCTTCCATTTCCTACACCAAAACGCATGTGTATTGCGGCAAAACTAATTTTGGTCTGTATCTCCAGCTCTCATTACTCTTACTATCAGAAACTTATTTGTTTGAACTATTATTCTCACCATGAGTTTCCTACACAAACTTAAATTTTTATTTTTATTTCTGTCAATTTTCAGGTTGGATCAGGCATCATCTTCCCTATACTAGAGGCAGAAGGAATTAGAGCAACATTCTTCCCGGCAACAATGCCAGCTTACTACAGAACTCCTCCTGTCCAATCCACTGACGATAGAGAAACAGGGAAATAGTTGTTTATTTTATTGGTGAAGGAACCAAATCTTATCAGCTGAATTTACGAAGCATGCGGTACAACATGAACAAACATGAAACAATCCTCATGATGTACCACATGAAATGAATAAGATGAATCTCAAAATTGTATCTCCGTTGTATTTTGAGTTTTCCAAAATAATATATATATATATATATATATATAAATGTTGTTTTTAATGGTCATGTATCCATTTAGTTAAATAACGCTGAGAAAGGGTTTTGATAATTATTTTCCCCTTTTTCAGCTGAAATCAGTTATGCATGTCATGCAGCTGGGGTGGTAATCATTCCTTTTTTTGCATGGGACAGGCTGACTCATCAGCCCTGAGTCAGCCTGTCCTTTCTCTTTGTAAAATGAGAACATAATAAGAATAATATAGGAAGCTTGAGAAAGCCTGTTAAACCAAAACGTTCTTATTCTCTGGTCTTCTTCTTCTTCTTTCTTTATTTTCTTAGACTCTGCAACCTCTAACATTTCTTTCAGGTTTTGATAGTTATTGCACACAAACATGAATGAGCTTTGTCTTCACGATTTGACTCCAGAAATAGTCATCCAATTCCAGATGAAATATATATTGATAAAAATAATAAATAAACAGAGCAATCAATAAACTAAAAGAAGAAGAAGCTATAAGGTTTCGAAGATAACAACAAAAATATGGAGTGTGAAGGCATCGAGAAAACCTTATATCTGAAATTGCCAGAAATGGATGAGGTGTTCCTCTCTAAACGTTTTACTTGTCTTCATCTTCAGTTTCCAACTTCCTCAAGTATATATGCTACTTCTTTTCCTTTAACGGTTACTGGAGCTGCACGCCAAACACCAAATCCATCGAGACCCGGTTGCTGTAGTACGAGGACTTGCAGGTGAGGGAGTTTAGGCAATATCCCGGTAGGAAACATCTTCTGACCGCATGCATTGAGTCCAAGATACCTGAGGTTGGATAGACATTCCATGGCTTAAGGAATCATTTCAAGTGCAGTACCATAGAGATCCAACCTCTTTAGTGCCCTAAGCTTTCTTAATGATGGTACATGTCTTAACATATCACAAGCAATGAGCAATGAGCAACAATGCAGAGACTCACCAAATCTAAAAGGTGAATTGCCCGTGCGGTGCCGCGGGTTATAGCATGAACTGGGCAAAATCTAAAAGCATTGAGATCGAAATAAAAAGCAAAGATTTGCATGTGGCTAGTGAAGTAGACTGATGCTGGCAAAGCAGGGCCGACAATGGAACTCCATGAAGAACAGCTAAAATAACATGGGATTTTGACGGTGCCGCTCAAAAGTGTGGATGCAAGGTCTGATGCCCAGCAGGTCTCCTGTTGCGAGGAAAGAGTGTTAGCTTTCATCTAAAAGATGATAGGTATTGCCAGGCCAACGCTTAGGGAAAGCAAGGTAATGTGCAAAAGAATTAGAGCAATTAACTGTAATGTTAAAACTTTGGAAAGCTAAATAAGACTAAAAGCTATTTGAGGCAACACCAAGCCCACCAACATCACCCCTACAGAATGGAAAAATGCTCATAATCATTTTGGAAAAAATAAAATTTTAATATGATAATATTAAAAATAAATTTTAAAAATTAAAAAATATTATTTTAATATATTTTTAAATAAAAAATACTTTGCAATGCAACATGCATCTTCATGTATTGTGGATTAACCAATCTTTTTAGTTTTCTTATATTGTTCACAAAAACTGAAAAAACTTAAAAATAAAATTTTAAAAATCATGAGAAAAATAATAAAAAAAATAGGATGAATTTTTATAGAGGAAAATAGATAGAGGTATGGATTTTTATTCTAAATATATCCTTATAAAAATTTCAAAATTTCAAGTATTATCATTCTATTTTTAAAGTGTCTTCTCTCTCTCTCTTTTTCTTTTTAAATTGTATTATATATTTTTTTAAAATAATTTATTGCTAATTAATGATATAAGATGATTTATACTAGTGAATAGATCTATTATTTTATTAGGTTAATAAATCAATATAGTATTTTTTTTATGGGATTTTCATCTTAGAGATACTCAATAGGATGAAAATATAATATTAATTAAACTTCAAATTATAATTATTTATCTATCCAGTTAAAAAAAAATATGACAGTTCAATGGTCTTAAAAGATAATGAAATATATAAAAAAATGAAAAATATTATTTATGTTAATTGTAAACACACGATATAAATAAGAAATATTTCATATTAATAAACGCTTAACGAGTCCAATCAATCAGAAATTAACATAACATAAAAGATGATGCTTACCCTTTGTTCTATATTATATATATTTTAAGGGCAGAGTAGTCTCCTCCTCCCGAAACATTACAAAGGGACTAAGGACATCCTTCGTGTTAGGATGCTCCCACTCCACTACTCTCTCCCACCATTCTTTTGGCCATGCATTGATTTTTCTAAGAGAAGGGGGAGGGGATGGCTGGCCATTTTCAAGCAACGGAAGACAAATTGCCACCCTCTTCAGCTTCTCACAATTGATTACCTTAATATCTTCGAGAGAATTGCAAATCAGTTTTGCGCTACAAATGCTTTTCAATTCTGGTAACCAACACAAATTCAGAGATATTAACTTTGGGAGTATTAATTCCGTGATGGAATTGAAGGTGCTGCTTTCTTCATCTGTTGTTCCTATTATCTCCTCCATTTTCTCACAATAACTAACGTCAATCAATTCCAGGTTTGGGAGCAACAAAAGTGGGAACAGCTTCTTCATATTGTTACATCCAACACAATAAAACTCTTTAAGACCAGAAAACATACCATTATATGATGGTAATGGTGGTGGAGCAGAGCAGAGCCAAGAAGATGAAAACAAGCTCTCCATGCTATTGCAATCCCGAATGCTGATGCACTCCAGTTCAGTTGCATTCTCTAATGACAAAACATCACATAAACTTCTTGCATCGATGAATTGACAAACCAGTCCTTGAATGCCATTTAAGAACTTGACCTGAAAATCTCTATCTTTGTTAATACTCAAATTACCCAACGCAACTGTTTTACTTGGAAAATCATCAATGCATTCCCGAAAATCCATCATTCCTACTGAAATTCTGTATGTGCTTAATGATTGGATCCCATCCCGAGATCTGAGATACTCCGCAAAGTCAGATAGACCTTTGAAATGGCATCGCAAAGTTTCCAAATTTCTCAAGGATCCTACTTCTTTTACTTCAACTGTTATCCTCTGATAAGAATCCATAAAACACTCTTCTAGTACGAAGACTTGCAGGTGAGAGAGTTTTGGCAATATCCCACTAGGAAACTCCTTTTCACCACATCCATTCATTCTAAGATATCTCAGGTTGGTTAGGCATTCCATTCCTTGCGGCATTTTTTCAAGTGCTGTATGAGAGAGATCCAACCTCTTCAATGCCCTGAGCTTCTTTAATGATGGAACATGTCTTAATTTCTTACAATTATTGAGCAATAATGTTGTGAGACTCAATAAATCAGAGATAGAGTCTGACAATTTTTCAATACCTGTCCAAGTCAGATCGAGGACCTTGAGCCCATGCAATTGCTTGAAAAATGAATCCGCAATAAATCCCAACAAACGATTATGACATAGCAATAGAGTTGATAGATAGGGACACCTAGGTGAATGGCTGGAAGGAATTTCTTCAAATCCGTTTTGCATTAGTGAAACTATTGTCAGATTCTCCGTCCACTCCTCTGCATCTGGCAACTCTTTTAATTGCGCACCTGCTTTAACCATGACTTGAGAGTTTTCTTGCAGTATTTGGATGGTCATGTCCCTAATCAAGTTATGCATCTTGACACCTATACTAACATCATTCTTCATTTTAACACTTTCCAATAGGCAGACATTTTCTAGTCTATTAAGCATCATGTGACCCTCGTCAAATGCATCTCCCCTGCTCCTCATTCCTTTAATTATTCCCTCATCGATCAAATAACCTATCAACTCCTCCCTTTCAATCTCACTATCTTCAGGAAATAATGCACAGTACAAGAGACATTGTTTTAGTGCTAAATCACCTAATTGATCGTAACTAAACCTCAATAACTTGAATACTTCCGTGTCCCTAAATTCTGATTCTCTCAATTTCTTCAATGTATTTCTCCACTCATGTAGGTCATCCACTCCCCTCATGCTTCCTGCCACTGCAATAATTCCCAATGGTAAACCAGCACATTCCCTTGCAACAGCTTTCGCAATTCCTTCCACTTCTGGTGAAAGTGCTACATCACGTCCAAGTTTCTCCATGAACAAAGTCCACGCTTCTCCATTAGAAAGTGGCTTCACTTTGATTTTGTGTTGGCAAGCCATCCGATGACAAACTGTTTCTGATCGAGTTGTCATAATCAGCTTGCATCCTTTCAACTTTTCAGGAATTCCCACTTTGTGTAGCTCAAAATTATTCCACAAATCATCTAAAATGAGAATCCATTTTTGTTTCTTCCTTAGTTCTTCTGATAATTTGGCAGCTCTATGCAGTTCATCATTTTTTCTTAAAAGATCTAGATCAAGATGTTCAGCAATAAGATTCTGCAATCTATTAATGCTGAAATCTTGAGACACGGTCACCCACCAAACATGATCACAAATATCTGATCTTTGTAGAAGCTCATTATGGATATGTTGCAGTATTGTTGTTTTACCAACTCCCCCCATCCCATAAATGCCAATGGTTGGGACTTCATCATTCATTAACAAAGACCATATAACTTTCGTATTCTCTTTAAATGCTTGACCCACTGGCTTTGCAGAGCTAGTAGGTAATGGAACTCCTGCAGAATTGTTGTATTTCAGACTTTTAGAATATCTAGCTCCTGCGCCAGCCTGCACTACTGATCTTCCGCTACTCTCCTCATCTTCCTCCTCCTCCACTGGTTCTGTCCTCACTCTATCCTGCTCATCATGCATAGTTACCTCATAGTTTACTGATGAAGCACAAGGTTGATCATAACCTCTTCCAATGTCAAGACAAAATTGGGATGAATCTCCTCGCAGCTCTAGAAGCTGCACTTGCTCTGTTCTTGGTATACTCTCAAATGCATCATGCTGAAAAGATCCTTCACCAGTGTTTTCTATGCCATTTTCTAATTGTAAATGCGACTGAATTCTCTCTTCTCCGGGACCTTGTTCCATGCCCTGAACTCCCACTTGTATCCTTCCAGCACCCCCTGCCAAATTGTCTAGTACTGCATTGCTTTGTTCCAACGCTCGATCCACTGGTTCTGTCCTCAGTCTACTCTCGAGTGCCTCTTTGGAAACTCTATCTTCATGTGCTCTCATTCCAGTCATGTTTACTTCGTCGTTTCCTGCTATTGCATGTGAAGAAATCCTCTCTTCCCCTACTCCGGGTTCTACAACCTGAACTTCTCTTTGTACCCTTCCAATACCTCCTCCCATATTTTCGATCTTAATGTTTTGATCTTGTGGACAAGTTGAAATTCCAGAATCATTAACATTGATTGAAATTTCTGTGCTTTTAAGTCTTTTGTTGCCACCACACATAGCTAGAAAGGCCGTTTCTTGAACTTCTTTAGTCACCCCACGACAAATGGCAACATTATGCCCTTCCTCTCTTGATAAATGCCATTTGATCCTTGAAATGGAGGTTTTATTGGCAAATGTATGTGGACAAAACTTACACTTCATGCTACCATCTGCCCTATCTTCAATATAATTCCAAAATGGATCCTTTGATCCAACCATTTCAACCTATAGAAAAAAAAAGAGGGTCAAATAAAGAATAAAAATTGATGGAAGTTGCACCATATCTGGATGGATGAGAAACTACTTCAGCGCTGTTACCCTTATTTTGCTATTAAAATTGATAGTTAGTTTATTGCACAATCATAGGAGGGAAAAAGACGACAATAATTTAGTTAGACTTCTTACTTGTTGAGTATTTAAACCCCTAATTTGACTTTGCAGGGAAGTGTCAAGGCCAGGATTTGAGGCATTTGGCCTAGCAGTTTGAATTTGCAATCCTCTGACTTGGAGGTCATCCTCGGAGTTGGAGCTTACTTCGTCGTTTCCTGCTATTGCATGTGAAGAAATCCTCTCTTCCCCTACTCCAGGTTCTACAACCTGAACTTCTCTTTGTATGCTTCCAATTCCTCCTCCCATATCTTCAATCTTAATGTTTTGTTCTTGTGTACAAGTTGAAATTCCACAATCATTAACATTGATTGAACTTTCCGTGCTTCTATGTCTTTTGTTGCCACCACACATAGCTTTCCAGGCTGCTTCTTTAACTTCCTTAGTCACCCCACTACAAATGGCAACATTATGCCCTTCCTCTCTTGATAAATGCCATTTGATCCTTGAAATGGAGGTTTTATTGGCAAATGTATGTGGACAAAACTTACACTTCATGCTACCATCTGCCCTATCTTCAATATAATTCCAAAATGGATCCTTTGATCCAACCATTTCAACCTATAGAAAAAAAAAGAGGGTCAAATAAAGAATAAAAATTGATGGAAGTTGCACCATATCTGGATGGATGAGAAACTACTTCAGCGCTGTTACCCTTATTTTGCTATTAAAATTGATAGTTAGTTTATTGCACAATCATAGGAGGGAAAAAGACGACAATAATTTAGTTAGACTTCTTACTTGTTGAGTATTTAAACCCCTAATTTGACTTTGCAGGGAAGTGTCAAGGCCAGGATTTGAGGCATTTGGCCTAGCAGTTTGAATTTGCAATCCTCTGACTTGGAGGTCATCCTCGGAGTTGGAGCTTACTTCGTCGTTTCTTGCTATTGCTTGTGAAGAAATCCTCTCTTCCTCTACTCCAGGTTCTACAACCTGAACTTCTCTTTGTACGCTTCCAATTCCTCCTCCCATATCTTCAATCTTAATCTTTTGTTCTTGTGGACAAGTTGAAATTCCAGAATCATTAACATTGATTGAACTTTCTGTGCTTTTAAGTCTTTTGTTGCCACCACACATAGCTTTCCAGGCTGCTTCTTGAACTTCTTTAGGCACCCCACGACAAATGGTAACACCATGCCCTTCTTCTCCTGATAAATGCCATTTGATCCTTGAAATGGAAGTTTTAATGGCATATGTATGTGGACAAAACTTACACTTCATACTACCATCATCAGCCCTTTCTTCAACATAATTCCGAAATGAATCATATCCGACTTGTTGAGTATTTAAACCCCTAATTTCACTTTGCAGGGAAGTGTCAAGGCCAGGATTTGAGGCATTTGGCCTAGCAGTTTGATTTTGCAATCCTCGGACTTGGAGATTATCCATCTGTGACCTATATAAAAATGAAGTGATCATATTATAAAACCAAAAATCAATGGTGTATCTAATTATCAAAAAGGTATTAATATTGTGTTAAAACACAACAGCTAGAAGTCAATCAGAACCTAGTAGAGTTTCCAAAGTGCCGAGGCACGAAGTTCTGTTGTTGTATATTGTCTATGTTAGGAATTACAGCAGCTTGATTACAAAAATATTGACTCCTGAATCCAAAATCATTCGCAAACAATATGAAGCATTACAAACTTATGCTTAGTTTGCTGGGTTCATGTTCAAGCTATGATGTTTCTTTCCTGATTGAAAAA
>Ga0325401_1007952_pt1 | contig 10305 bp, 6 predicted proteins | sample PopdelMetagenome_FD_205666 | JGI IMG/M metagenome (GOLD analysis project Ga0325401, IMG submission 205666) | Populus deltoides microbial communities from Bellville, Georgia, United States - Xylem-PdKOR-R2 | ecosystem: Host-associated > Plants > Phyllosphere > Stem > Wood/Secondary xylem | place...
AGAAGCTTAAGAAGACTTTTGCTTGTTACCTCTCAACATCTACTGGCCCTGTTGCCGGGACGCTCTATCTATCAACTGCTCGAGTCGCGTTCTGCAGCGACCGTCCTCTGTGCCATACTGCTCCTTCAGGGGAGGAGGCCTGGAGCTACTACAAGGTAAATAAATCGCTAGAAACCAAGTCGGATAGATTTTACTACATTCAAAGCTATTGTTGTATATATAGTTAAGCTCTGTTAAATTGCAAACAAAAGGTGATCAAGTTGAGAGAAATCGTGCATATATAAAAGGGTAGTTCACGGAGATACAGCAAAACAAAACTAAATATCTTTGGCAATCAAAGCTCAAACTAAATTTTCTATCTTGCTATAGCCATCCGTGTATATCATGGTACTAATGAATTCAATAATAACTTATTTTGAGCAGCTTATGATACCCTTAGACAAAATAAGCACAGTCAGCTCGGAGACCATGCTGGAAAATCCATCAAGGAAGTACATTCAAATTGTCAGCACTGATGGGCACGACTTCTGGTTTATGGGTTTCGTTAATTTCGAGAAAGCCTTGCAAAATCTATCAGAGAGCGTGTCAAGTCTCAAGGAAGCGGGAATTGCAATTCAACCAGTTGTTGCTTAGCCAATGATTGCATTTGGAGTTGAATCCTTCATGCCCTTCAAAATTTTGATTTTCACTGTTTCTAGTGGATTTATTGTTTGTTGTCTGAAGGGAGTTTTCTTTTGGTTTTTCCTGTTGTTATTCATTTATCCTCTTCTATCATGTATTCTTTTCTTTGATTGTTGTTTATGTAGTTATGTAGATTTTTGAAAACGGAGTTGCATTTGGATATATTTTCTGATATACTTTTCCCACCCCCCACCGCATTCAACATCGTTTTCCATTTCTTAATTTGCAAAAGCCTTAACAGCATCATGAACGGAGATAGCGGGCTAAATACTTAAAAGACTCCTCAAAACTCGAGTTTCTGTGAATGAAATGCTGTCAACATTAAAGAAAAAAAAACAGAGAGACCCGGATGGCTTGTCATTTTAGGGCTTCAATTCTATAATGGGTTCATTTCAGTTTTTTGTGAACGTTAATATTTGCGAGAATTGGAATTCCAAAAAACCCCGTGATTTTATCTTTACATTAATTCGTAGTAATGCCTTGCCATTTCATCCAAAGGGTTATCAAATGGTCAAGGACAATAACATGACGTGATCAAAGAAAATCTAAGAAGGTTTATCTATTGTGCAAGTTGAGATAATCCCTCTGCATTTGGCACTGTTGTTGTTGAAAGGAAAACTTTTACGCAGCCAAAACCGTCGTAATTTGATTGCTAGAGCACAGTTTATAGTCTAAGAAACGTGATGGACTCTTCAACCTAAATATATTCAGATAGGACTGTCTAAAATAAAGTTCTTTCAGCAAAACGCCGGGATTCTGATATTCAGGTGAATTGGTAACTTTCGAAGACAGATAATTAAGAGCACGCAAATGCATAGTTAAATTAGAATAGGATCAGTTTACGAGGTCCCTTGGCTGGACCCATTAAATCAAGGTTGCTGTAACATATTCGGATATTTAAACAAAAAACAGCCAAGCTATTAAATTAATTAATGGTGTCTATCTATAAACTTCGATTCTTCTCCTGATAATTTCAATCGGTCAAGCGGCCAAAAAGTTCTCTGGCATTGCCACCTGTTCACCTAGATAGCCCTTCTCGACAGAGCATGTGGCTAACAGGCTAAGGATGTTTCCACTCTAGAAGGCTGGTTTATCTGTTTTCTTCAATGCAAAGAAATACGTGTGTGTAGGCTGTAGAACACCCAAACCTTGAACCTCTATATTTAGACAGCGCTCTATAAGCTCCATAAAAACAATCAGCCTTTACAAAGGAAAATTCAATCTCGCACTGCTAGTTTTTGCTCTTGCCACATCTACCTTCCATCCAGTTCTAGCCGGTCAGAATAACAAGCACGTCTCAACAGACACAGCAACATGAAGTACCAGTCCCACCATTATCAGCTCCTAAAGCTACAGGAGCAGAATTTCATGAACCACCCCCATCGTCCACTGTCACAGAGGGTTCGCAGCTTCATCCACCACCATTATCGGATGAGGAAACCAAGAAATTGGGCACCCACATCACGGGACCACCAGCAGCACCTAATGTCCACCCTGACAACCGGCAAGCTGCCTTATGGGTTGCCGTTGAGTACCAACAAATCTATTAGCATCGTTACGTGGTTTATACTGCTGTAGAAAAATCAGAGAAGTCAAGCCATAAAATCTTTGAACCTGTGATCCATAATTTCCATGAATGGGGCAAGAAGGCAGAGACGATAGCCCGTAACATCTGGCACCACTGTAAGTTGATACAACAAATCCTAAATATAGCTAATTTATTGTGAGCAATCGTATTTGAGCACGATCAAGGTGAACTGAACATCAAACTTTATTTCAAGTACAAGTATGTTTGCTGATTATCTATATCTAAAATTGCAGTGAAGGCAGGACCGTCTGTTCCAGAAGCTGCTTGGGGTAAGGTACGTAAACCTGACAGCGAGAGCACTAACAGAGGGTGGCTTTGAATCTCTCTTCATACTGATATTTGAAACTGATCCTAGTGAGAAACTGGAGAAGACTTCTGCCTGTTACCTATCAACTTCTACTGGCCCTGTTACTGGATCCCTCTATCTATCAATTTGCTCGAGTGGCTTTCTGCAGTGATCGTCCACTATGCTATACTGCCCCTTCAGGCCAGGAGGCATGGAGCTACTACAAGGTAAGAATATTTGAAGGCACAAATTCTTGTTACTACATTTATAGTTATTTTCATAATGGATCTCCATTGAATTGCAAAGAAATGCAAAGGTAGGAAAAATCTGACAAAAACAGGTACTTGCAGAAATAAATCAAGAAGCTAAACATTTCAATATATTATATTATCGACACATTAAAGCTCGATCTAAAGTTTGACGATGAAAATGTTTATTTAACAGTCATTTGTTTTTTCCCCGAGTCTTTAAAACCATAATATGTCCAATATCATTCATGAAAACCAGTTTGTAACAGTAACAAATCGAACACTGTCAGTCTGTCACAGGTTCTGCACCACACAGAATTTTGTATCTAATACTTTTACACTAGACATTATAAATTTAATTTATATTAAATTACGTTTATAAATGGTTGTTTCTGTTTCAATAGACGTTTGCAGTGTCCTATAAATCTCTATATTATAAATGACTAAGAATAATAATATATAATTCTGATGAATGTGTATTTGTAAAGATTGAAAGGTATTTATAAGGGTCTTTTGTGATTAAAAATTATATTATATGTATAAAAAAATACTCAATAAATATTTTTAACATCATTTTTTTTCTTAAGAAATACTTAAAAATATAGTGCATTTCAATATTAAATGACTAAATGATTATTAATTATTTCATTTCTGCCGAAGAAAAAACAAAAAAAAACGGAGTTTGATAGAATAGTCAATTTTTTTATATTTTATCAGGACTTATCTTTTTTTTTTTACAATTAAATAAGATTAAATCATTAAAAAAATTAAAACATAACTTCCATCCTCATTATTTTTGAATTGAAGGTTTTTTTTTTTATTTTATCCTCTAATTTTTTATCCTATGAGATATGATCTACCATTACCGAAAAGGGAGTCGAGAAAAACGAAAATGAGATGCAGTATGATTTTAGAATTTGGATTCTAACCTAACCCAAGAGTCCGATACATTCAATCTAGGCCCATTATGTAATGGGCTTTTTCGGACCTTAGGCTTAATATGGCATCCAGGTTCTGCTGTGTATGTAATGGGCGTTTGCGGATCCTTGAGCTTAGTACCACACTGCGAGGGACGGCAAATAATTCCCGGCCCTCCAAACCCAACTGTCGTTTGTCCTTTTTGCCTGCCACCTTCGGCTCTCTGAATCCAACTTGGAAATTCTCTTACGAGATATATAGTGAAATCTGGAAATTAAATAGAGTTTACCAAAAATTTTGATCTTTTTTTAGAGTATTTAGAGTGGATTACCAATTTAATTACCATCACAACCTTATCGTTAATTTGGTTTACAAGTCATCAAAAAAATATGATTTAACTCAAAATCTTTTGAAATTATAAACTAAAAAAAGTATGTTGAAATCAAAATTTCTTTGCACGAAAAAATAAACATATTCTCCTGCAGTGGACATCCTTGACCTACTTTTTAGAAGGGACGAGGTTTATAAGCACGTCCAATAATTTTCATGAATATGAACACACACATATAAAGTTGACAAATAATTTTTCTGAAATTACTTTTTTAAAAAAAATAGTCTAAATCAATCAAAATTCACACACACATGTGTGTGTATATATATCATAATCTATTTTTGAGTAGCTCCTAATTTTTTTTTTTTTCAAAACAAAATTATATTGTGTCGTTTTGAATGGTATTGTATAGCTCTTCTCCCTTGCAAATGCAGATACAGGGGAGAAGAAGATATTTAAAATCTTTTCCCGCTATTCTTTTTCTCTTTCCCTTCCCACTTACCCACAAAACCTGGACACAAGCCACATCCCATACCCTGCCACCATTAATGCAAGCCATGACCGGCCACCCTACCCTGTGCGACATGGGCAAGATAACCACCTTACCCTGCGCTAGGGCAGTGGTAAGGTGCCTTCTCTTCCTGCGGCTATAAATACAGGAGAAGGAATAGAGAAGAAGGGGGGAGCCGTTACACCACCATCGACCTCTTCGTTAGCAGAGCAGAGGCAAGCAAAACCGAACCAAGAAAAAGATCAACAGAAGAATACCAAAGACAGGCAGGGAAAAAAAAACGGAGAGAGAGAGACAGAGAATTGTTTGGAGAGAAACAAGGTGACAGAAACAGAGAGAAGAAGCAACGACAGAAGAGAAGAGTAAGAGCGACCACAGCCGGCTGCCGCGACACCAACGCCACCAGGAGCACAAACACAGCAGCACTGCCCACGCCATAGTCAGCCTTCCTCAGCTCATCATCTTCCTCCCACCCGTTGCTGCACCATTGAAGAAAAGGCAGCAACCTACGCCTCTGCACGGGGAAGAAGAAGAAGAAAACCGCTGCTGTCATCGGGCTTCCCAGCCACTGCCACCTTCATAACCACCGTGAGGCATTGTCAGATTCCTCTCCACCGCCACCCGCATCACCGCCAGCTGCCATTGCCCTCCCAGTCGACAACAGCCCCGTGAGAAGCAGAAGGAAGAAACGGAAACAGAGGAGAACAGAGCTGAAGAAAAACGCAGAGAAGAAGAGGAAGAAAGGTCGACCACCGTCCAAGCCACTCCCCAGGCCGCCGCCACCAGCATCTCCACGAAGCCGCTGTAGAGAGAGAAGAACGTTGTTGACAGAGGGAGCAAAGGAAACAAAGAGAAAAAGCAGCGCCGAAACAGCAGGGAGGAGGAGGAAGGCCGCAGCAACACCACCGCCAAATCGGCCACAGCACCACCGTCAGCCCATCTATCCAGGCTCATCATCCCAGGTAATTCTTCCCCTTATCACCTTCGGTTGTTCATCTTCTTGCATGCAGAACGTGCACTGTGCACGTTCTGCAAGCAAGAAATTAATTAGCTGGTTACTGTGCAGGTGCACAGTAACCGGCTAATTAATTAACAGGTTACTGTGCTCATGCACAGTAACTAGTCTATGTTCATTTCCTGGAACATCAGCCCAGCCCATGAGACTGGGCTGAATCCAGCCTTGTAGAAAGTAAGTCTGTTTTATTTTGGGCCGATTTCAGCCTAGTCTCCTTTTGGGCCGGGTCCGGTCCAGTCAAGAAAAAATTTTAAAATTCCAAAAAAAAACCTTTCAAAAAATCTGTGATTTTCCGCAATTTTGTTACTTCATTTTGATCAATATCGATTTGTATTTTTATACTATAAAGATACAAATCCGGTATTAAAATATCCGGTTTGTGTCAAGTCTTAAAAAAAAATGTTTTGTTTTCATGCATACGGCCAAGTCTCTCAAAAAAAAAATCACATCATATTTTCATACAACAAAGAAAACTTCAAAAAAAAATTATTTTAGCATGCAATTTGACTTTAATAACCAGTTTATTAAATTCATGAGAACTTGGCCAATATTTCAAAAAAATCCAAAAAAATTATTTTATTTTTTTTAATATCCGGGATTATGAATTTATACGTAAAACGTACTCCCGGTATTAAAAAGGTATTTTTTTTTATTTGACGCTAGAACAGTTAAGTTTTATTCCATTAACATAAGAACCTCCTTATTGAGGAGGACTTTTCTTGAATCTCAGAGAGATAAGACCAACAATTAGAAAACGCGACCAAACCTTAGATTTTGATCAGACAAAGAAAACAATGCAGCTTACCTTAGATAGGGTGTATTTGGGGTGCTAATACCTTCCCATTACGCAACTAGTTTCCGTACCTGATCTCTGAGACCAGTTAAGGTTCCTAGTGACCATAATACTAGGTGGCGACTCCCATTTTATTTTTTCCACTGATAAGAGACAAGAATTCATTGTCTCCCCATATTTTCCAGACACCCACACATTGAGTGTGGAGGATGATCACCGTGACGCCGCACACGTGTGACAACATACATGTGTGTGTGTGGATTTTGATTGATTTAGGCCATGTTTGTTTTTTGGAAAGTGGTTTTCGGGAAATCATTTTCCAAACTTTCCTCTGTTTATTTACCATTAGAAAAGTTGGTCAACAAAAAACACTTTATAGTCAAAGAAAAATTTAGCTTGGTTTTCAGGAAAGTGTTTTCCTGAAACATTTGGGCGGAAAACAATTTTTGGAAGTTTTGAAAAATTTAAAAATGTCATATTATTTGCTGATTATATCAAACTTGGTCCTCAAACTTTTGATTGCTATATATATTTTGTTTTGAATATTTATTTTTCAATTTCATCTCTTAAAATTTAATTTTTATATTAACTTTGGTTCTCATTTTTATAATTGTTATTTGATTTTTTCTTATCATTTTCTTATTAAAAAATTTTATCTATCAAATTTGGTCCTCATTCTTTTGATTGTTACTTATTTTATTTGAAATAATTTATGAAATGTTAATTATTATTAATTTAATTTCTTAATCTTTCATTTTTATTTTATTTTTTAGATTTGATTTTTATTATTTTGATTATTATTTATTTTATTTGAGATAATTTATGAAATTATATTTTTTTCAATTTCATCCTCATTCAACTTTTTAATTTGTAAGATTTGTTCCTCATTAATTTAATAAACTTGAGAAAATAAAACATTAATAAATTATTTTCCAGTTCATTTTCCATGACATAACCAAATACTGGAAAATGTTTTCCAATTTATTTTTCATTACAATATCAAATATCAAAAAATAATTTACTTTAAAAAAAATTATTTTTCAGCAAACAAACAGAGCCTTAGTACTAAATGCAGTGATGCAGTTAATTATTTAAAGGTCGAGATAATTAATATATGGGTAGTAATCTCTTGTTGAATCTTTCAATCCCAGTGTCTGTTGGTAAAAAATGTACAAATTAATTTAATGTGTATTCTTTAATAATTCTGGATCAAGAACTGTAGACGTGCTGTGTTTTAATTTTATTTACAATTTATATGGTTTTTTTTTTTTAAATTCTTTATGAGGTCATCTTTACACTTTTTGAGGTTTCCATTTTATGTATCCCTTATGTGGGTTTGTGATGCTATAATTAAGAAAGATTTCTTGAACGATGTTAATAATCAATTCCCAGATCTAATGGTCAGAAGAGGAAATAAATTAAAAGATTTTAAGATAACAAAGGTATTGAAGGACCGTCGAGGTTAAAATAAGTATGTTAACGGCCTCTTCCCTTTATAATATAGTTTTTTCCCAAGAGAGAGTTGTTTTTTGTATTTTGATTTTATGATATATAAGGAGTCATCCACTACCACTTTAGGTGCATTTTATATATATGGAGAGATTTAAGATTTTTTTATAAAAAAGGAATTTGAAATGCTAGACATTTCTGTATTAAATAATTTTAATCTCAAATATTAACCCTGCGAGCACTACTATATTTTTCCCAAAACTAGAATTGTGATTCTTTTCAAAATGGAGGCATCGAGTTGCCAAGTGCTTTTGGTTATTAAATGCCATCTATGGTTTCACAGGTTGTTTAGGTTTTTTTCTAGGTATTTTGATTAAAAAATTAGTTGGAAATAAATTTTTGAGTTAAAAATAAACAAAAACCCTATTTTTTTAGTTACAACATGGTGACAAAAATCTAGAAAAATATAAACGACACGTCATCAAAAATTTTTTTTTCAAAGAATATTAGGGTAAACAACATGTCATCTGCTCTAATTGAATTTTTTAAAATATAAAACTTACACTTTGACTTGACTTTGCAGACCCGCGCATGAGCCCTTACTAATTGAACAAGCCAGGCTCAATGATGCCTGGCTTTTTTCTTTTTAATTTTTTTTGAAAAAATATGTTTGTTTAAATGTTCATTTTAAATAATTTTATAATTTATATTTAATTAATACCCGTTCTCTCTGATTTCTTATTTTTTGTATTTAGCTTTTTTAAAATAGTGTTTATTTTTTAATTATTTTGTATCTGTATAATTTTTTAAGAGATTATTCTAATTCATTTATAGTTTTTTTATGTTTTATATAATTAAAATTTATTTTTGAATAGCATTTGTAATAAGTGCAACCTTGCGAGATATTTTTTTCTTTTGATTTTATTCAATCAATTTTATATGTGTGTCTATTTCTAACTAATATCATTTAATTAAATAAAAAAGTTGATATAAATAAATAAAGTTATTGAACACAATTGGACAAATGATTCATGTTGCGAGATCAAATATCTTAATTTACATCTATTTCTTGACTTTTTCAAATACATATGTAGTTATTTTTAATGATATATTTTTTATTTATTGACATAAATGATTTTTGATTTGTTTAATTAAATAGATGCACAAGTTTTTTTTTTATTTACACTTAATATTCCTACGTAAAAAAAGATATAAAAAAAACTTGCATGTTGAATTTTTTTTTTGAAAAACAAATATCTCACCCGCAATGGATCACATATTAAATAGCTAGTGTTTGCTATAATGCGAGCATCAACGAGTTCCTGTATTTATTAGATTATTGGGTTTGAATTATTTCGTTTCAAACTAATGGTCCAAGTTAAATGTATACATTGTAAGGCATCTCCAATGGATTGCTAGATGGAAAGCTAAAAGAAAGGGATTTTTCTGTATTTTTTTTTTTTTTGCTTTCATCTCTTATTTTTACAGCTCCAAGAGAAGAGCTATATTGAAGAACCAAAATGACATTTATATGTTGGAGAGTTATTCTTATATATTGGTTAAAAGTGTTAAAAATTTGTTTAATATATTTTTATGTAAAATAAAATAAAATTGATTGGAGTTGTATTAATCAGTTATAATCAATAAATAGTTTTATTAATGTTAAAATACAAATGACTTTTTTAAATGATTTTTTGTCATCGGAATTAATATTAAAAAAATATTTACACGATTCAAAAAATTTATATGACGGGTTTAACTTTTCTAAATAATGTCTCCCATGCTCAGTAGTGTCGGTATTCTGATTTCTGAGCAACATCAGGAGGAGTAATTAGCGTTATATATATATATATATATATATATATATATATAAAAGGATGCAAGATATGGAAGAAAGATAAAGGTTTTCAGGGGAAGAACATGGATAGGATACTCGAACAGACAAACCTAGATTCCCTAGCCAGAACTGTTTGTATGATAAAAGATAAAGGTTTTCAGGGGAAGCGGGTCCTTTTCTTCCCTCTGTACTTCCGACATCAGCCCCTTGACCAACTGATCAATTGTCTTCTAGCCCAGCAGCAAGAGATTGTTAAAAAACAATCAAAGAAAATTAGAAAATTAATTAGGAGAAGGAAACAGCAGGTATACCTGTATTAATTTGTTCTAAATCATTAAAGATTTGGAATGTTTGGGTTTAAAATGGAAAAAACATGGGAGCTATCTGCCTATATATACTCTATATTGGATACCCAAAACACGTTAAATCTTCTGTTAAACAAGGGATAAGAAAATAATCAGTATACTTGGTATAACCATTGAACTTCAGAAGAACTATACATGTGTAAAGAAAACACAAATTAAGAACAAGAGACAGCTTAGCAGGAGCTACCCTCCTCTCTTTCCCCGCGCGCACCCTGCAACCTTGATCAAAGAAGGGTGATGAAATAAATAAATATGTTTCTATCAAAACTAATTTAGGACAATG
>Ga0325401_1007954_pt1 | contig 10305 bp, 9 predicted proteins | sample PopdelMetagenome_FD_205666 | JGI IMG/M metagenome (GOLD analysis project Ga0325401, IMG submission 205666) | Populus deltoides microbial communities from Bellville, Georgia, United States - Xylem-PdKOR-R2 | ecosystem: Host-associated > Plants > Phyllosphere > Stem > Wood/Secondary xylem | place...
GAGGGCCGACATTCCGCCCCCCCAGGTGCACCTTTCCCCGGTCAGCCGGGGAAATGACCCCCTAGCCGCCGAGCAGGGGCGCGAGGGTGCGGGCCAGCACGCTGGGGCGGCCGGTGAGCCGCTCCTCGGCGTCGGCGGCGGTCATCAGCCGCAGGCCGGCGTTGATGCCGAGCCAGCGCAGCGGCTCGGGCTCCCACGACGGGGAGCGGTGCCCGACCCACGGGAGCCGCGTCAGCTCGGTGTCGCGCCCGAGCACGAGGTCGCGCAGCGTGCGGCCGGCGAGGTTGGTCGTCGAGACGCCGTCGCCGACGTAGCCGCCGGCCCACCCGAGCCCGGTCGCGGGGTCGAGCCCGACCGAGGCGTGCCAGTCGCGCGCGATGCCCAGCGGACCGCCCCAGGCGTGGGTGAAGCGGGTGCCGGCCAGGACCGGGAAGAGGTCGAGCAGGGTCGCGTGCAGGTCGGCGAAGACCCGCTGGTCCACGTCGTAGCGGGAGGCGATGCGCGAGCCGAAGTGGTACGGCGCCCCGCGGCCGCCAAAGACGAGCCGGTCGTCGGCGGTGCGCTGGCCGTAGATGATGAGGTGCCGGTGGTCGGAGAAGGTCTCGCGCCGCGACAGGCCGATCTCGTCCCACACGGCGGCCGGCAGCGGCTCGGTCGCGACGATGAGCGAGTAGACGGGCACGACGGCGCGGGCGAGGCCGCGCAGCCGCGGGGTGAACCCCTCGGTGGCCCGGATGACGTGCGTGGCCCGCACGTCGCCGTACGCCGTGCGCACCCGGCCGGGCTCGAGGGCCGTGGCGGGGGTCTGCTCGAGGATCCGCACACCGCGGCGCTCGACGGCGTCGGCGAGCCCGCGCACCAGGCGGGCCGGGTGGATGGCCGCGCAGTCGGGGGAGTACGTCGCGGCGAGGGTGCCGCACGCCCGCAGGTGCTCGCCGGCCTCGGCCGGGGTGAGCACCGGCTCGTCGCCGGCACGGACCCGGGCGAGCTGCGCCTCGCTGCGCGCGAGCACGATGGTGCCGCCCTTGGCGGCCTGGGCGTCGATGCCCTCGGCCTGGGCGGCACGCAGGGTCTCGTCGACGGCGTCGCGCATGGCGGTGTACTGCGCCTCGGCCTCGGCGGGGGAGGAGGCCTGGGCGAGCGTGGCCTGCGAGGCGGGGAACAGCGCCGAGCACCAGCCGCCGTTGCGCCCCGAGGCGCCGAAGCCGGCGACCTCCGACTCCACCACGACGACGCGCAGCGACGGCTCGGCCTCGGTGAGGTAGTGGGCGGTCCACAGTCCCGTGAGACCAGCGCCGACGATCGCGACGTCGGCGTCGACGGAGCCGTCCAGACGCGGGCGGGGGCTCCAGTCGGTCGGCGTCGTCTGGTGCCACAGCGACAGGTCGCGGTAGCGGGCCGCACGCAGGTCGCTCACCGCACGCCCCAGGAGTAGGTCTGCTTGTGCAGGCGCAGGTACATGAAGGTCTCGGTGCCCAGGACACCGTCGATGGCGCGCAGCCGGCCGCTGATGATCTCGAGCAGGTGCTCGTCGCTCTCGGCGACGACCTCGACGAGCAGGTCGTAGGTGCCGGCGGTCACGACGACGTAGTCGACCTCGGGCAGCCCGGAGACGGCCTCGGCGACGGGCTCGATCGGGCCCTCGACGCGGACCCCGACCATGGCCTGGCGGGCGAACCCCAGCTCGAGGGGGTCGGTCACCGCGACGACCTGCATGACGCCGCTGTCGGTGAGGCGCTGCACCCGCTGGCGCACGGCGGCCTCCGAGAGGCCCACCACCTTGCCGATGGCGGCGTAGGAGCGACGGCCGTCCTGCTGCAGCTGCTCGATGATCGCCTTCGCGACGTCGTCGAGGGGTGCCCGGTCACGGGCGCGCTTGCGCGTCATGACACCGGAACCTACCCGCCTCCCGGGCCGTGCGGGCGGCACGGGCCGCATGTGACAGGTGAGGACGCGCGGCCACGGATTTCGTTGCGAACGCGTGACGCCGGCACTGGATCCCTTGTCGACCCCCGGTGATCGTGGCACGATCCGGCGGCAGGGGTGCTTCTCGGAAAGGGGTGGTGACGGTGGCGGCACGCGATCCGCGGCACGTCCCGCAGGGGCCGTCCACCACGCGCCGCGCGCTGCTGCGCGGCGGGGGTGCGGCGGCGTTCGTGGGGGTCAGCGCGGCAGCGCTCAAGCTCCCGTTCTTCGGGGTCGAGGGCGCCCGGGTGGAGGCCGCCTCCTGCGTCGGCACCGACGTCTCCAGCGCCCAGAAGGAGCTGGTCATCTCCAACTGGCCCGCCTACATCGACCCGCGCCGCAAGAAGACGTCGACCTCGGCGGTGTTCACCTCCCAGACCGGCATCGCCGTCGACTACACCGACGACGTCAACGACAACGCCGAGTTCTACGCCAAGGTGCGCAACCAGCTCGGCTCCTGCCAGCCCGTCGGGCGCGACATCATGGTGCTCACCGACTGGATGGCGGCGCGCATGATCGACCTGGGCTGGATCCAGGAGCTCGACCCGGCCGCTATCCCCAACGTCACCGCCAACGTCATCGAGCCGCTGCGCGGCCTGTCGTGGGACCCCGACTTCCGCCACCACGTGCCGTGGCAGACCGGACTCACGGGCATCGCCTACAACGCCGACGCCGTCGACGAGGTGGGCAGCTTCGAGCAGCTGCTGACCCGCGAGGACCTCAAGGGCCGCATCTCCCTGCTCACCGAGATGCGCGACACGATGGGCTTCCTGCTCAGGCTCACCGGCGCCGACCCGGCCCAGTTCGACGACGACGAGTGGGAGACCGCGCTCGACGAGCTGCGCAAGGTCGTGGCGGCAGGTCAGGTGCGCGCCTTCACCGGCAACGAGTACATCCAGGACCTCGCGGCGGGCAACATCGTCGCCTGCGAGGCGTGGTCGGGCGACGTCATCCAGGCCCAGTTCGACAACCCGGCGATCAAGTTCGTGACTCCGGAGGAGGGGCTGATGCTCTGGAGCGACAACATGCTGGTGCCCAACGGCGCGACCCACCAGGCCAACGCCGAGGCGTGGATGGACTACTACTACGACCCCGAGGTCGCGGCGAAGCTCGCCGCCTGGGTCAACTACATCTGTCCGGTCCAGGGTGCCCAGGCCGAGATGGAGAAGATCGACCCCTCACTGGTCGACAACCCGCTGATCTTCCCCGACGACGCGACGCTCGCGGCCACCCTGAGCTTCATGCCGCTCGACGAGGAGCAGATCACCCGCTACGAAGGAGCGTTCGCCGATGTCACAGGCGGCTGAGACCACCCGCGGCCACGAGCGGTCCGCCGCGCACGGCGAAACGGCGGGGGCGCCGATGTCCGACGGCCTGTCGCTGCGCGCGGTCACCAAGTCGTTCGGCGGGTTCCACGCCGTGCGCTCGCTCGACCTCGACGTGCCGCGCGGCTCCTTCATCGCCCTGCTCGGGCCCTCGGGCTGCGGCAAGACCACGACCCTGCGCATGGTCGCCGGGCTCGAGGTGCCGACCTCGGGGACCATCACGCTGGCCGGTCAGGACATCACCCGGCTCAAGCCCTACCAGCGCCCGGTCAACACCGTCTTCCAGAGCTACGCGCTCTTCCCGCACCTCGACATCTTCGAGAACGTCGCCTTCGGGCTGCGTCGGCGCAAGGCCAAGGACGTCGACGCCACGGTGCGCGAGATGCTCGACCTGGTCGAGCTCGGCAGCCAGGCGCGCAAGCGGCCGTCCCAGCTCTCCGGTGGTCAGCAGCAGCGCGTCGCGCTGGCCCGCGCGCTCGTCAACAACCCCGAGGTGCTGCTCCTCGACGAGCCGCTCGGGGCCCTCGACCTCAAGCTGCGCCGCTCGATGCAGGTCGAGATCAAGCGGATCCAGACCGACGTGGGCCGCACCTTCGTGCACGTCACCCACGACCAGGAGGAGGCCATGACGATGGCCGACACGGTCGCGGTGATGAACGCCGGCGTCATCGAGCAGCTGGGCGCACCGGCCGAGCTCTACGAGAACCCGCGCTCGACGTTCGTCGCCAACTTCCTCGGTCAGTCCAACCTGATCGCCGGCCGGGTCGTGAGCCGCTCCGCCGACGTCGTCACCGTCGACATGCAGGGCATCCAGGTGTCGGTGCCGGCGGCACGCAGCCACACCGACGGCGACGCCGGCTGGGTCGGCATCCGTCCGGAGAAGGTGCTGATCGGCGACGCCGGCAGCCAGCTCGACGCACCGGGCAACACCATCCCCGGGGGAGTGGTGAGCGACGTCAGCTTCGTCGGCGTCTCCACGCAGTACCTCGTCCGGATGCCGTGGGGCCAGGAGCTGCAGGTGTTCAGCCAGAACACCGGACGCACCCGGATCTTCGAGACCGGCGACCAGGTCGAGCTCTCGTGGCGACCGGAGTACGCCTTCCTGCTCGACGCCGCCCAGGACGCCTCGGCGGGCGCGCAGCGCGCCGACTCCGAGTGAGGCGGCGGTGACGAGCACCGCGGGGGTGGCCCCGCTCGCCGAGACCGACGTCAGCGGCCGGCACGACCCGGACCCGGCGCCGCCGAGCGGGCGCAAGCGCGGCAGGGTCGGCTACCTGCTGCTCCTGCCGGGACTGGCCTGGCTCGCCGTCTTCTTCGTCGTCCCGTTCTACTCGCTCCTGGCCACCAGCCTGTTCGACCCCGGCGGGTCGGACACCCGGGGTTACGACATGACCTACCACGTCGCCAACTACTGGGACGTGCTGCGCGACTACTGGCGGCCGCTGCTGCGCTCGCTGTGGTACGGCGCCCTCGCGACGACGTTCTGCCTCGTGCTCGGCTACGTCCTGGCCTACGCCATCGCGTTCAAGGCGGGGCGCTGGAAGAACCTGATGCTGGTGCTGGTCATCGCGCCGTTCTTCACCAGCTTCCTGGTCCGCACGCTGTCGTGGAAGCTGATCCTGGCCGACGACGGCTTCGTCGTGGACACCCTGCAGCTCCTCCACGTGCTCGGCGACGACGGCCGGCTGCTCGCCACCCCGGTCGCGGTGGTCGCCGGGCTGACCTACAACTTCCTGCCGTTCATGGTGCTGCCGCTCTTCGCCAGCCTCGACAAGATCGACGGCCGGCTGATCGAGGCCGCGAGCGACCTGTACGCCAACCCGGTGGTCGGCTTCTTCAAGGTGACCTGGCCGCTCTCGCTGCCGGGGGTCGTCTCCGGCACGCTGCTGACCTTCATCCCGTCGGTGGGCGACTACATCAACGCCCAGCTGCTCGGCAGCCCCAACCAGCGGATGGTGGGCAGCGTGATCCAGAGCCTGTTCACCGACGCCAACGACTACCCGGCCGCCGGGGCGCTGTCGGTGATCCTGATGGTGATCATCGTGGCGATGGTGCTCGTCTACGTGCGTCGCGCCGGGACCGAGGAGCTGCTCTGATGGCCTGGCTGCGTCGCAACCTGGTGCTGGTGCTCGGCATCGCGGTCCTCGTCTACACCTTCGTGCCGATCTTCGTGGTCGTGCTGATGAGCTTCAACGACCCGGCCAGCCGGCTCATCTACTCCTTCGACGGGTTCACGCTGCACAACTGGCTCAACCTGTGCGAGGACCCGAGCATGTGCTCGGCGCTGGGGCGCTCGGTGCAGATCAGCCTGCTCTCGACCGTGGTGTCGACGATCCTCGGCACCATGGCGGCGTTCGCGCTGGTGCGCCACGACTTCCGCGGCCGCTCGGCGACCAACCTGCTCATCTTCCTGCCGATGGCCGCGCCCGAGATCGTGCTCGGCTCCTCGCTGCTGGCGCTCTTCGTCGGCGCGGGGTTCGCCGGACAGCTCGGCTTCTGGACGATCCTCGTCGCCCACATCATGTTCTGCCTGAGCTTCGTCGTCGTCACCGTGCGTGCCCGGCTCGCGGGGCTGGACGACACCCTCGAGCAGGCGGCGATGGACCTCTACGCGACGCCTCAGCAGACGTTCTGGCGGGTGACGTTCCCGCTGGTGTTCCCCGGCATCCTGGGGGCGGCGCTGCTGAGCTTCAGCCTGTCCTTCGACGACTTCATCATCACCAACCTCAACGCCGGTCAGACCACGACGTTCCCGATGTACGTCTGGGGTGTCGCCCAGCGCGGGGTGCCGATGCAGGTCAACGTCGTCGGCACGATCATGTTCCTGATCTCCGTCGCCATCGTCGTCGGCGGCGAGGTGGTCTCGCGCCGGCGCAGTCGCGCGCTCGCCTGACGTGACCTGACCGGGTCGTCAGACCTTGAAGCGCCCGACGAGGGCGTGCATCCGCTCGGCAGTGGCCGCGACCTCGCGGGCCGAGACGTCCGCCTGGTCCGCGGTGGCCCGCATCCCCTCGGCGGCCGAGGCGACCTCGCCGATGGTCTCGGCGATGCCCCGGGTGGCCGAGGCGGCCCGGGTCACGCCGTCGGCGATCTCGCCGCTCGTGGAGGACTGCGTCTCCACCGTGGCTGCGACGCTGCTCTGAATCTCGTCCAGCGAGGCGACGACCGAGCCGATCGTGGCGACCGAGCCCGACGCCCGCTCGACGTCGGCCTGCAGCCGCTCGATGCGCTGGGCGATGTCCTCGGTCGCCTTCGCGGTCTGCACGCTGAGCTCCTTGACCTCGCCCGAGACCACCGCGAACCCGCGGCCCGCCTCGCCGGCCCTCGCCGCCTCGATGGTCGCGTTGAGGGCGAGCAGGTTGGTCTGGTGGGCGATGGAGGAGATGGTCGCGACGATGGCGCTGATCTCGGCGGAGCTGCTGGAGAGCGCCTCGAAGACCGCGCGGGTGGACCGCGAGGCCTCCGCGGCCTCGTGCGCGATGCGGGCGGCCTCGGTGGTGCTGCGGGCGATCTCGCCGATGCTCGAGCCGAGCTCGCCGGCGGCCGTGGCGATGCCGGTGACCTCCCCGCTGGCCTCCTCCGAGCGCGACGCCGCGACACCGGTGCGCTCCGCGGAGGAGCCGATGACCTCCGAGAGCCGACGGCTCGTCGCGTCGAGGTCACCCGCGGAGCGGTGGAGGGTCTCGGCCTCCGCGCTGATCTGGGCGACGGTCCCGGCCACGGTGTCGACGAAGCGGTTGAACGCCGCCCCGAGCTCGCCGAGCTCGTCGCGGCGGCTCTCGTCGACGCGGCGCGTGAGGTCGCCGTCGCCGTCGGCGACGTCACGCAGGCTGTCGCGCAGCTCGCGCACCGGGCGGCTGAGGCGGCTGCCGATCAGCCAGGTCAGCAGCCCGCAGACGAGGACGGCGAGCACGCCGAGCAGGATCGTCGTGCGGGTCAGCGACCGCACCGCGGCCGTGACCGCGCCCTCGGGTGCGGCCACCACCAGCGACCACGTCTGGTCGTCGGTGAGGGCCACGGGGGCGACGACGGTGAGGGCCGAGGCGTCGAGGAACGAGTCGTCGACCACGTCGCGGGTCGCCTCGGTGGCACTGCTGACCTCGGAGGCCATGGCACCGATCGGGCCCTGTGCGGGCTGGCTGAGCAGGTCGGCGTCGGGGTGGGTGACGACGGTGCCCTGGTCGGTCATCAGGGAGGCGTAGCCGGCGCCGTAGGGCTCGATCGCCGCGAGCGCCTCGGTGAGCCCGGTGAGGGTCAGGTCGACGGTCACGACGCCCGCGAAGGTGCCCTCGACGACGATCGGAGCGGTCGCGGTCGTCATCATCACGTCCTGACCGTCCACCTCGTAGGCGTAGGGCTCGGTCACGGACGGCTCCAGGGTGCCCTTCGGGTCGAAGTACCACGTCGAGACCTCGGGGTCGTCGTAGTCGACCAGCGGCGCGTAGGCCACGTCGGAGCCGTCGCGGTACCAGTAGGGGATGAACCGGCCCGAGGCGTCGCTGGTGGGGTCGTCGGCGAACTCCGCGTCGCGGCCGTCGAAGGCGCCCGGCTCCCACGCGGTGGACATGCCGAAGTAGTCGGGGTGGGCGGCCAGGGTGTCGCGCACCATCTGCGACACCACCGCGCGGGACGGGTCGCCCTCGCGGCGCAGGGTGGCCAGGCTCGAGGCCAGCACCGTCACGGTGTCGAGCGCGCCGGTCAGGTCGTCGCGCACGGTGGCGGCGTACTCGCCGGCGAGGGCGTCGGTGTAGTCCTCGGCCTGGCGCTCGCCGAGCGCCGCGCTGCGCAGGGCGACGACGGCCACGAGGGCGGTCGTGGTCACGACGACCATGGCCATCACGCTGGCCACCAGGCGTCCCTTGATGCTGTGCATCGGCTGCTCCTCGCGTCTCTGAGGCCCGGCTGGCCGGGTGCTGCCTGACCATCGACCGCCGCGGCGGGGGTGTGAGCAGTTGTCACCGGGCAGTTGCCGAGCTGTGTCCCTCCGACCGCGGCGCGCGCCGCCACCCGGGGTGACGCGGCCGGAGGAGGCACCCACCAGACTGGACCGGTGAGCGGTGGCGCAGGAGGGTCGGCGCCCCGGGCGGGACTCGCGCTGGTCTGCGGCGCCGGGGTCGTGTGGGGCACCATCGGCCCGGTCGTCGACGTCGTCGTGCGCCGCTCCGAGCTGTCGGTCTGGACCGCCGGCGCCTACCGCGCCGGGTGGGCGCTCCTCGCCCTGGTGGCGCTGGTGCTGGCCCTGCGGCGTACGGCGGCCTGCCGGGTCGTCGTGCGCGACGCGTCGGCCCGCACGGTCGCGGTCGGTGCGCTCACCGGGGCGTTCCAGGTGCTGTTCTTCGTCTCCGTCGCAGCCGGCGGGGTCACGGTCGCGACCGTCGTGGCGCTCGGCGTCGCACCCCTGGCCCCGATGCTGCTGCGGGCGGCCGTGGCCCGCCGCCCGCCCCCGCGCGGCGACGTCACGGCCGTCGCCTGCGCGGTCGCGGGACTGCTGCTCGTCAGCTTCGGCGGCGGCGCGACCGACCCGGCCCACCCGCTGCTCGGGGTCGTGGCCGCGGTCGGCTCGGGGGTGGCGTTCGGGCTGTCGGCCGAGGTGGCCGGACCGCTGACCCAGCGCTTCGACCCGCTCGCCGTGGCCGCGCTGTCGACCGGGGTCGCGGCGGTCGTCGTGCTGCTCTGCGGGCTCGCGGTGGCTGTGCCCCGCGGGCTCCCGCTCGGTCCCGGCGGCCCGGTGTCGGTGCTGCTCGTCGCCTACCTCGGGGTCGGCACCATGGCGCTGGCCTACGTGCTGTTCTTCGCGGGGCTGCGCACGACGGCCAGCGGCACCGCCGTGCTGGCGGCCCTCCTGGAGCCGGTCACCGCCGTCGTCATCGCGGTGCTGCTGCTGGGGGAGCGGCTGACGCTCGCCAGCGCCCTCGGCGCGGTGCTGATCGTCGCGACCATCGCCTCGCTCGGCCGACGGCCCGCGGTCGCGCCGCACTGAGGCGGGTGCCCGGAGGCCCCGGTCGTGGACCGGATCAGGAGCGGTTGAGGGCCACGGCCTGGCGCACGAGGTCGCCGAAGCCGGCCTCGTCGAGGTCGTGACCCTCGCGGACGTCGACCGCCCGGCGGGTGCCGGCGTCGAGGCTGGCGTTGAACACGCCGGCCCGGTCGTCGAGCGAGGCGCCCTTGGCGAAGGTCACCTTCACCTTGTCCTTGTAGCTCTCGAGCGTGCACACCAGCCCGTCGCAGGAGAACGTCGGCACGCCGTCGGGGTTGGTGGGCTTGCGCCACTTCGCCTCCTCCGTCATGCCCGGCTCGGCCCGGGTGATGAGGGTGCGCAACCGCTCGACGGTCGCGCTGCGCCAGTCGTCGCTCACGCCGCCGGAGCCTACTCGCGGCGCGCCCGCGTCGTCAGCCGTGCGGGTGGTCGACGACGAAGGCGCGGAACCGCTCGGCCGGTGCCGGGAGGGCGCGGGTGCGGGGCCAGGCGAGACCGATCGTGCGCCGGGCGCCCTCGGCACGCAGGGCGATGCCGACGGTGCCGGACTGCCCCGCGAACGGCTCGGGCACGATCGCGACGCCCAGCCCCGCCGCGACCAGGCCGGTGATCGTCGCGAGGTCCTGGCTCTCGAAGGAGACCGGGAGGGTGACCCCGGCGGTCGCGAGCAGACCGTCGACCAGGGTCCGGAACCCGAACCCCACCGGCGTCGTCACGAGCTCCTCGCCCTCGAGGTCGCCCAGGTCCAGCCGCCGGCGCCCGGCCAGGTGGTGGGTCGGCGGCACGACCACGACGAGGCGCTCCTCGGCGAGCGGGTGCCACCCGAACCGCCCGTCCACCCCGAACGACGTCACCGCGAGGTCCGCGGCGCCGGAGTCCAGGTCGTCGAGGATCTCGTGGGCCGGCTCCTGGCTGAGCAGCACCCGGACGGCGGGCGCGTGGGCGTGGAAGCCGCGCAGCAGCCCCGGCACCAGCGAGGTGGCGATGGAGTCCAGGAACGCCAGCCGGACCGTGCCCGAGTCCGGGTCGCGCAGGGCG
>Ga0325401_1007956_pt1 | contig 10302 bp, 7 predicted proteins | sample PopdelMetagenome_FD_205666 | JGI IMG/M metagenome (GOLD analysis project Ga0325401, IMG submission 205666) | Populus deltoides microbial communities from Bellville, Georgia, United States - Xylem-PdKOR-R2 | ecosystem: Host-associated > Plants > Phyllosphere > Stem > Wood/Secondary xylem | place...
GACCCGCGCCCACCTGGACGCGATCGCGGCGCTGAACCCCCGCCTGAACGCCTTCGTCACCGTCACCGAGGAGCGCGCGATGGAGGCCGCCCGCGCCTCCGACCGCCGCCGCGCCGGCGGCGCCGCCGGCCCGCTGGAGGGCATCCCGCTGGCGATCAAGGACCTGTTCTGCACCGAGGGCGTGCGGACCACCGCCGCCAGCCGGATCCTCGGCGACTTCGTGCCTCCCTACGAGAGCACGGTGACGGCGAACCTGCTGCGGGACGGCGCCGTCTTCCTCGGCAAGGCGAACCTGGACGAGTTCGCGATGGGCTCGTCCAACGCCACCTCCGCCTTCGGCGGCGTCGAGAATCCCTGGAAGCGCGGCAACGACGACGGCACGACCCTCGTCCCCGGCGGCTCCTCCGGCGGCTCCGCGGCGGCCGTGGCCGCGCGGCTGGCGATGGGCGCGACGGCGACCGACACGGGCGGCTCCATCCGCCAGCCCGCGGCCTTCTGCGGCATCGCGGGCATCAAGCCGACCTACGGGCGGTGCTCCCGCTGGGGGGTGGTGGCCTTCGCCTCCTCCCTCGACACGCCCGGGCCGGTGGCGCGCACGGTGGAGGACTGCGCCCTCCTTCTCGGCAGCATGGCCGGGCATGACCCGAAGGACAGCACGAGCGCCGACGTGCCGGTGCCGGACTTCGCCGCCGCCTGCGCGCGCGGCGTCGCCGGGCTTCGGATCGGCGTGCCGCGGGAGTACCGGCTGGACGGGATGCCGGACGAGATCGAGGCGCTGTGGCAGCAGGGCCTGGCCTGGCTGCGGGCGGAGGGGGCCGAGATCGTCGACATCTCCCTGCCGCACACGCGCTACGCCCTGCCCACCTACTACATCGTCGCGCCGGCGGAGGCCTCCTCCAACCTCGCCCGCTACGACGGCGTGCGCTACGGCGCCCGCGTCGAGGGCGGCGACCTGAAGGACCTCTACGAGCGCACGCGCGCCGCCGGCTTCGGCGCCGAGGTGAAGCGCCGCATCATGATCGGCACCTACGTCCTCAGCGCCGGCTACTACGACGCCTACTACGTCAAGGCGCAGAAGGTCCGCGCCCTGATCAAGCGCGACTTCGACGACGCCTTCGGCAAGGTCGACGCCATCCTGACGCCCGCGACGCCCTCCGCCGCCTTCGCGGCGGGGGAGAAGCAGGACGATCCGATCGCGATGTACCTGAACGACGTGTTCACCGTGACCGCGAACCTCGCGGGCAACCCGGGCATGACGGTGCCGGCCGGCTACGACCGCCAGGGCCTGCCGCTCGGGCTGCAGGTGCTGGGCCGCGACTTCGACGAGGAGACGGTGTTCGCGGTGGGGGCCGCGATCGAGCGGGCGGCGGGCCCGGCGCGGCTGCCGCAGGTCAGGGCGGGGGCCGCGTGAGACCCCGCGGATGAGCGACGCGGCCGTCGACGCGGAGGCGCTGCGCGTCCTGCACCGCGGGCTGACGCGGCGGCCGCTGCCGGAGACGGTGGCGCGGCAGGTGGCGCGGCTCTCCCACGTCCGGCGCGACCCCTCCCTGCTCCGGCGGGTGGAGGCGGCGGGCGGGGCGCGCGGGGCGGCCAGCGCCATGAGCGACGCCTGGTTCGACGCGGTGCCGCCGCGGCGGCAGCTCGCCCGCGCGCAGGAGCTCTTCGCCGACTGGCTGGCCGAGAACCCGCCGCCGCAGCCGATCGACCCGGAGGAGCGGGACGGCGACCGGCTGCGCGCCTTCCTCGACCACCTCTCGGGCGCCATCGCCAAGGCGCCGTCGGGCAACAGCTTCAGGGCGGATCGCCGCGCGCGGGCGGCGCGGGCGGGGGACGCGCGCTGGCGCGGGCACCGGGCCTACAACAAGCGCTTCCGCTTCCTCGTCCGCCTCGAGGACAAGCTCGCGACCTACGGCCAGGAGACGCGGCTGGGCCGGGCGCGGCTGATCGGCAAGGCGGGGCTGGTGGCGGAGATCGGCCCCGACCGCTTCGCCGCCTCCCCGCGCGCCGCGGCCTTCGTGTCCTACATGGCCGCGCGCAAGGCGCGCCGGAGCGTCTTCACGGACGGGCCGCAGTCGCGCGCCCTCGACACGGTGGCCGACGCGCTGCTGGACCGCTGCTTCGCCGATCCGGCCACCGACTGGGGGATGGTCGCGCGCGTCCACCCGGCGCCGGCGGTGCTGGCCCGGATGGGGGAGGCGGAGAAGGGGGAGCTGATCGGCGAGTGGCTCCGGGTGATGCTGGACCTCGCGACCGACCTGGAGCGCGTCTGGCAGGCGGGCGGGATGGACCTCGACGCGATGGTCGTCCGCCGCGGCAACGACAGCACGAGCTGGAACCTGCTCGCCGGCGCCTGGAACGCGGCGCGGACGGGCTGGATGGCGGCGCTGGCGGAGACCGGGCAGGACGGGCTGCTGGCGGGCCTCTGCCCGGGCAAGGTGATGCGGCTGATGGCCGCCGACGTGGTGGCCTGGCAGGCGAGCACCGGGCGGGGGCTGCACCCGGACACCGCGGTCTGGCGCGCGCTGCCGAAGCCCTGGCAGGTGCTGCGCGGGGAGGCGACCTGCACGGCGGAGGACGTGGTGGCCGCGTGCGAGGCGGCGGGGGTGGCGCCGGCGCGCTGGCTGGAGGGCCGCGTCGGCACCGAGGCGGTGGGCTTCGAGCCGACGCCGGAACTGGTGCACGGGGTGGCGGTGGCGTCGCCCGAGCTCGCTTCCCTGCTGCGGAACATGCGGGTATTCTCCGGCCGCCCGGTGCGGGCGCCGACCAGGGCAACCGGACGGGCGCCGGCGCCGCGTCCGAGCCTTCCGGCGCGGCTGCTCGCGCGGTTGCGCGCGATCCTGCGGGGAACGTAGTTCAGTGGCAGAACGGCCGGCTCGTCACCCGGTTGGACGCAGGTTCGAGCCCTGCCGTTCCTCACCCTTCCGTCCCGTGCCCGCGGGGGGCATAGCTCAGCGGCAGAGCGGCCGGCTCACGGACCGGTTGGACGCAGGTTCGAGCCCTGCTGCCCCCCACTCCCTCCGACCCACCGCGGTACCGGCGACCGGCTTCGCCCGCGACGACGGCCCACGCCTGTCGATCGCCACCCCGGCGGGCGCGCGGTCCCTGCGGCGTGGGAGCGCGCCGCGCGGCCGCCGCGAGCAAGGTTCCCGCGCGGGCCCGGTTGCGGGCACGGATTGACCCCACCCGCGGGGGCGCGATCATGCGGCGGCATCCCGAGAGGTCCCCGTGCTGAAGGCCGTCCGCCCGCTTCTCCTCCTTCTCCTCGCAGCCGCCTGCGCTGCGAGGCCGCCCGAGCCGCCGACGGCGGGCCAGATCGCGGCGCCGCACGCCGTCCTCGTGGACGACGCGCGCCCGACGGTGCCGGTGGACGTGAACCTGGACCTCAGCCGGGTCGTCGGCATCCCGCTCTCCCCGGTGGGGCTCATCATCGCCGCCGCGATCACCGCGGGCGACGCGGCGGTGAACAGCGTGACGGAGACAAACCGTACGGCGCGGCGCGAAGAGCTCGGCGCACGTCTCGGGGAGACGGGGGCGGTGGCGGCCGAGTTCGCCTCGCGGTTCGACGCGGAGTTCCGGAGGCGGATGGGCGAGGTGCCGGGCCTGCAGGTGGCCCGCTTCGACCGGTCGCCGCGCACGGCGCAGATCCCGCCGGGCGACGGGGCGGGCCTGCGGCTGTACCGCGACGCGGTGCTGACGACGGACGGCCGCTTCCTCGTCGCGCGCGCGACGACCCTGCACACGGTCGGCGAGGGCGCGGCGCGGCGGGGCATCGTGCGGTACTTCGTGGCGTTCTCCGAGCCGGTGGACGCGCCGTCCGAGGAGGAGGCGCTCGATCGCTGGACGGCGGATGGCGGCCGGCGGATGCTGGAACAGGCGAGGCTGCTGGCGCCGGAGCTCGCCTCCCTGATCCGGACGGCCGTCTTCTCGACGGAGGTGGTGGACCTGGGGCCGATCAGTTCGGTGCGCCTGCCGACATCGGGCGTCTCAATCATGCTCGGCAGCGCCGCCGATGGGCGGGAGGGTGCCTTCTGGATGGTGCCGCGCCCCCTGAGCTACGAGCTACGGCGGGACGCGTCGCGGGTCGTGACCATCTCCCTGCTGGGTCGGCAGAGCACCTACTGGACGTGGATCAGCATGCCCGCGAGCATCTTCCCGCCTCCGGGCAGGAGTTGACCGGCCCCGGAAGGCTTGACGCCGGGGGACCCTTGGGCTTGCTGGCGCCGCCGTCGGAGGGATGCGGATGACCTACACGATCGAGGGCGAGACCGGCCCCTGGGAGCTGGTGATCGGGCTGGAGGTCCACGCCCAGGTGACGAGCCAGGCGAAGCTGTTCAGCGGCGCCGCGACGGCGTTCGGCGCCGAGCCGAACTCCCAGGTCTCCTTCGTCGACGCCGGCTTCCCCGGGATGCTGCCGGTGATCAACCGGGAATGCGTGGCCCAGGCCGTGCGCACGGGACTGGGGCTGAACGCGCAGGTGAACCCCTGGTCGCGCTTCGACCGCAAGAACTACTTCTACGCGGACCTGCCGCAGGGCTACCAGATCAGCCAGTTCGAGTTCCCGGTCGTCGGCAAGGGCGTCATCACCGTGGAGCTGCCGGACGGCGCGACGCGGGAGATCGGCGTCACGCGCCTGCACCTGGAGCAGGACGCGGGCAAGTCGATCCACGACGCTCACGCCACGAGGTCCTACATCGACCTCAACCGCTCCGGCGTCGCGCTGATGGAGATCGTGTCGGAGCCCGACATGCGCTCGCCGGAGGAGGCGGGGGCCTACGTGACGAAGCTGCGCCAGATCCTGCGCTACCTCGGCACCTGCGACGGCAACATGGAGGAGGGCTCGCTCCGCGCCGACGTGAACGTCTCCGTCCGCCGCGCCGGGGAGGGGTTCCGCACGCGCTGCGAGGTGAAGAACGTCAACTCCATCCGCTTCGTCATGCAGGCGGTGGAGGCCGAGGCGCGCCGCCAGATCGAGGTGTGGGAGTCGGGCGGCACGGTGGAGCAGGAGACGCGCCTGTTCGACACCTCGCGCGGCGTCACCCGCTCCATGCGGAGCAAGGAGGACGCGCACGACTACCGCTACTTCCCCGACCCCGACCTGCCGCCCCTGGTGATCGACCCGGCCTGGATCGAGAGCCTTCGCGCCGGCCTGCCGGAGCTGCCGGACGCGCGCCGCGCCCGCTACGTCCGCGAGTTCGGCCTCTCCCCCTACGACGCCGGCGTGCTGGTGGCGGAGCGGGAGACGGCGGCCTTCTACGAGGAGGTGGCCGAGGGCCGCGACCCGAAGGCCGCCGCCAACTGGGTGATGGGCGACCTCTTCGCCGCGCTGAACCGCACGGGGCGGGGGATCGAGAGCAGCCCGGTCTCCGCCCGCCACCTCGGCGCGCTGCTGGACCTCATCTCCGACAGGACCCTCTCGGGCAAGATGGCGAAGGAGGTGCTGGAGGCGATGGTGGAGACGGGCAAGCCGCCCGGCGCCATCGTCGAGGAGCGCGGCCTGCGCCAGGTGACGGACACCGGCGCGATCGACGCGGCGGTGGAGGCGATCGTGTCCGCCAACCCGGACAAGGTGGCGCAGTACCGGGAGAAGCCGACGCTGTTCGGCTGGTTCGTCGGGCAGGTGATGAAGGCGATGAAGGGGCAGGGCAACCCGGCGCTGGTGAACGAGGCGCTGCGCCGGCGGCTGGATGGCTGAGGGCCCCCCCGCGGGCTGGCCCTTCGCCGATCCGCCGGACGTCGCGGTGCTGACCACGCGCGCCGTCGTCGAGGGCGGTGCGCCGATCCTCCGCGTCTCGCACGACGCGACGGACGGCGCCTGGCAGTTCCACGACGCCGCCGACGGCCCGCCGCGCGAGGAGGAGGCGAGGGTCGTCTCCCTGCGGGGCATGCTGGCGCGCGACGGCACCCTGGGCGCCCTGGCCGACCTGCCGGAGGGCTGGCGGGCATGGCGCGACGCGCCGGGCGCGGCCTGGCGTCGCGCCCCGGCCGGGTAGGGGCCCGCCCCGCCGCGGCTCAGCGCCGCTCCAGCCGCATCGGCATCCCCTGCGCGGGCCGGAGGGTGATCCGCATGGCGAGGCCCGGATCGAACCCCGGCGCGGTGCGCGCCCGCACGGCCGGGAGGAGGGTGGCGAGGATCGCCACCGCCTCCTCCGTCGCGAAGGTGAGGCCGATGCAGATCCGGGGGCCGGCGCCGAAGGGGATCCAGGCGTAGCGGTGCCGGGCCTTCACCGCGTCCGGATGGAAGCGGTCCGGGTCGAAGCGGTCCGGCTCCGGCCAGAGGTCCGCGCGCCGCTGGGTGGCGAGGACGGGGATCAGCACGGTGGTCCCGGGCGCGACCGCCTCCTCCCCGATCCGCACCGGGCGGAGGGCGGTGCGGGCGATGATCGGCGCCGGCGGGTAGAGGCGCAGCGCCTCGTGGATCGCCTGCCGCGTGCGGGGAAGGGCGGCGAGGTGCTCCGGCCGCGCCGGGCCGCCACCGGTGGCGGCGGCGATCTCCTCCAGCAGCCGCGCCTCCTCCGCCGGGTGGCGGTCGAGGAGGTGGAAGGTCCAGGTCAGGGCCAGCGCCGTCGTCTCGTGCCCGGCGGTGATGAAGGTGAGGAGGTTGTCGGCGATGTCGCGGTCGTCCATCGCCTCGCCCGTCTCGGGATCGCGCGCCGCGAGGAGGAGGGCGATGAGGTCCTCCCGCTCCGAGCCGAGGCGGCGACGCTCCTCCACCAGGCGCAGCAGCTCGGCGCGCAGGCCGTCGCGGGCGCGGGCGGCGCGGCGGCGGCCGGGGTAGGGGGTCCAGGCCGGCGCCCGCGCCAGGGCGAGGGCGATCGCCCAGCCGGTGCTCGCGAGGTAGTCCGTGATCCCGCGCTCCACCCGCGCCACGTCGATGGCGCCGTGCCCGGACAGCATCGTCTCCACGATGATGTCGAAGGTGGTCCGCATCATCTCGTGGCCCATCTCCACCGCGCTGCCCGGCGGCAGGGCGAGCCAGCGGTCGCGGGTGCGGGCGGCGGCCCCGAGCATCGGCAGGAGGAAGGCGCGCAGGCGGTCGTGCCGGAAGATCGGCGCCACCGCCCGGCGCTGGCGCCGCCAGCGCTCCCCGTCCGCGGTCAGGATGGCGTCGCCGAGGGCGGGGGAGAGGGCGCGCCGCATCGCGTCCGACTTGCCGAAGGCGTCGGCGTGGGTGAGCAGCACCGCCTGGATGAGGTCCGGCTCCGTGACGAAGAGGCGGTCGCGGCCGAGGACGGTCTGGCGGACGAGCGGCCGCTCGAGGACGGCGCGCGGGATCGCCTCCAGCGGGTTGCGGATCACGGCGCGAAGGAGGCCGAGGCCGCGGGGCGGCGGGTCCGGGGCGAGGAGGCGCGCGAGCTGGGACGGGTGGGGATCCGGCATCGCGGGCCATGTCGTGGCGGGCGAGGGACCCTTCCAGGGCCGCGGTCTTCCCCGCGGGGCCGGGCGGGGCGATGCTGCCGTCCCCCGAGGACGGCGCACCATGATCACCCTGCACACGTGGAACACCCCGAACGGCCGCAAGATCAGCGTGGCGCTGGAGGAGATGGGGCTGCCCTACGCCGTGCGGACGGTGAACATCGGCCAGGACGAGCAGTTCGCGCCCGACTTCCTCGCCATCAGCCCGAACAACCGGATCCCGGCCATCGTGGACGAGGACGGGCCGGGCGGGCGGCCGATCAGCGTCTTCGAGTCGGGCGCCATCCTCCTCTACCTCGGCGAGAAGACCGGACGGTTCCTGCCCGCCGCCCTGCCGGAGCGGGTCCCCGTGCTGGAGTGGCTGATGTGGCAGATGGGCGGCTTCGGGCCGATGCCGGGGCAGGTGCACCACTTCCTGATGCAGCCGGACGGCCCCGCGAAGGAGTACGGCGTCGCCCGCTACGGCAAGGAGACCCGGCGCCTGTACGGCGTGCTGGAGAAGCGGCTGGCGGGGCGGGACTACGTCGCGACGGCGGGAGAGCCGTCGGTGGCCGACTTCGCCATCGTCGGCTGGGCCTGGCGGCACGAGCGGCATGGGGTGCCCTTCGACGACCTGCCGAACGTCGCCGCCTGGTACGACCGCATGATGGCCCGTCCCGGCACGCGGCGCGGCTTCGAGGTGGCCCTGTCCTAGGGACGGTTTGACGGGGCGGCGGCGCGCGGGTTAGAAGCGCCGCCTGCAACGCCGTGTGTTTTCCACTCCTGCGGAGGGGTGGCCGAGTGGCCGAAGGCGGCGGTTTGCTAAACCGTTATACGGGTAAAACCGTATCGTGGGTTCGAATCCCATCCCCTCCGCCATCTACCTCAGGTTTCTGCATCTATCCCGAGGCTGGCCCGGCACAATCTGCACGGTTGCTGTGCCGGGAATTGTGCCGGGGTCCTTCGGAAGCCGCACCCACCAGTACCCCCCGCTCGTCACCCAGCCCGACGGAGAAGTCCGAGGCGCTATGAAGGGGCGTGGCCGCCAGTACGTCCACCGCTTCCCGTCCCACATGCGCTGTCGCCTCCCCGTAGGCCCGCGCCCAGGAAAACCCCAGCCCTTGTTGTCGATGCCGGGGACGAACCCCTTGAGGATCAGCTAGGCCGCGATCCCCGCGGGGAAGGTCGCCATCCCGGACGGGTCGCCGCCCGCGCCCAGCCACCACTCCTGGCAGGCCACCCGCTCCAGGTCGCCGCGCTCCACGAGCCAGTCGAGGAAGGCGCGGCCGTCGAAGTCGACCGGCGCCCCCGCGGGCCGCTCAGCCAGGAAAGAATCCCGGGCCGCCGCCGGATCCACGTCGCGGCACGCGCGGTAGAGGCCGAGGTTCTCGATGTCCTCGCCGTGGCCGTCCGAGAGGATGGCGAGGCCGCCGGCGGGGATCGGGGGGAGGGTCGACATAGGCCGACTATGGGGTAGCCCTCGGAAATTGTCTTGTGCGACCACCTCGGGCGGGGCTGATCGGCATGTTCTCCGCAGGAGCGGGCCCGTCCTCTTGTTGATAAGGACCAGCTTTCCACGAGGGGTTACGCTGGATCGTGGCGCGGCTAGGGTGATTGGCCTTCTAGGCTGATTTGGCTTGCCTCCTCACCGTGGTCCGTAGCGTGTGTCGACAGGAGTTGTGTCTTGACCGAGGACATGCCGCAAGCGGACCGCGCCAATCGGCATCCTGTCAATGCGCCCCCAAATCGCCATTTCGGGAAGAAGGAATTTGGCGCTCAAGTCGCAGCCATTCGTGCCCTATTGAGCGAGAAGAAAGTCGAGCAGGCTCGCACTGCCTTCATCGATTTAGAGCGGCTTCTGAGCGATGCTGCGCCTCCGCTCGAAGAGAGGGATTATCTCCAAGTCTTAGAAATGACTAAAGCGCAACTGCTGGAAGAGACAAATGAGCACGATGAAGCGCGAGAGATTTATGCGCGCGTTTACGCGAGAGATCCGCAGAACGCCGCTGTCGCCAGCGCATTAGCCAGGACTCTGGCCCTCGGTGGAAATCATCGTGCAGCCTTGAGTGTTTTGCAGGAGGCAGCCACCTCCATATCTGACATGAAAGTCAAAGGGTATCTGTCTCACGAAGCCCTGCTGCTCAAGCTTCGCACTCAGCCCTTCCGACGGGAGAAATTTAGTTCGCCCGACGTGTGTCCGGCCGATGACCGAGCTCTGGCGGTGATGATCGTCCGCGACGAGGACGATGTCATACTGGCCAGCCTAAGGCATCATTACTGCCTTGGTCTTCGGCAGTTCTTCATCATGGACAACATGTCGAAGGATGGCACAAGCGAGCTGATACAGTATTTCAAGATCTCCCATCCTGACGCCTTGGTCATGCACATGCGTGACGAGGCCGGCGGCTTCCTCCAGCAAGAGAAGACGCAGGCGGTGATGGAATTCGCGCACAAGTATGCGGTGACGGCAAACCGCAATCCATCTTGGTGTTTTGTTCTGGATGCTGACGAATTTATCGACGGTCCGGCGGCACAGTCAGGTTTCAAGGATCTCCTCGACAGAGCCGGCGACAGCCTTGCCATCGGCTTCCATCTCTGCAACGCCACGTCGCGCGAAGGTGCCGACTTCGATCACCACAAACGATCCATCTACGATCACTTCGATCTCTTTCAGAAGGTCGGCAGGAAGCCGGTCTCGAAGATGGCGTTCCGCATGGTCGAAGGGGTTAGAATTTCGCTCGGAAACCATAGGGTTTTCATGCCCGACCTGGCGCCCGATCGGGTCATGGCCGCGTCGGAAGCCGAGTACCAGATGGTCCATCTGCCGACCCGAAGTGTCAGGCAAATCATGCGAAAGGCGCATCGCAGCGCCGAGGTTCTCAAGGCCGAGGACGTGACTGCGGGTCGGGT
>Ga0325401_1007962_pt1 | contig 10298 bp, 11 predicted proteins | sample PopdelMetagenome_FD_205666 | JGI IMG/M metagenome (GOLD analysis project Ga0325401, IMG submission 205666) | Populus deltoides microbial communities from Bellville, Georgia, United States - Xylem-PdKOR-R2 | ecosystem: Host-associated > Plants > Phyllosphere > Stem > Wood/Secondary xylem | place...
ATACGAATACGGCGTTCTTTGCCACGTTGAACTGCCGCTCCACGCCGTTGCGCAGTCCTTTGCCCGCGCCTAGCAACACCACTAGCATGAAGATGCCCCAAAACACCCCAAACGCCGTTAGGCTAGTGCGCAGCTTATGCCGTCGTACCGTCGCCCATATTTCCCGCCACTTATCTACATCTATCATTTATCATCTATCATTTAACATTTATCAGGTATCATTCTCGATAAATGACAGTGGCCGCTATTTGGGCTGTTGATTTTTTAATTAACGGGTTGAGCGGAGAGTGGTAAATAAAATCTTACCTAGTTCGTCGGCATCGGTATAGATGCTTTCGTAGGTTTTTTGCCCTATGAAGCTAGCATCCTTCAGGAGACTTAGCCAATACTTCGTTTCGAGGCATTCTTTATAGGCAATCGAAATCTTTGCAGAAAAGTCAGCGTCTGAAATAGCCCCATTTGCCTCTGCCACATTAGCGCCGATAGCTGTGCCACACCGTAGCAGTTGCTTCGCTAGCACATATTCCTTTCTCTCCGAAGTGAGAAACTGGTATGCTTTAATAATGCGCAACGCAAATGCGTAGGCTTTTTCATAAAGTACGTTCTCTTTGCCAACAATCATAAACCTAGCTTTGGCAGATCGTTATATCACTTGATAAATGTTAAATGATAGATGATAAATGAAATTAATCGGCGCGGAGGGCTTCAATAGGTTTAATGTTGGCGGCTTTCAGGGCGGGCACTAGGCCGGCAATGGCGCCAGCCAGCACTAGCAGCACCACGGCCGTCACGGCGACGCTGGGGTTTACTTCGGGTCGGTCGAAGTAAGGCAGTTCGGCGCCGGTTTTCTCAATGCCATAGCGGGCGGCAGCTATCAGGCCTACACTCGCCAGTAAACCTAGGCTACCGGAAAAGCCAGTAATAACAATCGCTTCTTGCAAAATCAAACTAACGATGCTCCAGGGCGTGGCACCGAGGGCTTTGCGCACGCCAATTTCGCGGGTGCGCTCCTGCACAATGATGAGCATGATGTTGCTCACGCCCACCACGCCCGCTACCAGCGTGAGTATCCCAATAACCGACACAAACAAGCGAATACCTGTGAACAACCCCAAAAAGCGCTTGCGCTGCTCTTCAGTGTTATCAAGCTGCAGCGCTTGGGCATCGTCGGGGTTGAAGTGATGCTGGCCGGCCAGCAGCAGGCGCACTTTATCGGACAGTACCTGCACCGGTACCCCGTCGCGGGTGCTGAGGGCCAGTAGCTGCACTTGATTATATTGGTTGAACGTCGATTGGAAGGTACTGAAGGGCGTATAGGCGCGCTCCTCGTTGCGACCGTTGTTTTGGGTGGTGGTAAAAATGCCAATCACCCGGAACGATACGTCGCGCACCTTCACGTACTGCCCAATAGCATCTTCGTCGCCGAACAACACCTTGCGCACTCGCTCGCCTAGAATAATCACCTTACGGCGCTCCAACACATCCAAGGGGCTGATCATGCGGCCGGAAGCTAGCTTTTCGCCGTTGAGGCGGAAGAAGTCGGCATCGGCCCCGAATACTTGATAGGAACCATTTTTGGCGCCGCGCACGATGGTGTACTCGCCGGTCAAGCGGTTGCGGGGGGCCATCAGTTCCACATCTCCCACTTGCCGCCGGATAGCTTTCAGGTCGTCGTTGGTGAGCTTTACTTGGCGGCCTGGTTGCAAGCCCTGCCACGGCAACGACACCTTACCACCCGACACAAACAAGCTGTTGGGTGCGCTACCGAAGTTTTTCAGCACCCCATTTTCCAAGCCCTTGCCCGCTCCGAGCAACAGCACCAGCATGAAAATGCCCCAGAACACCCCGAAGGCCGTCAGGAAGGTGCGCAGCTTGTTGCGACGCATTGTACCTAGAATTTCCTGCCACTTATCGAGGTCAAACATGAGGGAAAAGATTATAGATAAGGAGGTGCTTACTTACCACCACAGCTTCGACGTAACTTCTTTAGGCGTTGTACCAAGTCGCGCACGGTGGCCTCATCACTAGTGAAAAGTGGCATATCAAATGAGTTGTCGCCTTTCTTAATCAAAAGTTGGAAGTGCTTGCGGCCGTCTTTCTCTGTTTCGGGCTCGTAGGTAATAGTAGTTACGTCCTGCCAGGCAAAACTCATTTTCATCTCAAAGGCGCCATTGGCAACATTGGCCGCCCAGCCAGAGCCACCGCTACCAAAACTCACAGAAATCGGCTTGCTGGTTTTCACGTCGGCGTCATTATCCCGGATGATTTGCTCGACGTGGCAATCGGCCAAGACAATCCGCACCTCTTGCTTTGGCTTTGTGGGGTCGCGCATCAGTTGATTTAGGCGCTTAGCTAGGGCTTGCGTTTCGGCAGTTTGCGCGTGGACCATGCTACTACTATACAGCAGGACAGCCAGGAACATCAAGAGCTTTTTCATACCTGTGGTCGCAAGGAAATTACAGCCTGTAAATCAACAACTATCTGTGAGTCAGATAATTTCTTATTTCTATTCTCGCACTACATCACTCATTCACGATAACTCCGTCGCGCATGCGAATTAGGCGCTGGGTTTGGTCGGCAATGTCGGTTTCGTGCGTAACGATGATTACGGTCATCCCCTGGCGGTTCACGTCCTTGAAAATGTCCATCACCTCTTGGGTAGTTTGGGTATCGAGGGCGCCGGTGGGCTCGTCGGCCAGAATGAGCTTGGGTTGACTGATGAGGGCGCGGGCAATGGCCACGCGCTGCTTCTGCCCGCCCGATAGCTCGCTGGGCAGGTGGTCGGCCCGCTCGCGTAGGCCCACCCGGTCGAGGTACTCTAGAGCCAAGCGGTTCCGTTCGCGGCGGCTTACCTTTTGGTAGTAGAGCGGTAACGCCACGTTTTCCATGGCATTCTTGAAACTCAGTAAGTTAAACGACTGAAAAACAAAACCTAGGAACTTATTGCGGTAGTGTGCCGCCTTGGCTTGCGACAAGCTGCGGTCGATGCGGGTACCGGCTAAGTAGTAGTTGCCCGCATCAAAATCGTCCAAGATGCCGAGGATGTTAAGCAGCGTACTCTTGCCCGAGCCCGACGAGCCCATGATGCTCACGAGTTCACCTTCGCGCACATGCATGTCAATCCCTTTGAGTACGGGTAACTTGCTGGCTCCTACCGCATAGCTCTTGCGAATACCTTCCAGCTTAATCATATAGAGACGAGAGAAATCAAGGAACTAGCGTTTAGCAACAGGCCTATTTCTCCAAAGCTAGACGATAATTTCACTTAATAATATCATCGAAGCGCCAATTTATTATAGGATACGCCGCCTCCTTGAAACACCAAGCCCAACCAGGCCACCCCTCGGGGCGGCTCACTGATTGGGCTTGGCAGTGGAAAGCGAGGTGCTTAGTTGGCGGCTTTGCGCGCTTGCATTTGGGCTTGCATTTGGCGTCGCTTAGCTACGTATTGCTTGTATTGGGTGGGCGTAAGGGCCGCTTTGAGCTGCGTTTCCGACGAGGTATTGATGCGACGTAGCTCAGCCGTTAGCCCCGCTTGGTTACTGCCGTATTGCTGGCGAGCAGCATTTACCTGCTCCACGGTGCCGTTCAAGATGCCGCGGACTTTGGTTTGCTGTAAGGGAGTCAGCTTCAATTCGTCCGTCATCACATCGGTAAGGTCGCGGGCGGCAGTAGGCGCCACGGCAGGGGCCGGCGTGGGTGCTACGGGCACCGACGTGCGCGCTTCGGGAATATCGGCCCGACGCCGCCGGGCGCAACCGAAGGTAAGCGAGGTGAGCAGAACAAAGAAGAGCAGGGAGCGGCTACTAGACATAGATGAGCAAAAGGTGAGTACGCCCCTGCATACGCGAAAAATTCGCAAATGGCTATAGAGGCGCGTGAAAGCTAGGTATAGGGCACAACGCGAATGCACCAAATTTTATGCTGCGTATTAGTACGGAAAAACGCCGCTGCGCAGGCGCTAGGCTTGGTCGCGCACAAAGCCTTGGTCGTAAGCTTCTCTGGTTGTGCACCAAACCACTTTATTCTATTCACCCCTCCACCTACACCTTGTATGAAACGACTCTTTCTCCCCCTGCTAATCGGGTTTACGAGCCTAGGTTTGCTAGCGAGCTGCGACGACGATGGCAACGACGGCCCCGACCAACCCATTTCCCTGGGCGTACCGCTCACCCAAGTTGCCACTTCCACCGTGCAGTGGACGGGCGTAGGCGTATCGAAGGAAGGCCGCATTTTCGCCAACTTCCCTCGCATGGAAACCGACACCATCCCCTATTCGGTGGCGGAGGTAAGCGGCAACCAAGCTACGCCTTTCCCCGACGCCGTGTGGAACACCTGGAACCCGATGCTATCTGCGCAAAACCACTTTGTGTGTGTGCAAAGCGTGATTATTGACGACCAGGACTTTCTCTGGGTGCTCGATGCAGCCTCGCCCCAAATGCGCGGCGTAGTACAAAACGGCGCCAAGCTGCTCAAGTTTAACATCACGACCAAGCAGCTTGTGCAGCGCATTAGCTTCCCCGAAACGGTGGTGTACCCCGGCAGCTACCTGAACGATGTGCGCATCGATACGCAGAAGAAATTTGCTTACATCACCGACTCCAATATCGGCGCCATCATCGTGGTAAACCTAGCTACCGGTGAAAGCCGCCGCTTGCTCGGCAACCATCCTTCAACCAAATCGGAGAACTTGATTATCACGGTAGAAGGCCGGGTGTGGCGCAACGGCTCTGGGCAGCTGCCTTCCATCGATTCGGATGGGCTAGCTTTGTCTCCTGACCGTAACTACATTTATTACCACGCTCTTACTGGCCGCACGCTCTACCGCATCGGTACGCAGTACTTGCAAGATGCCACGCTGCCCGGGCCGCAGCTTGCCCAGAAAGTGGAGAACCTAGGTCAGACGGAACCCACCGACGGAATGGAGTTTGACCCCGCTGGCAACCTGTACCTAACGACTATTCAACTGAACGCCGTAACGCGCATCACGCCCAGCAATCAAACCCAGATCGTATCGCAGAGCACTCAGCTGAAGTGGCCCGATAGCTACGCTGTGGGCGCCGATGGCTCGCTCTACGTCACGACTTCGCAGCTGCACATCCCCCGCGCCCAGCGCACCGAACCGTACCGAATTTTCAAGTTTAAGCCTTAGCGCTTTTTCAAACCTAGACAGTAATAGGCCGTCATGCTGAGCTTGTCGAAGCATCTCTCCCGCAGTGCTAGCCCTAGTTAAAAAGGATGTTAGTACTGCGGGAGAGATGCTTCGACAAGCTCAGCATGACGGCCTTAGTTTTACCCTATGGGAGGCAAGCTAGCTTCTAGTTGCGAGCGTAGGCGCTCGTGCTGCTTAGGCAACTTCAATTTAGTGCCTAGCTCGGCCAGCGGCTCATCGACGGTGAAGCCGGGGTTGTCGGTGGCAATTTCGAAGAGCACACCACCTGGCTCGCGGAAGTAAACGGAGTGGAAATAATCCCGGTCGATCTGGGGCGTGGGCTGCATACCTTTCTCAATCAGCTTCTTGCGGAAGTACAGCTCTGCTTCGTCATTTTGCACGCGGAAGGCAATGTGGTGCACCGAGCCGCCAGCCGTCACGCTGCGCGCTTCACCGGGCACTTCCACCAGATCGATGTAAGCGGCGCCTTGCACCGTATCGGTTACGTAGCGGTGGCGGTTTACGTGGCTTTCCAGCAAGGTGTAGCCGAACACGTCGGTCAGAATTTCGGCCGTGGCTTTGATGCTAGCCAAGGTCAGCGTAACGGTGTGGAAGCCTTTGGTGGCTACGTCGGCACTTACTTCGGCGGTTGTCCAGGGCGTGCGTGGGTCTTCGGTTTTCGACACGATAAGCTCCAGCTTTAAGCCATCGGGGTCGAGGAAGGTCAGGTATTGCTCGCCAAACTTCTCGGCGGGTTTGTTATACGTTACGCCGTGCTGCTCGAAACGCTTCATCCAGAAGTCGAGGCTGCCTGCCGGTACGGAGTAGCCTACTTCGGTGGCTTGCCCAGTGCCGCGCCGACCCGGTGTAATACGTTCCCAAGGGAAAAACGTGAGGATGGTGCCTGCCGAGCCCGTTTCGTCGCCAAAATAGAAGTGGTAGGTGCCAGGGTCGTCAAAGTTGACGGTCTTCTTCACGAAGCGTAAGCCGAGCACCTTGGTATAGAAGTCGAAGTTGCGTTGGGCGTTGCCGGCAATGGCCGTCACATGGTGCAGCCCTAGGATGCGAGGTTCCATAAGAAACGATTGAATGTATTTAGTGAGCGAAGAAGCTGATGCAGTGCTGCTTAACAGCCTACCAGCCGAGTACTCAATTATCTTTTAAGCACCGAATACCAGCTTATTAGCTAGGTCTATTTCTTCTTGGGTAATGGTGTGGCCCATGTTCGGCCAGATCTTCTCCGTGACGTGGGCACCTAGCTTGGTGAGTAGCGCCGTAGAGGTTCGCACGCGCTCCACGGGCACATGGAAGTCAGGGTCGCTGGTGCCGATAAAAATAGGCGTGCCCTCAAAATTGCCGGCGTAATTGGCTTCCACGAGCTGGTCGCCGATGAGGCCACCCGTGAAAGCAACGACGCCACCGTAGCGCGCCGCGTGGCGAGCCACATACTCCAGCGTAAGGCAGGCGCCCTGCGAAAAGCCCATGAAGTAGATATTTTCCTTGCTGATGCCGTTGCGCTCGGCTTCGGCCACGGCGCGGCCCACTGCGGCTAACGCATCGGAGAGCCAGGGCTCGTTTTGAGCGGGTGGGGCCAGGAAAGACTGCGGATACCACGTGTGCTGGCTAGCTTGCGGGGCCAGGAGCGAGAACGAGCTAACATGCAGGTGCCGACCTAGGGACAGAATATCGGCAGCACTGCCGCCCCGACCGTGGATCGCAATAAGGGCCTTGGAGGCCGTACCGAGCGGCTGCCCGGCGGTAAGGATGGATTCTTGGTGCATACAACCAAAGTAAGCGCTCAGCCCAGAAACCTTGCTAAGCGAAGGCAAAGAACGCGCTTACACTACGCCCCAACCATGGCTAAATCCTGCAATCGAAGGTAGATTTCGCAGTATAGCTTCGACGAACTTCCGCTAGCAGGCTATTTAGCTGCGGCGCACCACTCACCCATGAAATATACCTCGGATTGCAGGGTTCGGCTATGGAGCCCCTAGGCCCGAGGCAAGACCTTTGCGCTCGTTGATAGCGCAAGGCCTTATGGATACCAACCTGTTCTCACCCCTCCAAATCCGCAACCTCCACCTCAAGAACCGACTGGTGATGTCGCCCATGCAGCAGTACCAAAGCTCCGACGGCCTAGTTGGGCCGTGGCACTTGGTGCACCTAGGTAGCCGGGCGGTGGGTGGCGTGGGGCTACTTATTACGGAGGCTACTGCCGTTACCCCTGAAGGTCGCAACACTCCCTTCGACACGGGTTTGTGGAACGACGCCCACGTAGCCGCTTGGCGGCCCGTTGTGGAGTTTGTGCAGGCGCAGGGCGCCAAAATTGCGGTGCAGCTTTGGCACGCGGGCGGCAAGGGCAGCCACGCCCACCCCGCGGCCGGCTTCCACTACTTACCTCCGACCGAAGGTGGCTGGGTTACGAAAAGCGCCTCGTCGGTTTCGCTCGATAAGCAGCACACGGCCCAGGAGCTGACCACCGCAGAAATAGCGAACCTCGTTGCCGAGTTTGCTGCGGGTGCACAACGCGCCGTGCAGGCCGGCTTCGACGCCATTGAGCTGCACGCCGGGCACGGCTACTTATTCCATCAGTTTTATTCGGCCCTGGTCAACCAACGGCAGGACGAATACGGCGGCCTATTCGAAAACCGCACCCGGCTGCTGCTCGAAACCGTAGACGCCATCCGAGCCGTTATTCCCGAGGGTATGCCCCTGCTGGTTCGCCTCTCGGCCGTCGATTTCTCCGACGAAGAACACGCCTGGCACCTAGCCGATTCCGTTAAGCTAGCCAACTTGTTGCAGCAGCACGGCGTCGACCTGATTACGGCGTCGGCGGGTGGCTTCAGCGCCCCCGATAAAGCGCAGGTGTATCCACTTTACCAAGTACCCTACGCGGAACAGATTAAGGCGGCCACAAGCCTGCTCACGGGTGCCGTAGGGCTCATCACCACGCCCGAGCAAGCCAACACCATCATCAGCAGTGGGCAAGCCGACTTGGTGGTGCTAGCGCGCGAGCTTCTCCGCGACCCGTATTTCCCGCTGCATGCCGCGGCGGCCTTGCACCTTGAAGTACCCGCGCCGGCACCTTATCTCCGTGCTTTTCCGCCCGTGGGGCGACCGTAAAACAAAAACCTAGGAGCGGGTTATTTGAACAGACTTATTTCGCCTCCGCTTTCATCGTCTGAGGTGAGATAAGTCTTGGTATCAGACCACGCAACTACCTAGGCTACCCGCAAGCTCGGCTCCGCGAAGCGGTACTGGGCGCGAGCTTGCGCCTTGAAGTGCGAAAACGTGACGCCGGTGCTGCGCTTAAATAGCTTGCTGAAATGCGCTACATCGTCGAAGCCAAGCTGGTAGGCCACTTGCTTCAGCGACGCGTCGGTGTGGGCTATAAGGCGCTGAGCTTCCAGCACCACCCGGCGCCGGATATGCGCACTGGCAGGCTGGCCGGTTTCCCGCCGCACACTCACACTCAAATGATTGGGCGTAACCCGCAACTGCTCAGCGTACTCAGCCACTGATTTCCACCGGGTGTAGTTGACTTCCACTAACTGCTGAAACCGGCTTAGTAAGCCAAGTGGTGCTAATGCGCTAGCCGCTCCCCACTGTTGCTGACGCAGGTGAGAGCAACAAAGCAGTAAGGTTTTGAGGTAAGCCCGCAGCAGGTCTTCGCGTAACAACGAAACACCGGCCGCTTGCCGCTTCATACTGGCCAGTAGGAAACCTAGCTCCGCCGCTTGTTCGTGGGGCACTCGCACAGGCTCCTCGCCAACACCGCCCCGAAACAACTGGAACAACAGCAGTTCTCGGTCGTGGTCGGTTAAGCAGGCAAACTCATCCGTGAAGCGCAATACGTGTCCTTCGGCCCACTCGGGAGCAACGCCCTGGGCAGGCTGCCCCGGAGCCACGAAGTATAAGGAAGTCAGACCTAGCCCTTCGCCCAACGCCGGCCCGCCTGACGGCAACGCCTCTTCCACTAGCACCACGGCGTAGTGCGGCCACTGCGCCCCGGCTGGCCGTTGGCCGCCCGCTTGCTGCCGCAACCACGTCAGGGAGCTGATATCAAACTGCGGCGATTCGCTCCGCTGGAAATCTAGTGCCGTTCTCATGCGGTGGCCGGGGCTAGGGCGGCTAGGTGCCGGCGGTAATCGGAAGGGGTGGCGTGGTAGTGCTTCTTGAACAGCTTGTTCAGGTGGCACACATCCGTAAAAGCTAGCTCGTCTGCTATTTGCGACACCGTGAGGGTACTCAGTTGCAACTGGGTTTCCGCAAGCTTAAGCTTGTAACGCACAATGTATTGGCGCAATGATTCGCCTGTTTGCTGCTTAAACAAGGCGCTTAAATGGCTAGGCGAGTAAGCAAACTCCTCAGCCAATCGCTCCACGCGTAGGCAATTGGGCTCCGAAATGTGCCGCCGGATGTACGCCAGTAGGCGCTGAATAAAGCCCTCTGCATAAGAAGGCGCCCGCCGCTCGGGCACCGGCCGCTGAGCGAGGTGACGCCCCACCAAGCTCAGTACAGCGCCCATCAGCGACTCGACCAGTATCTCGTTGAAGGGTCTGCTGCAATTACCGGCTTCAGCAAACAGAATGGCTAGCAGCGCCTGCAATTGCTGTTGCTCCACCATTCCTAGCTCGATGGTATTTAGCAAGTCTTTTGCGGCGTACAACGTCGAACTGCGCAACTGCTGCCAAGCTTCGGTGTGGATACCCGCCGCAAACTTGTTTAAGTATTCTTCGGTGAACGTGAGCACCCCGAAGCGAGTCGGTTCTTGAATGGTAAAGGAGTAGGTGTTGGCTGGACCTAGCAGAACCAGGTTGCCGGCGTGGTAAGGGAGGTGCTGATCTTTCAGGCTGCATTCGCCCCGGCCGCTGCGAACGTGAATAAGGGCAAACTGATTGCGTAAGTGCCGAGGACGCGTCCAGGTTGCCGCCTCAAACTCCTCCAGCACCAAGGCATCGTGTTGGGTGTGGCAGTTCATAGGTAAAGAATGGCAGTTGATTCTGACACTACCTCACCAATGCGAGGCCAATGGGTTATTTGCTAAGCATTTGTCCGCAATAAAATCGCAACCATTTATTTTACAGGCGTTTACTAAAAACGCGTAACTAACCTTGTGTCTAGTTTTCCCTCCAACATAGTAGAG
>Ga0325401_1007965_pt1 | contig 10295 bp, 11 predicted proteins | sample PopdelMetagenome_FD_205666 | JGI IMG/M metagenome (GOLD analysis project Ga0325401, IMG submission 205666) | Populus deltoides microbial communities from Bellville, Georgia, United States - Xylem-PdKOR-R2 | ecosystem: Host-associated > Plants > Phyllosphere > Stem > Wood/Secondary xylem | place...
ACAGTCATGTGCTGTTGACACTGTCTACTACCACATCCATGAGGGGCAGCTCAAGATTCCACTAGAGAAGTTGCCTCTAACATTTTCACGTCCGCCAGCCCTAGAAATTACTGATCTGCCATCATTTGTGCAAGGTCTAGAATCAAAATCAGAATATTCATCTCTATTGAACCTAGTGGTTAGTCAGTTTTCGAATTTCAGGGAAGCTGATTGGATCTTTGTCAACACTTTCAACACCCTTGAGGAAGAGGTACCACTAATGATCTCCTCTATATATGAAGTGCATGTCTTGATCTGAATCTACGCATTTTAACAAAGCAAATCAATGTGTAATCAAACAAGCAAGCAGTCAACAACTGATTGACAAACAAAGCAACATAAACGAAAGCAACAATGATTCAAATACCTATTTAAATTCTTTTTTCTTTGTTAATAAGATGATAACATATTTTCAAAGTATGCTGCTTTTTCTATGTGGCCCTAAACATTTTGCTGATTTCCATCAGGCGGTAAACTGGTTGGCTAGCCAAAGGTCAATAAAACCAATAGGACCAACGATTCCATCAGTTTACTTGGACAGGCAGCTGGAGGACGACAGAGAGTACGGTCTCAGCCTCTTCAAACCTAATCTGGACGGTTGCAAGGAGTGGCTAGATTCAAAGGAAACTGGCTCAGTGGTTTATGTGTCATATGGAAGCATGGCTGCACTGGGAGAGGAGCAAATGGCAGAAATTGCTTGGGGCCTAAAGAGGAGTGGCTGCTGCTTCTTGTGGGTAGTCAGAGAATCGGAAAAGAAAAAACTTCCAAGCAACTTTGCGGAGGAGTCATCAGAGAAGGGTCTGATTGTGACCTGGAGCCAGCAGCTAGAGGTTCTGGCTCACAAGTCTGTTGGCTGCTTCATGACACATTGTGGGTGGAACTCAACACTCGAGGCGTTGAGCTTAGGAGTACCAATGGTGGCAATGCCACAGTGGACTGATCAACCAACAAATGCAAAGTACATTGCCGATGTTTGGCATGTAGGAGTTAGAGTAGAGGTAAATCAAAAGAGGATTGTCACCAAAGAAGAAGTAGAAAGGTGCATAAGGGAAGTCATGGAAAGTGAAAGAAGTAATGTGATAAGAAAGAATTCTGATAAATGGAAGAAATTAGCCAAAATGGCAGTTGATGAAGGTGGAAGCTCTGATAAGAATATTGAGGAGTTTGTAACTGAGGTTGTGTGCAAGTCCAAAGGAATCATAGAGTGAGGCCCTTGCTGCCTTGATGTGCTATTATAAGATGTTATGTGCATATCAATAAATTATTCATTTCTAAATTTTATGAGCTTTTCAATCTGTTCTTGTAAAAGATGTTGTAGACATCAATGCATCTTCATGGGGTGATTGTGAATCCATAGATGGGTTAGTAAAAAGATGTTATTGACATCATTACATTTGTTCAGAATATCTCATGAATCAACATTACTGTTTATAATATTGGTGCTTGAACATAGCACTTTTCTCTTGCAAACAAAACCTTGAATATCATAGTCTAGTGTTCATGTACTAGTTGTTTAGACATCTGTATTGAAGTCATTTGGACTCAACTTGAACATGAAGAGGATAAAACATGCTGCTTCTTCAGCCACACGATATACTTTCTGGTTGCGACTCACAATTAATGATGATTTTATGTAATAAAGGCCCTCTCATGTCGGAGACCACTTGATTTATGGAGAATGGGCTTTTTTTTTTGTTTGTCAACAAAGATTTTTTTTGTGGAACAGTGGAAGTACTTGCTGATAGATAATCATGAAATTAAAACATTAGTCTAGGATGTATATTATTACAGCAATTACGTTTTACCATACTTAGTGTATAGGTTGAATCTTGTATTGTAATCTCTATATTAATTATTATATACTACCGTACATACATATATATCAATTTAATGTTTTCAAATGGCAAACAATTTGAAAAGCAGATTAGATCAAAAAACAAACCCTCTTTCAGAGAAGTATTTCATTTCCCAAAAACTGAAGGTACTGCAGTAATTTCAAATCTAAGTCAAACTGTGGTTTATGCAGTTATGGTGTTCATTAGTCTTAGTATCTACCCTTAATCTCATGTTTGAGAAAAATTCTTATTTATGGCTGCATGGATCATTAGTTTTATCGTTTATGTTTTTTAATGTTTGCAATCTTGTTTGCTTGCTCTGAAAAAACTCCACTTTTTTCCATGATGGAAAAGCAGCTTGCCTGTTTTCATTAGATTCTGACATTTTTCATTTCTGTAAAGCGATTATGCTCTTCCCAGTATCTCTATGTAAATATTAGATATAATGTTTAGCTCTCCTAATGTATTCTCACAAGAAGTCCGTGCTTGTTATGAGATAGTTCGTATCAAAGCGTTAAAATTTAAATGGTTAGGAATTTGAATCTCACTGTCTCTGTTTTTATTTTTATTTTGGATTGGGATAATTTTTTGATAATATTCGGCAATAACTACAAATCTAGATGTTGTTAATTTTCATCTAATCTCATGAGAACGTTAATGGCCTTCAAATAACGCCATCTTTTAGTGATATTCTGCTCTTACAGGTTGCAGTTCAAGTTAAACCCACTTGATGTTTTCCTAGTCTTACATTTTCTAAAAAGCTCAGAGTATCTTTTTTCTGTTTTCTTGGGAACTCGTTTAGCAGGGACCACTGATCCATCAGATACAGTTGCTCTGTAGTAAATTTCACATCGTTTAGCAGGAACTCGCTCATGATTCAGAGACAGGAGAAACAGCTCCTGCTAGCCAGATCTCACCAGAAACCGAGCAAAATAAATTGCCTTGGGAAGAGGCAGAAAAAGGAACAAAGCTGAAGAGAAAAGAGAATCTTAGAATGGAAAGGCTCGATGCATTGTTGGCTGAAGGGCAGGTTTTCAGTGACATGCCAGCATTAGCAGACAGAGAAGCATTCTTATACAAGATACTCGCCCTTGGAACTCTTGTATTTGTCAACCACAGCAAAGGAACATTCATGGCTGTATTAGTGGAGGATTTTTTATGCGCAAGGCTTTTGAACAGACCTTCTCAAATGCTTATGCATTTTCTGGTGCGGCACCGTGCATTTTTGAAGTTGATGATGTTGATTTCCTTAAACCTGCAAGTCTCAACGCTCTGCTTAGTAATATCGCCGTTTCGAACAGATTTTGAACTCAATTTCCCGGGGATCCTTTGGAATTCATTTCACTTTCTTAGATTTCTTATAGTCCTCTTTTGGCCACGGACTTGCCATTGCAGTGAAACATTATCAGCTTTAGTGGTGTTCATATTATCCATTTGGTAATCGGTTGAATCCTGCTTTTCACCTGAAAAAATAATGAATTGATAATTTTTAGATATCTTTTAATAGTTTTAATGTTTTAATATTAAAAATTAAAAATATTATTTTAATATATTTTTAATTAAAAAGTATTTTTGCAAAAGCTATTATCAAACACGCACGTAACTTATAGCTACAGGAAAAAGATAGGTTTCTCAAACCTTAAAAATCATATCCCTAACCCTAAGAAAATTTTCAGCTGGAAATTTCTAAAAAAACCCTTATTTATACTATCACTTAATATATATTATCATCAAACACGCCAAAACGAATCACGTATCAATTTGTTCATTTTTTTCCACAAAAAAAAATACAGTAACAAGAAATTACATTAAAAAACCCTCTCAAGCCAGTTATCTAGTAAATACAGTTGGAAGCACTCTTACTTGTTTTCTGTTCAAACACAGTGATGGGACTCAGTGATTACTATCATTAGACTTGCAAAAACTGACAAGAAGAATAAGAGAACAGTATTTAAGACATAATCAACATTGCTTCAGATTCTAACACTGAACAAAATACCTTAATTTAGCTTCTGATAGATTTACATGATAGGTCAGAATATGCTGCCATTACTTCTTTATTATGTCCTGACATGATCCCTTGGGTATGTTACACATGAAGTAAACAAATCCAAAATCTTGAGTGAATAATATATTTAGGTACAAAATAGGAGGCCAACCAAAAAATGGGTGACGGGCTAGATGCAGAAACTCAATTCAAATAGTCTGCTGCGCGCACCACCAATTTCCATTAAGCACTCCAGTGAGAGATTCAGCAGAATCACATGGAGTGTTCTAATGACGATGAAGATGAACTTTCATCATCAGAGGAACCATAATGATGCCTTCCAATGAGACCTGGAAAAACTGGTGGAAGTGTTGGATTTGAAGGCATAGGACGGGCTGAACTGCATATGGTCCTCTCATTGATCTTTCCGACTTCTTTGCATACATGATCAAGAATGGATAGAAAATCCCTCACCACCATAAAAATCCGGAAAGGACGAGCTTCTTCCTTGGCTGAGTTCCCATGGAAATACTCAGTTATTTCCTTCACCAGAGAGAGGGCAGCCTTTTCTTGTGCTTGAAGCATTACAATTTCTTCTTCTGCCTTCTTCATGAACCCATTCATCGACTCTGAGAACCTCCAGCTACTCTCCTTCAATGCAATTTCTTCATTTAATTTCAGAACTTCGGTAATTTTCGTAATTCCAGTTGCAAGTTTTGCAACTTCACTGCTAAGCACATCCGAATCCATTGCAGCAGCTTTCTTTACATTCATAAGCTCTCCACCCAAACCTGAAACTACTTGCAGACCAAGCTTCCTAAATTCAACTTCATCCTGGAATGCAGATTGTTGAGTTTTCTCGGTTGTTTGATTCTGATTTGTACCAGAAAGACAAGAGCCTTCCAATCTGATGATTTCCTGTACAACAAAATGCAAGAGAGTGGTTTTCCCATCAGTGCCTTTAATATCAACAAGCTTAAGAAGCGTGTCAAGCTTGAAGGCATGTGCATCGCCACGATTGGTGCCAACATTCATACGGTTCCCAGTCTTGAGAACTGCTTCCAGAAGTTTCAAGAACATTCTGCTGTTCCTCAATTCTTCGCAAGCTGCCTGTAATATAAGGAAGAAATATGAGCAGCAGCTGGAAGATTGCAGCAATAGGAAATGATAAATGATGGTACAGTATTTGGGAGAAAACTGGGTCATGTTCGCATATATTGTTAATGTGTTATAAATTTCTCCCAAATGAAACTATTTTGCTGGATTATGCATTAGAGGTAGCACTCCATCCCCAAGGATCTCGGTGAAGGAAGTCACAACCCTCTGGAATGACATCAAGAAAGTTTACCTGCCCAGGTGGCTGGCAATGATGCTGCCTTTAGAAAGTCGTGCCCACTTAAGAAGTTATCGAGATTGAGTTCAGGTCACTTGGTAAACGTGAAATACACGCTACCATGCAAGTTACAGACCTCACATCCACTTTCTTCCAAGGTGTTCTATGCAGAGGTTAAGTTCATTTAGTCAGAGGTTAAGTTCATTTAGTCGTACATTCAAGAATGTATTCCAAAAGCTACTTGAACTTCAGGGCATGAAATATCAAAGACTAAAAGGGTGTTTAGGAGTATAATAGTAGTTGTTTTTCAAAGTACTTTTCGTTCAAATATGCATCAAAATAATATTTTCTTATTTTAAAAAAATCATTTTTGACATCAAAGCGATCCAAAAACATGAAAAAAATAATTTTAAGCAAAAACAATCACAAACACTGTTTCAAACGTAATTCCCAATGGCGCCTAAGAACATGATGTCAGTCCTATGGTTCGAACTGCAATAACCATCACAGGATGAGGTTAAAACATCACGCAGCAGCACAATCACAAACATCCAATTCGTGATCAAGGCAGAAGGGAAGGGACAGATTCTACACGGAACTAATATGAAAAACTCACGGCAAATGGCAATAAAAATGAGAAAGAGAGAGATAAGAGTGACTAAAATGCATCAAAACATTTCTAATTTTTGAGGGTTCATCTTGATTTTTGGCAGATCAAGAGCGATGCAGCCCTTTTGATCACCACTAAAAATGAAATTTATATTGACAAAAGTAAGAAATAAGGTCCATAAAAAGCATGAAACAGAACAGTATACCTGCTTTTCAATATCAGCTACATTACCACGTATGATATATATGAAGAAAATAAAATCCACAAGCCAAATGAAGAATTACCTCCAGTGTTTCAAAAGACCTCTTCAGGTACTCAACTTCTGAATCAAAATTAGTAATATAAAGCATTGCATCAACCCTCTTAAATGCAAAAGGAACATCAAGCACTTCCTTGAGGAATTTCTCAGCAGGGCCTAGCTTGAATGGTGATTCATCCTTGAAGTCTTTTAATTTGTATTCTTCTTCTTTAGTCGGAGCCATCCTTAATAAGCTTTCAAGAAGCTCTGTCCCCAGAGTATCTAAATTTCCTGTTCACACCAGCGAAAGGTTTAGCAACTGCATTGCTCTTTCTCACCAATGATGCGCACACAAAAACACACACTCCTCATTGTTATTAGTGTTCTTCCAGTAGCAGAGGGAGACATTATCTAAGTAGACAAAGATTGACCGTTTGGCCTAACAAGGAAAACGTTGTCATGGGAAAAATAAGATCCCTCTATGAGCAAAGGTTTACATTTGCACTAACATTTCCATGTTATATAAAGAGAGACTATTATTTTCTCAACTTTTGCTAATGCAAATTACAAAGAAGGGACCAAATAGAATTATAATTAATTAACCAACCAATAACACAAAGTCACTTAATTAAAAGAATTCAGCATTTTGAATTGCCTTGTGGCAGGCAAAAAGCTTTTGTCTAAAAAGCATCCCTCCACCTCCTTAATTTAAGACTCTTTCTCGAAAGAGACCACCACTGCCAAAGGTTTTGTCGCTGTTGCTGGTCAAAGAAATGTGGCACATCATCACATTACGAAGTCAAAAGAACCCTTAATATGTGCCAACTTCAAGCCTAGATATTTTGAACATTTGGCATGGGTAGCAATTTCAAGCCAACCTGGAGGGAAACTATAGGAAGCAAACATTGTTTACTGTAATAAAGCAGGCATTTAACAGTAAGACTGACTCCAATGCTACAGGCAGCACGTGCATTAATAAATTTGCAATGCATTGAAGGGATAATTTCAAACAATCCAAAAAAGGCTTCTCTATATTTCTGATTTCACCTTCTAAAAGGGCATCACAGACTTCTTCAATGGTCACATTAAGAGCCCTCAACAATATTGCAATATTCTGGGACTTCTTTGGATCAAGCACTCTATTCTCCTGGTTCAGCAAAGGAAGGGATTGGCGCCTTCCATTGTGATCTTTCACATTAAAATTGGGATTGTTTACCATAAAAAGTGTCTCAATCATTTCCTCATTTAACCTGAAATCAAAACCACATTCTACAAACTTACAAAACCATTTCAACTCAACCGATGAAATAAGACAATATCTTCTTGACAAATCAAGAAATTATCGAACAAAATTCAAAAACACACAAAAAGCTGAAAGGGGGGTTTTAGTATCTCACTGAAAAGAGCTAGATTTTATCTGATCCCACACCATAGCCCGGTCAGAGCTTGCTCTAACTTTATCCCAATGTAAAGGCTTCAACTTCGGCTTCATGCTCTCCTCATTCCTCTCAACGCTACCATTGCTTTGCATTTGCTCATTGGCCATAACTGGCATTGCATGATCTTGAACCAAAACAGGCTTTGCAGGCATAACAAGAACTGGTGGCCCTGGAATCCCCAAATTCACTTCCTGAGCCATCCTAAACCCCACTGGCATCTCCCAAAATCGCGATGGTGGAGGTGGAGGTGGAGGCGGCGGCAGTTTTGGTGGAACAAATTGTTTACCAACACTCACTGTAACCTGCTCATTCTGTCCTGAAAAACCCGAATTTCGCTCATGAGAATTCAGCGTCTCCCCTGAATTTCTCCCAGATGATGATGGAGAAATGGACGGCGAGGATTGCTTAATGGACTGAACTGGAGCAGGAAAACTAATAATCGTATCAGGAGACTGATATTTTCCACTTCTATGGCTAGAATTAGACACTGGAGACACACTGCTGGAAACAGATTTTGATGGAGAAAAAGAATTTGATAATGGGTACGAAGCAGTCCTTGAATTAAAACTTCTAGACCCAAAAATCTCTCCTTGAATACCTTGAATCACTCTTCTAGAACTTGAATCAACACGAACCAGACTCTCATGATTAGCCTCTTTCCTCCCAGAAGACCCTCTTGGCGAAAAGAACTCTTCCTCCTCGGTATCACTATCAACTTCATCTTCTTTACTTGAACTAACAAGAACTTCACCACTTCTATAAGTTGGTGTGTAATTATGTCTTGGCAATGGTGGCAATGGCCTCAGCTCAGGTGACCCAAGTTTTTGATAATGTGAAGAAGATGATGATGAAACACCAGTTTTAAGAACAGCATTGCTGGTTGAAGTTGGCTTGTCTTGATCATCGATGCCAGCTTGAGAGTTCACTAATGTGCCCAGGTAAAGAAACTCTGAGCTTGTGCTTACGACACCAGGACGGTGTGGGAGCTTTGGAATCTTTGGAGAACCATCAGATGGGATAGTGTTTTGGGGGTAAAGGCGGAGACTTTCTGATCTTGAACCCTTTTGAGGACTAAAAGGCTGGGTTCTCCTGCGAGAATAGATGAAAAAGGCTGAAAGTAAAGCTAAAAGGGCAGCGAAAAGGAGGGAAAGGGAGATGGAGATGGAGATAATGAGGTTGTGGTGAGGAGAGGAGGAGCGGTGAGGGAGGAGGAGGGAGGAGATGTTGGCAGGGAAAGTAGCAAGTGTGGAAGTGGGAGGAGGTGGTGGAGGTGAAGGGAGGGCAGGGAAAAAGGGCTTTTGTAGATTGTTGTTTTTGTTTGGGGTGGAAGTGAAAGGGTATTTGGGTTGGGTTTGAGGAGACAAAGAGGGAGGTTGTGTCGGTGGAATGGCGGTGGTAGATGGGAAAAAGGGTTGGTGGAGGAGGTGACGTTGATGAGTGGTGGAGGTCGTGGTGGTGAACAGAAGGAAGAGAAGGAATAAGAGAGTATTTACTGTAAGACTAGAACTAGTATTGGCCATTAATGTATGTTTTAGAAGGTAATTTAACAGGAAGTAAAGACATACACTTCAGACACCCACAAAGTTGTCTCTCTCTAAACTTAATGCCTTTGCCTCTCTAAAACCAGAAATACAGTAAGTTGAAGAAGGAAATGAAGTGCTACAAGGGGGCCAACGAAAAAGAAAGAGGGGACATGAAATCGTTCACCTTGACGGCATTGCTGAGAGACACGGTGATGAAAGTTCAGTTCTTGGACTGGAATTCTCCACAAAGAAGAGTAGGCAGGCAGGAAGACTGAAGAAATTGCAAGGCAAACTCTGTTCTCCCAAGTAAAAGTACTTCCTTCTTTGGTGGACACAGAAAAGAATTGTGGTTCCAGAAGTTAGAGAGCCAGGTTCTTGAACTTGAGATTGCAGAAACAAGACACTCACTAAGTTCATGAAATGTGAGGTCCAGGAAGAGAATGTCTTACCTCTTAACTCAAAGAGCGATAGAGAGAGAGAGAATGCTACATGGTAGAGGAAGAAGAGAACAGTAGGAGAGAATTGGACTGGTAGTTCAGATTTTCAAGGCAAAACAGCAAAAAGAAAAACCCCATTGGACCATATTACAATACCCTTTTCATTTTCACCATTTTCACGGCTCTAGAATGAGAAGTTCATGAAGCTGGAGAGTGCTGTGGTAAGGTAGAAATCCAAGTAAAGCTGATGAAGAAGAAATACCACAAGAGGTTAAAAATGACTGACACATTGAAATTTTGTATCATTATTGTTGGGATTTGGTCTGCTTTACGTTTTCCTTGTATGGATGTAAGATTTCTGACAAAATTATCATTTCATCAGCTAAACAGTAAAAAAGATGAGCTGTTTACAGTGCTGTGGAAGTGAAAGGAGCCATGGAATAATGAGAAAGCAAGGCTCTTTTTCACACTTGTTGGGGAAAAGTGTTGTGATTTTGGCTTTTGACTCTTTTAACTGTGGGTACGAAGGGGATACTGGTGTCCAGCAAGAGAAATTTTGGGTTTTTCATTGTTTCTGGTTTACTGTGCATGGATAACGTGGGAATTGGGAATTCATTTCTTGGTTCAAATTGATTGTTCTCCCACGGGAACACTAGTAGTGAGTTTGTTTTTGTTTTAAAAAAAATTTAGATTTTTTGAAGTTTATTTATTTTAAATTAATTTTTTTATAATTTTAAATTATTTAAATATAATATGATATTAAAAATAAATTTTAAAAAATATAAAAATATATATTATTTTCATATATTTTTATAAAAAATATTTTGAAAAACAATTAAATATAATTTGTCTAG
>Ga0325401_1007968_pt1 | contig 10294 bp, 6 predicted proteins | sample PopdelMetagenome_FD_205666 | JGI IMG/M metagenome (GOLD analysis project Ga0325401, IMG submission 205666) | Populus deltoides microbial communities from Bellville, Georgia, United States - Xylem-PdKOR-R2 | ecosystem: Host-associated > Plants > Phyllosphere > Stem > Wood/Secondary xylem | place...
AAATAATCTCTTTAATTTTTATAATTTATTAATTAGTTTATATGTTTTTAAATTTGTTTATAATTCTTTTTAATTTCATATTTTTTTTAGTTTAGTTTATTTTTATTAATATATGAAAGTAAATAATATATAAAGATAGATGAGGAAATATATATTTTTTTGAGATAAAAATAATTTTAAATTAAACATTAAAAAAATTGTTTAATTTCTAAAATTATAAAGGCTATTTAATTTGTTTTACAAAAAATAATAATTTATAATTTATTCCATTAGCTACTTAGAATAATAATAAGTTATTGAATTTAAAGTGTATTTGAGAGTAAAGTTGCATTTATTTTAAGATATTTTTTAAAAGGATTTTTAAAATAAATTATTTTTTTAATTATTTATATTAACATATTAAAATTATAGAAAAATATTATTTTTAATGTATTATAAAGAAAAAAACTTTTGAAAAGAGACAGCGAAACACATTCTTAGCCGGTCACCGCGTCACGCCACCTCCCTAGGTAGCCAAAAACAAATTCTAGGGTTTCAGTCGAAGGTGTCGAACTCCAAAGATGGATCTGGAAGTGTTTGGCCGCCACGCTCTGCTTTTCGACGACGATACGATGGCGTCTTTCGTCAACTCCACCGATGCACTTGTCGAATGGAACTCTCTCTCCATCGATCGTTACGACGTCCGACATCTCCTTTCCTCTCCCCCGCCGCCTCGCTCTCGCCACCGCCATAAACATCACGACTCTCTCGAATCTGAGCTCGATCACGATCGCTACCTCGATTTAACCTATCCCTCCCTTCCACAAGGTATTCTTTCTTTAATTTATTATTTATCTTGTATTGTTTAATTCAAATACATGTATTTTTTGTTTGCTCCAAAATTTAAATTCAGTATTTAGGGTAAGGTTTGGAAATTTGTGGTAGATGATGAGCTTGAGCTTAGAAGAATTGGCAATGATAACTTTTATTTTAAATTATTGTTTTGCTAGTTTGGATGTGTGTGTGTGTGTGTGTGTTTGTGTGTGTGTGTGTGTGAAATTGGATCTTTGTGAAATTATAGAATTATAAATTAAAAAAAAAATATGTGACTATATACTATATAAATATGTATCACCTTCTGTATGCTAGAAGCTTATATCTTTGTTAATAGATGGGAGTGATTTGCTTCTCTCTCAATTGAAGAACATTGTAGTTTGTTTTTGGTATCCAAAAATTAAAGAAACAATTCCTCCACTTGATTTGAATTTTAGTGTGAAAAAAGGTTAATTAAGTGGATGCTATGTACAGGCACCTCTCCTTTAACAAACGATGTCTAGTTACTAGCTCTATATGTCCTGGCTACAGAACTTCTCCGTTTATAATGTTCGTTCGAATACACGTTACTGGTTTCAATTAAATATGAATTTCCTTTTAATATTGTGTTCAGATAAAAATTGGGAATTTAGGTAATAGTTTGTCATTTGCATGAGTGGTGTATGTTTTCAATTACCTTTCCCAAGTTTGCAGGATCAAAATGATTTTGCTAAAGATGTAACTTTCAGAGAGACAAGTAAGACATTTCTTGCCTTTTCTTTTGAGTGTCTACTGTTTTCAGTGCTGATACCCTTTTGATGTCATGTATATAGTTTTGATTTCATTTTTAGTAAGATGACCTAGTGTTCATTTGATTTTGATCTCCTTTTCTCTTATTTTTAGACTTAGATACAGAGGCAGTTCAGGAGATTGCTGGTGTCTATAATGCGGTTTCTTTTACATATGGAAACCATCACACTGACCAAAAGAATGCTGATACCGAGTCTAGTTTTTGCCCCTCTTTCCCAGTGCCTGAACACTTGGTTCAAAACTTGGTGAGTAGACTTTTTTTTTACTGTTGACATTGTATATTTTTTTTATTGTTAAATCATGATAATGTTGTTTGTTTGATGCCTGTCCAGTGTGGTCAAATATAGTTGTCTAAGGTGCATGTGTTTTTCTAAGGCTTACCATGTCTAAGTTTCAGATGCTTGGAGCAGAGATCGGCGTCCTTCAAGGTTGCCATTCACAGGCACCTTGTCTTCTTTTGATGTCTTGACAAGGGGCCATGCAGGTGGGATTAGGATGGAAAAAAAAATGTTACTTTGACAGGAATCTTAATCTCTAGAGAGCAATCGGATGATAGATGTCTTCACTGAGCGCTGTGTTTTTATATTTATAGTTATCCTAATACATCAAGAATCAGGAGTTTTTCTTGGGAGTATTCAGCTAGATGTCTATTTTACTGGTATTGTGCTATGCTTAAATTTCCCACCATTGAGGAGGATTTATTTTTTGTCCATTTTTCAGCCTCCAACAGAGAAGGTGCATCAGATCATTGCAAGAACTGCCATTTTTGTTAGCAAACATGGTGGGCAATCAGAAATTGTTTTGAGGGTCAAACAGGGAGACAACCCAACTTTTGGGTTCTTGATGCCTGATCATTATCTTCATCCGTACTTTAGGTTTCTTGTTGATCATGAAGAAATTTTGAAGTCTGTCATTGATAGAAAAGCTATAGAAGAAGAAAAGAGAGTGGAGAATGTGCTTGACCAAGCAGGTGGTCCAGCTGGAGCATTGTCATTGCTAGGTTCTATTTATGGTTCTGGAGAGAATGAAGAAGGTGCAACTGCGGATGCCCCAGCTGTTTTAGAAAAGGACCCCAAGGAAGCTGTTAATGCTGATTCTGTGATCATCTCTCCTGGATCAGAAGAAGGCGGTTCTTCTCTAAATTTAGCTGGTAAAGGCAAGGCAAGTTCCAAGCATCCAGTTACTCCTTCAAAAGAAAAAGCTCATTTGGTACGAAGAAATCGTTCCATCAGTGTAGTTCAGGCTGGAACCACAACTAGGGTGAGGAAAGAAGGTGATTCCTTGGACATGGTTTCCTCTACTGTGGATAAGTTGCAGGCTTCTGATTCATCAAGCCTGTCCAAGGTGGAAGCATCTATTTTGGAGCCTCCATCTGATTTGAAGAGGGTGGTTGAGAAGATAGTTGAGTTCATTTTGAGGAACGGGAAAGAATTTGAGGCTGTCCTTGTCCAGCAGGATACTAAGCATGGAAGGTTCCCATTCCTTCTGCCATCTAATCAATATCATCCCTTCTATCTAAATGCTCTTCATAAAGCTCAGGAGGTGCGTTCTCCCAAAACCTTTTTATGTTGTGCTTTTTGCATTGGATGCCTTGTTTATAAGGGGGGTTAATGGATCGCACATGGTTTGAGTTATGATTTGCAGTTGTGCTATCCTCTATTTATCAATATGCTATCAGAGTATGAATTTATGGAGGATTATTTGCTTGTTAGGACAGTTTGAAGTATTTTCGTTTAAATTGATTATGGTGGTGTCATCATGTATTGACTGAACATGACAGATATTTTTCAACTTCTCTGTTGCTGCTATTTCTTTAACTGCTTTCATTGGTCTTATGATTTAATTTTCTAATGTCATAATGAAATTTTTTTTTTTATCTGCTCTGGCTTGCTGATTTCTCTGATGTTTCTTTGTTTGCAGTCAAGGTCATCTGGCACTGGCTTCATTTCTGAGAAGCTTGATTCCTTGGCGCATGGGATGGGCAGGAAAACAGCACTTGAAAAAAGCGATACCCTTTCATCATCTGATATACCATATGATTGCAATAGGAAAGAGAAGTTTAAAATGGTCATTGGAAAGTCAAAGAAGGATGGACAAGACCCACCTTCAAAAGCCACCCCACCTCAAGTAGGTGTCAGTGTGGATGCAGCTGCAGCAATTCTTCAGGCTGCCACTAAAGGTGTCAAGAATCCCCGTTTAGAAATACTATCAAAGACATCAATAAATGGCATCATTCAAGGTCCTAACACTGAAAGTGGGACACCCAGTGGCCCTAGCAGCTTGCTTTCCCAGGCTCAAAGTTCCAGCAAAAAGCTTGATCATGGTGAACCTGGGGCTTCTATTCCTGTGGTGAGGGCTATTGCGCAGACAGCTGCTATTGCAGCAGCAAGTGAGGCTGATTCTTCTGAAGCCAGCTTGACAAGAGAGCAGAAGTTGAAGGCTGAGAGACTGAAACGGGCAAAGATGTTTGCAAGTATGATAAAAAATGGAGGAGCTGCACCATTAAGGAGTGAATCATCGCGTGGGCTATCTGCAGAACCACCTGAATCTGGGCTCTCTGCTTCAGGCACTCAAATTGTAAACCTCACAGGCTTTGAAAGGGAAGGCAGCTTATGCCAGTTAGATGTTAATACTTCTGATAAAGTTGAGAAGAAAGAATCAGCTGGTGGCCATAACGAGCGACGATCGAAGAGAAAGTACCGCTCAAGATCTAAAAGAGAAGAAGGAGAAGGGGAAGAAGGGGAATTGGAAGAAATCCGGGATCAGAAACTTGTCAGGAAGAAACAATCTCGTTATAGCTCACATCAGAGTAGCAATAGACGCAAACAAAAAAGAGAAAATACTTTGTCCAAGGACAAAGATTATCAGCATGGGCATAACCACAATCATACTTCAGATGATGAGCATGATCATGCTCAAGGTATCTATACTGATGGCGAGCATAAACAGAAGCATTATAGTTCCTCTGATTACGAGAGTAGTCACCATCAACATGGGTGTAAGCGTAGTTCTCTTGAATCTCATCTTAGGCACTCTCAACACAGGTATAAGCATGATTATTCCTCTGATGATGAGCATAGGCATTCTCGGCATGGGCATGAACATGATACCTCTTCTGATAACAAGCGCAAGCACTCTCGTCGCAAGCACAAGCACAAGCACAGTAGTTTCTTAGATGATGAACATAAGCATTCTCGACATAGAAGCAAGGGCGGCAACTCTTCTAACGAACATTTTCAATATGAGCATAAGCATTGTAGCTCCTCAGATGATGAGGATCTGCATCATAGAAAATCTGTTAAGCATGTGAAGAAATCTCTCTTGGAAAGAGAAGCTGACTTGGAAGAAGGGGAGATCCTTACAAAATCAGATCAATCAAAAGCAAGTGGGGGTGGAGATGGTGTTAGTAGGGAAGCTTCTGTAGATTTATCAAAATCATATAACGATGTAAGGTCTTCTTCTCGGCCATCTGAAACCACTGAGGTTTCTGATGACCTTAGGGCCAAAATACGGGCCATGTTGATGGCAACCTTGTAAGTAGCCACAACATGGATCAGCAGGTTTTGTTTTGTTTTTTAAATGTAGAGTATTTTGTATTGTATTTGATTTTCAATTTTTGTGGGTCATGGATCTAAATAGGAATATATTTTTGTACCTGGTTTTGTTAAGATATAGTTGTATTTCTTTATATGTGCTGCTTGTGCAATTTGAATTTCATTTGCATTGATGTAGCAACATGCAAATCCCCAGTGATTGCTTTTTCATGTTTTTTCTATGACCTTAATTATTAATTAACTATAACTATAAGACATCAGTTATGTTTTATCGTGCGAATCTATTGTGTGAAAAAGTTGATTTTACCTTTGGTCAGCGATGTTAACTTGAGGGGTATATTGATTTTTTTTAGGGGTTTATCATTAATTATGTTAAAGAAAAGGTGTTAATTAATAATTATATATTTTTTACAGTATAATTATCAAATAACCTTTTAAAAAATTCCCTTGGTTTAGGGGCTTTGCGGGTTTTTTATTTTATTTTATTTTTTGTATATGTTAATTACTTAAATATCTATAAAAAATAAACTCTTTTTACTATGGATACAAGATTATTTTTGGTTTTGTTTTTTTGTATTTATTATGTTGGGTTATGGGTGATTTAGTATTTTAATATATAAAAATTAATTTTAAATTCAAAAAGCTGCTAGCATCGCCCGCGCATTTTGGGTGGTGCGTGCGGCGCCCACACAATGCTAAATGCCATTGTCTGGGGTGGCATTCAATGCGCCTTAACACCCCTGTCACGATGGTGAGGCGAGTATTCGTCGCCAGCGCGTAGAAGGGTGTCGGTAAGGTGTTTTTCCCTTGTTTTCCCTCTCTCCATCTAGAAAAGTGTGTTGGCCATTGCAAAAAAACAAAAAAGTGTAACTATTTGTTTGTTAAGTTAAATTAGATCCTCATTTTTTACAATGTATTTGATCTTGAATCAATTATTAAGTTAATTTATTTTTTCAATTTCATCCCCTGATGTTTTATTTTTATATAAAGTTTGGTCCTCATTTAATTAATGTATTTGGTCTTGAATCATTTATAAGTTAATTATTTTTTAAATTGCATCCATATACACTTGTTTTTATATTAGATTTGGTCATCATTATTTTAATTATGATGTTTTTGGTCCTGAATCTTTTATTGAATTCATTTGTCTTTGGATTTCATCCCTTAACATTTTATTTTTATATCAAATATAGTTCTCATTCTTTTTATTGTTAGTTTTTAGTTGTTTTTCTCCTTTTCTTAATTGAAATTGTTTTTCAATTTCACCCCTTATGATTTGGTGTTTTTTTTTTAATTCTTTTGATGTCAAATTTGATTCTCTTTCTTTTCAAATCTACATATTTTAAATCACTTTTTTTTTCATGTTTATCCCTAATTATTTTAGTTGATTTAGAATTTTACGTTATTATTTTTTTTTGTTTTCCTTTTACGTTATGGCCTCATGATTTGTGTCATAAATTTTGAAGGTTAAATCGGGTTTGCTATAGTCATTTTTAATTATTTTTAAAAATTTCATCCATCATCATTGAGTTTGTTGAAAATTGATTTTCTTTGTTTTTTTATGTTTTGGATTCTTTTGTGAATTTAATTTTTCTTTTTGATTTTGCCCTTCAATTCAATATTTTTTGAAAATTAAGATTTGACATGATACCACTTGCAGGTTTTGACGACTTCACTTAGTTATGTTGGTGTTTTGTTTTATAATACTTTTTGTCATGGATTGTTTTTTCATGATTTCATCATTCTACAGTTTGATTCATGGAGTTTGACGATGATTATTTTTTTAGTTCTTTTTCTATTATGTTGAGTCGTTGATTTTTTTTTCACTCTTTAGAATACAATAATAGTGCTTTGACATTGTTTTTTTCAGGTCCAAAGAAATTGGCCCGGCCTGTGGCGAAGCACGACCATCAATCTAGTCTTTCCTATAGCTAATGCAAGCTACTACTGTAGTTGCTTTTGGCAAGAGTTGGCCTCGCTGCATTGAATAGCAAGACCACTGCTTTTAACTTAACGGGGGAGAAGTAGAGAGGTGGTTGCTTCCGCCTTAATATTTGTTTTTTCTTAGAAAACGGTCATTTGGGTACGTTTACTGTTTGGAATAATTAGGCTTTGGTTATATTTTGATTTCATTTTCCTTAAAGAGTTTGGTTATATTTGTTGGAAAGTTTCTTTTTGTTCTAATCTTGGTCGTTCATCCTCTCTCTCTCTCTCTCTATCTCTCTCTCTTTCTTGCACAGTTATAGAGAAACACTGTTTCTTTTTAAGCGTTGACCGATAGAGGAAGCATGTTTTCCTTTTCTTTTTTCTTTTTTTAATGTCTTTCATCTATCATATTATCAAATTTTTTTTCCAAAATAAAATTTGACTTCTTTAAACAATGGCTGGCTAGAAGAGAATGACAGAAAGATAATCCATACCTGGTTGCTTAATCGAAGAATTGAGGCACCAATGACTTTTTGTTGTTTGGTATAAATTTTCTCATATTATTTTATACTCTTATGAATTTGATAATTTCATTATTTTTTTGTTGATCAGTTATTGAATTTATTTTTTTTGCTGAATTAAATTTTAAATTTGGGCTGTTTGAGATCAATTGAACTGTTTTTTTTTCTTTTCTTAGCAAATTTATAGAAAACAAAATAGGGCAAAATCTCTTACTTTATATGAAATACGCAAATGCAAGCAATCAAGGAAGGCTCCATGTAGCCTTAGGAGCAATTGGACGCTATTAATGTAATATTTGATGGAATTCGATGCTAAATTTCAGAGGGTCAAAGCATTAGATAAAGGATATTAGAACACATTGTTTTATTCAATATTTACTTTAGATATTATTTATGGACAAATATTCAATTATAATTCTAAAAATTGCTTGTCAAAACAATTTCATTACGAGTCAGATAAATTGATATCATTTTGTATTGGCAAGTATTAGAATGATGCTCATGATCTATACATAGGATGGTGAGGTTTTGGGATGATTTATCCTGGTTTGTACGAGTCATTTACAAGTTTGGTGGATTTTTACCACTTCTCTACTGCATTGATTTGGGTTAGTTGAGATGGCCATCACTATAAGACACATGAAAGAAAATCAGCCTTTCTTTCTTCTTTTTTGTTGATCTATCAATTTAGGGATTGATCGAATTTGTTTGTCAATGGTTGTCCCACCATACTAGTAGTCCCACTCAGTGTTTTTAAACTCGGCCCGGTGGTCAACCCGACTTAAGGCCCAGGTCACGAGTTTTGAATGGCTCATCGGGTTTTGACCAGTTCAACCTTAATTTTTTTTTTTATAAATCAAAATGATATCATTTTGATAAAAAATAAAAAATAGTCAATGAATTGCAATCAAGTTTTTGACCGGGTCTTGCCGGGTAAATCGAGTTACCAGGTTAGCCGGGTTTTAACTACATTTATTTTTTCATAAACTTAACCTGGTTCCAGCCCCGGGTTAGCCGGGTCTCGGGTTGACCTCCCGGGCCGGGTTATAAAACTATGGTCCCACTACACATGTTAATTTGTTAATTGATTGATTAATTCTTTAATTAATATGTTATTTGGTACTTGTTCCTTCCTTTCAATGAAGAGAGATAACACATGAAAACTTAATCTCGAGCAAAGATAAGTAACAATATTACAAATCATATGAAGTGTGGAAGTTTTTACTTTGTTCAACAAGTTAAGAGGTTAACGTATATAATGCTAAGGAAACTACAAACTAAATAAAAATAGTAAAGCAATAAAAATAAAAGAAAGTTGTAAAGAAAAACTGTAAGTTATAATAATTAAAAATAATAATAAATTACAGAAAACTTGTAAAGAAATTATATGTATAGGGCTAATTATCATTTCCAACTGCTAGATGACATATTTATAATATAATGTCGATTGAGTTTCGTATAAACTATAAATTATAGTCCTAAACAAACTATCAAGAGTAGAAAAGTATTTTAAAATCTAAATTCTAATATAATTCATACCTTTTATTTGCATGCCTTATATGTTGGAATTCTAATTTTACTACAACATTTGATAACATTAACTACTAAAAACTTATATTCTGAATATGAATTGATTGACGATTAATAAAGTGAAAAGTGAATCCTCATCTTCTTTGTTGATGATCGACCTTAGTTATCTACATTGGTTTGCTAAAAACCACAAAGTGAACAATTATCGCTTTTGATCAAATGACACATCATTATTTATTTTTGTTATAAACAACACTCTTCATATTTTTTTATTTAGAATAAATGAATGAATATCGACCTACCTCCTTAAATTGATCAATCAATAAATTAACCATCGATAATGTGATAAATCGAGTGTTGTTCCTTTAAAACATCAATTATGTTTTGCTTTCTAACATGTCAACCAATTAAGTAATTTTAAAATGAAGTATTATTTGGCTTTGATATGATACCTATAATTATAAGAACTATCATGCTAAATATCTATCTAAAAATTTCTGAGCTCTTTATCTTCTTTCCAAAAAATCTCTAATTTCTATTTGCAAAAACCAAAGATTCTTAGAAACCTTATGCTTTGTTCTTTAAAAATGGCACTCCTACCTTCTTTATGCTATAAAAACCTTCTTTAATTACCCATTTTCAAAACCTTACTAACTGCATCCCTAACATTAACTAGGAAATTATAAGGAATGCCCTAAAAGATATTACTAAGGAATGTCTATATTCTTATTAAGAAGAAATCCTCCTTATAGGACTTTGTCTTTTCCTTTTGGACACCAAAAGAGAGACTTTTGCTTTAATATTATCATATCAAACTCAACATTTAGGAGAAATCTATTATAACATGGCCTCACATAGTCACTTTGGATTGCATCAACTGGCTAAATTGAATGTCACTTTAGTGATAAACAAAACTATCTAGGAAACTCTTGTAGCTCCTCAGATGATGACGATATGCATCATATAAAATCTGTTAAGCATGTGAAGAAATCTCTCTTGGAAAGAGAAGCTGACTTGGAAGAAGGGGAGATCCTTAGAAAATCAGATCAATTAAAAGCAAGTGGGGGTGGAGATGGTGTTAGTAGGGAAGCTTCTTTGGATTTATCAAAATCATACAACGATGTAAGGTCCTCTTCTCGGCCATCTGAAACCACTGAGGTT
>Ga0325401_1007969_pt1 | contig 10293 bp, 9 predicted proteins | sample PopdelMetagenome_FD_205666 | JGI IMG/M metagenome (GOLD analysis project Ga0325401, IMG submission 205666) | Populus deltoides microbial communities from Bellville, Georgia, United States - Xylem-PdKOR-R2 | ecosystem: Host-associated > Plants > Phyllosphere > Stem > Wood/Secondary xylem | place...
TCGCTCCCCTCCTCGGTACAAAGAGGAAAATCATTGAGAAAAGCGTGTCCTCCACTCTTCATCTCGTTAGTTTTCAGGCTATTCACAACCCAGAACCCCCCAAACCAATCGGTAAAATGAGCCCATTTATTGAACCCCGTGTGTTTCACATCATGTATGAAACGTACTTTCACTTCTGCAGCCGCAAGGCAGACGCAAATTCTAGATTACACCATAACAAGCATGCTTGGAGACACCAACTAGCCTGGTCATCAAGCAACAAGATTCTTGCAGATTGGGGAAGAGACAAGTGTGAAATGCCATCAGATACGCAACCAACCAAAGACTGATTGGCATCAGCATGCGACTGCAACATTCTCTGGTTGAGATTCCAAGCTGTCAGAATTTATGACTAAAGGACTTTTTTGGAATTCATTTCTTAGTTGACCACAAGCTGCACTTGCATCCAGGCCCCTTGTTTGGCGCACACTTACAGTTACTTTACGAGACTCTAGCACAGCTGCAAATGCTTGTATCTGCCAAATGGAAAAGGCACAAGTAAATAGAAATGGCAATGCATGATTTGAATATTTGTGTATTCTTACTGCCAGCAGGGAAAGAACAGTGTGTTCATGACTAATGTGCATACCGCCTTTTTGTGTGGACGCTTGTAATCAGAACCTTGGATTGGATTGAAAGGAATCAGATTCACATGATGACCACGTCCCCACTGGTGAAGTAGCTCAGCAAGTTCTTTTGCATGCTCCACTCTATCATTGACCCCAGCTGCCCAAACAAATTGTAATTTTATGTTAGCAGTTAGAATAATCTTATCAGTTTTCATTGGTCAAGCTTCAAGTGGAGATAATGAAAATTCAGTACCTAAAAGTGCATACTCAAAGGATACTCGTCGACTGGTTTCAAGGAAGTACTCCTTGCAATCTTTCATAATTGCATCTAGAGGGTAGGATTTCGCACTTGGAACAATTGTTTCTCTAAGTTTCTGATTTGGAGCATGTAAGCTGAAGTATAAAGAGAATGAGAAAAAGTTGTCATAGGCAAACATAAACTATTGGCATCAAAGGGATCCATTAAGAGGAAATCCACCAAGACATGCATATCACTGGAAGTGGCCCAATTTACTCAGAGACGGATTACAATATTTACAGTGCCAAAGAATTGCTCAAACATATAATCTCAGTCTCCTCTTACAGTACCTTAAGGCCAATGTTGACTGAAGTTTATGAGAAGCCAGCTTTTTAATTGTGTTTGGAACCCCCACAGTTGATATTGTGATCATTCTTTGCCCAATTTGAACATCCTGATGAAATAAGAAAAATGAATTGTACATGAGCTTATTACATCCGAAACCTATGTACAGCCCATCCATTGAAAATTTTACAATAAACATGATGCTGGTTGTTTCAGAAGTAAATTGCATTTGAAAATGGCAGTGATTTGATGCAGGCATCCATAACCATCTATGCAGCTCTCTTCTCCACTAACATTTGAACTGGAAAAATCAACTTCAACGGTCTAATTCCAGGCAAATCTGATCCTAATTCTTTCAGCTCACTATTCCCATTTTCAACCATGCTTACAAAGAAAAAAATAATTCTGGACAAACTAATCATTGCTCATGGCAGGTAAAACCAACCAAATCAAGGGGCCAGATAAAGACAATAGTAGGCATTAAAATAATTAACAGAAGATAGGTAAGAAGCAATGGGATAATTGTTGGGGAAAAAAAAAATTAATTGCACCTTATTCAAGCATCGGTGTGCTTCAAGTACCGACTTCAAGTTCAACATTGGTTCACCCATTCCCATGAACACTACATTTGTCACCCTGTGCTTGAAGATCTCCTCAACAGCCAAAACCTGTGCATATAAAACATGTAAGTATAATTTTGAACAGGTTGAAGTAGTTCCACAACTACCAAGTCTATGTTCTCAGATATACAAACAGTAAAACACTCTCAACAGTCCCACTGATAACTGCGTTCGAAGAACAATTGTGGATTGCACCACTGACCTGCTCAACAATTTCATGCCTTTGAAGATTCCTTGAAAAACCACCCTTTCCAGTGGCACAAAATGAGCAGCGCAAAGGACAGCCTACCTGAACAACAAAAGTAAAAAAACCACAAGAAAGTTATCAGCGAGCCCGTAAAAGCACCGCGACCAGGAAGAATTTAATAAGGTTAGTCCTTGATTTGGAAAGTTACCTGAGATGAAACACAGGCAGTAAGCCGCATTGAACCTTTCTCATCTTCAACTGGAATACCAACAGTTTCAATCAATCTGTTATCCTCCAGTCTTATCAGTAACTGCAAGACCATTAGCAAGCTGAAGTAAATGATACTATAAACTTAATTTTGAATCAGAAAGTGGTGCGCGCGCAAAAGTTCACTTCCCAAAAACTATAATTTCATTATATGAGCAAAAACAGGATTTGTTAATGCATATCCATTGATAATTATATATCTACTTCAAAACCAGCAAATAAAATTTAGCACGACCCTATCATATGATACAACAACAACCAAGTATGTCTAGCAAATAAAGCATACGAAACATAGCAGCAGTAAACTAGCCCTGAATATACATTTCATTTAGCATAAATAGTGTAGCAATATTAAAACTGCCTCAACCAATGGAGCTAAGCTTGCATAAAATCAATAACAGCACAGAGCGTCGAATTACAAATCAAACATAGCAGTATATCTACCTTAACCGTGCCATCAGCTGCGGTTACAGTTTGAAAAATAGGTGACCGCCCGACTTTCCATCCAGCTTCTTGAAGATCATTTCGAAATACCAGAGGCACTAGTTACCAAAAAATAAAAAAGGAGCGCAAATGAAGCTAACATAAGTTACAAGAACACAAAATTGAACAAAAAAAAAAGCAAAAAATCTGCCCTGAATTAAGTTATGAGTACAGAACTACTTACATTGACTAAAATCCTGGATTTCTTTGACTTTTCTCTGGTATATTAGATGATGGAGCTGCTTTCCTCTATAGCTTTGCTATTTATATAATTCCAATAGAAGAAGAAAACAAAGAAATTGAAAATTTAAGCATTTAAAATTAAAAATAAATAACTAAGATTGCATTAATTTTCTCTTCAATTACTGAAGTTTCATAACTATTACTTTCTTTTCCTCCACTTTCCCAGGAACCAAACGGAAAATAAGAAACTTTCTGTTGTGATGATAACCTGTCCAAGGTCGGTTGCGAGTTGTTGAAGCTCGGGCTCCGACATGCCGAGGAGCACGTGAGGGTCCACTTGAGAGGCACGAGATGGAGTGGAGGAGGAAGAGGTTGTGGTGGAGAGGCTACGAGAGGATATGACGGTAACGGAACGAGGTCGCATGGCACGTGCGATTGGCACGGAACACACGTGCTGGAGCAGAGACATTGAAGTGGCAATCATCGTCGTCAGTTGTCGCCCACCTTCCCTGTCTCCGTTTCAGCTAAAAGCCGCTAGCCTCGAAACCTCAGCTTTTGGATATCTAAAACCTCAGCCTTTACACAGAAAGACGATAATAGCCCCTAATTGTAATTTACTCTTAAGACCTTCATGTTTTAGTGAGAAGTTATATTCTAGTCCTGATATTTTCGAAACAAACATAAATATCCCTTCCGAACTAAAAAATCAGGGACTTGTGAAAAACTGAGTGATAGAGTAAGATTTGTTAGGTGATGTTGTTGGCTTTATGACTGTCATCTTGAGAGCAACTGAAAGCATTTGAGCCTGTAGCTGCTACCAAGAATTGCAATTTTCATCGGCAGGAGCTAAATGTTGCCAGTGAAAAATGAATTTCTGCCAAGACTGAACTGTCTCTGATCCATTTCATATTTCCAAGAGACATCACATGAACTGTACTGGTTCCTGCTCTGCTACTGGACATTTGGTCATCCAGTAATAAAAAAATCAGGAAACTTAAGAGCCAAGAGGCAGGAGTTGTATCTAAGCAAAATGGGTATCCAGTTTGCATGATTGTTGGCAGTCATTTGAGTCTTACACCGGGTAAGAAAATGTGTCAAAAAAAGCTGTCATATTTAGATGTTTTGGAATTGAAGAACTGTACAGTAACTGTCATGGACTGCATTCCATGCTTTACAGGATATAACACTCGTTAAAATAAATCTGTAGTTTCCTTGGATCAATATACAATGTAAAGCATGTACTGGATTATTTTCCCCCTTTATGTACGAAGAGGTGAAACACATGGCCCTGCATAAGAGGCAGGTTTTCCATTGGATACATCATTTTTCCTATGATATGTAGGACCATTGCTTGAACTTCGATGAACTCTTCGGGGGATTTCACCGCGAGAGCCCCTGGATCCATCATTGTTATTGGAATTGTGAAGTTGTTCCAATGCTTTTACCACTTCTTCCATGTTTGGCCTATATCTTGGTTCTGCTGATAGACATTGGATTGCAAGATTTGCTGCTTTGAGAGCGTCACTCAATGAATACTGGCCTTGGATGCGAGCATCCATGACCTGGAAAATTCTCCGCTTACTGCTAAGGTAAGGCCTCGCCCATTCAACTAAATATTGTTCCTTGGAGGGCCTGTTTTTGTCTATAGCTCGTCTGCCAGACAACATTTCAAGGAGAACAACCCCAAAACTGTATACGTCACTTTTTGCAGTTAGATGACCTTCACACAAACAAACAGAAGTGAGATGACAGCAATAGAAAACCATAATCATATAAAATAAGCATTTCTTTTTCCACAAGAAGCAGGGATGAGAAAAGTGAACATGACCAGAGTGCTGATCTGAAAGATACCTGTTGCCATATATTCAGGAGCTGCGTAGCCGTGGGTACCCATGACCCTTGTAGATACATGGCTTTTACTGCCTGTTGGCCCATCCTTGGCCAACCCAAAATCAGAGAGTTTGGCCCCATAACCCTGTCATTTTACAAAGTAAGAAGGATTTGTTAGAGAGGTGTAGTACGGTACATCCTCATGAAGCAAAATTCATAAACTGAACATTTTCACATACCGAATCGAGCAGGATATTAGATGCCTTAAAGTCTCTATATATAACTTTCGCCTTGTCACTGTGAAGATATGCTAAACCCTCGGCAGCACCAAGGGCAACCTTCATGCGGAGATTCCATGAGAGTGGTTGAAAATAAGAAGCCCCTATTCCAACAAAAAAATTAGTTCAGCGATTTTTATCCAAGGTATTTGAGATCATAGAAGATATTACTACTTGAATTGAAGGTTGAGGTGGCTAAAATATAGCAGTATATGAACTGCTCACTTCTGAATAGATGATTCTCCAAGCTGCCCTTGGGCATAAACTCGTAAACCAAAAGCCGGTGGTCATCTTCTAAGCAGTAGCCGATCAATTTCACTAGATTTGGATGATACAACTGGCCCAGGTAGTTGATTTCAGCCTGCGGTCCACAAAGCAGCACAAAGTCTATTAATCTTGCTCTCTTTAAAAATTATCATCTAAGCACTAGAACTGCTGAGAGCCGGGTCATTAAAGATGTTCAAATGACACTTTCATAATTCTAACTTTGTTAATGCAACTCTTGGCAAGCATTCCCAAAGTATTGAATACCAGTTCATATTGGACGAGTGATTGTATCTTGTCCCTAGACAATCACAGTTTTTTTCACAAAATTCAAAAGAAAGTTTTTAGAAATAGGCAGACAAGGGAAGGATACTCACCAACCATTCCTGATGACCCTGGAAACTCTCTTGGCTAAGCCTCTTTACAGCAATGACAATGCCTGTTCCAGGCTTGGCAGCTGTCAATGAATGCTCATCAATCCACCCTTTGAATACGCAACCAAAACCACCTTCGCCCAACACACTATCTGGACGGAAGTTCCTGGTAGCTGCTTTTAATTCATTAAAGGAAAAGCTCTTCAAATTGGAGGACTGCAAGATCTCACCTTGTGTCCGAGGAGTTGAAGGCACTGTAGAAGATGATACCTTGCTGCTTGACCCACTCCTGTCATTGCCCCTTCTGCCAGCGTATTTTGTGTTCACCCCTGAATAGTCAAAGTTATATATCTTACAAATTCATCTATACTTCCAAAACGACAAGCAAAAGAAAAGGAAAAACGAAGAAGTTTCAGCTCAATAGTAAGTTTGCGAGAAAATTAGAAAAATAACTACAGATTGTCTTTCAAATGGCTATGTTTTATCTTAACTTGATTATTTCAGGAATGAAGCGTCATGTAAATCATGCCAAATGGTTTTATTTAATTGAAACTGTTTTCTATCCAAGTTAGCCCAACGGAACGTAACTAGATGGATGGTTTTTGTGATCTTCTTTGGTGGTAGAGCTAAAAGTTTCAGTGATATTCATAAAAGAAAAACAACAAGAAGAAGTTTCAGTGACAGGGAAGTAATAATGCAAGTAAAGAAACAAGAATCAAAATTGTAGATCCCCTATTCACCTCCCTTTTCTTATCAATCAAACAGTGGTGGATATCTCAAGAAAGAAAGCATCAAGAATCCAAAATCCAGAAGGAAAAAAGCAAAGGCAAATACTAAAAATCCCTTTTCAAGCGAGAGAGATAAAAAAAAAAGGGAATAAACAAAAAGCACCAACTTTGGCAAAGAGTAAAATCAAATATTCATCATGATCTGTACGAATTTGAGAACAAACCATTACAAGGAAGACTCTCAGCTTTAACTCTAGCACTAAAGCACGACCCCATTAAAACACGGAGCTCAAAAACCCTTCACTTTGCACACGAGTTCCAGCTGCTAAAGATTGAATAGCTATTTTTGAAGCCGAGTTCAAGAAAAACTTGACAGGAACAAGGCAGAGAGAAGCTTGAGACAGGGAACAAAGAGAGGAGCACACCAAGTGGGAAACCAAAAGCTTTATATTAAAAAAAATAAAAAGGTTAGCTGGCACCCACGATCGTGACCAACCAGTAGCGAACTTTGACTAATTAAAAAGAGAGAGAGAAGGGAAAACGAGAATGAGTAAGAGGCAAATATTGTTAGATTTTGGTGTTCTCTTGTGTTTTGTTTGCCTTCAGGGAAAGTTCTGTTTATTAGACCTTCGCCGAGGACAAAAGAGAAAGGGTTGACTTGGCCTTCGTTTGCGTTCCCCTTTGTCTACTTGTGGAAAGCAAAGAAAAAAAAAAAAAAAAGTAGTTCCTTTTGTCTACATGTGGACGAGAACTTAGAACTCATTAACATGAATTAATTCCAATGATATTTGCTTAATCAATTCCCAATAAGTGATTTGATTTTCTTCCAGCCAGACATCTAATGGTATTTTATGGTCTAAATTACACAAGCAAGTGATGGTAGAAATAGAAGAGGGAGATTTGAAAATGGCATCGATTATGGTCGGCCTTCTTGTCTTCTGGTCAAGAATCCTCTGTCCTTTTGTACAGGAAGGACAGATATGCCTGGTTTCAGTTATTTTTGGCCATTGGATTAGTATCCATGATTTATCAAACAGCAAGTGCAGAAATCCTTGTATTGGTTTGTTCCTGTCCAGTTGCAGAGTATTTTATTTGGCAGCAGGAATGATGGGCGTCAAGTGAGCTTCTCGATTTGCCTTGACAGGGACCTGTTTGAGAAATCAACGTTCAACAACCTGCAACTCTTTAATATACGAGAAAAGATTGTTGACAACATGTGTAATAATATACATGCATTCACACACGAGATTTCTCACATCCATGGATTATACAGGCCGAGTTTGTAGTAATTCGTGCGAAAATGGAAAGGATATTGAGGCATTACGTAAGAAATGACAATGATGACATGAACCCTTAAATTTTTTGTTCGCAGACCGAAAGTATCATATGATGAAATGATTGTCTCCTGATGAAAAATAATTATGATTTTATATATTCTGTAGTGATATTTGTTTATGAATGGCGATAAAAAAAATAATCATGGGATATTATTTAATTTTATTATCAATAAAGCTTTAAAAATCCCACGGATTATTTTATTCACCCAGCCTTTTTTTTTTTAGAAACTTATTAAAATCGACCTCCTTCTATATTATTATTTTTTTTACTCCACCACTGGCCACGGCTGGAGTGTGACTATTTTTATCTGCAAAGGGTCGTTATACAAAAGAAAACATGAACATGAAAATGAGAACAAAAATAACATCCACCGTCACTAAATAATTGACTTTTCTCTAACACCGCCCCACAGAGAGCATCTTCCAGCGGGGAGAAAAGCGCAACCAGCACAGAGGAGATAGTACATAACACTATCATCAATACTTGGGAAAAGCAAGGAGACTTTATATATATACATTTAGGATCAGACTTCTGGTTAAACTGAATCATTTAAAAAAAAAACACAGTATAATTAATATATTTTTTAAATAAAAAACCACTGGTTTTTTCAGATTAATATTTTTATTTATTCAGCTTAGAATACAATCTAGGTAAAGTTTAGAGTTGTAAATTTTTCGAATTTAACAAATCGAATGCGGACAGGTTTAGCAAAATACAAAGATGACAGGAATTGAACGTGGAAAGGAAAACCCGTGACTGTTGTGCCTCTGGCCAAGCTTTGCCGTTGACTTTTTGCAAAAAAAAAAATCGTTTTTCTTCATGAATGCTGCTATAAGGTTCACGTGCGTGTCTCCAGTTGTTTGGTATTCGTTGACCCCATTTCGTCATCTTCTAATATTTTTCTCTCTGGACAAATTCAATTCTTAAAAATATTGGTTTTTTAAATAGCTTTCAGCGGCTATTTGGGGCTGTAATTCAACCTAATTTTCGTGAGAATTTGAGTTTTTTTCAAAAAAATAATTTCTTTTAGTGTTTTTAATAAGATGGTATCGGAAATAAATTTAAAAATTAAAAAAAATATTATTTTAATATATTTTCAAATAAAAATCATTTTAATTTAAATAACCTTTGTTGCACTTTGATAAACTATCTTATATAAGTTTTTTGACAAAGTCTATAATATAATGTATACACTCAGCCATTCAACAAGAGATTTTTTCTTTTTCTTTTTCTTTTTTGGTATAACAATTAATAAAGCACGACACGAGAAACCCTTAATCGGCAAATCGGTTTACCCTGTTTACAAACGGCACTGGATAAATATCTGGTTTTTTTATTTCTATAAAAAATATAACAATTCATTAATTAGATACTAGCATATTTAAATATGTGTGTGTGTGTGTGAAAGTAATATGCCCAAAATGTCACGGCAATCATAAGCTTAAAATAATCCAGTGAGAGGGAAACTTTCAGAGAATGCATGGAAGACCGGACATTTTGGGCATATTACTTTCACACACACACACACATATTTAAATATGCTAGTATCTAATTAATGAATTGTTATATTTTTTATAGAAATAAAAAAACCAGATATTTATTTAATTGATTTGGAAGTTTGATATTCTAAATTCAAGTAATCGATTCCTGTGTAGATTTGATGACTCCTAATTAAAATATTTCATTTTTTTCTGTTTTTTCTTGCATATATCGCAGTCGAAGTCCAAAATACTGTAAATAGAGGCATAAAAAGTAGAGTTGCCACCGATTCAAGACTCAAACCCCGGAACACTTAAAATATTCACCCCCGAACCGTGCGGTTGCCGGTGTAACAGCGGCGAACATTAACGCGGTGGCAAAATTGCTGTTCCAGAGAAAGGTCATAATACAGCAATGAGATCACATGGGTTAATAATTATTCTGCTAAAAGGGTCAAAGGTGACATGCAATGCCCCTTCCCCGCAGGTTTGGTAGCGATTGACTCTTGTAAAGCTAACCTCATCAACTTCTATCCACAAATATTTTTAAATTCAGTCAACAATTGACACCCCCTGTTTGAACAGCCTGGAGAAGCTTAAGCCTGTGAGGCAGATGGTCCAATCGTCAATTAAAATAGTGTCACCTGATCCGTCAGGCTGGAGCAGAACTTGAAAAGATCAAAAAAATAACATCACAAATTCCCAATATTTTATCTTTCAAGCTTGACCGCAGGAAAGAGTGGAGGACAAGAGAATGCAATTTTTCATGTTCAACCCACCAGCAACCAATAAGAATCCACTCCTAAAATTCCCATTTTCCCCATCAAATGAGTTCCAACCAAACATGCGTCACGGATATCGATCATGACTGATCTGACTGCTAATAGAACTTGAAATCCTGAACTGTTCCCATGGTGATTGTGACGTTAAGTAGCCAAATAAACCCGCTGACAGCATACGATAGGGGAATAATTAAAAAGACCCCTGACAGGAAAAAAGATCAGGTCTCGGATAAGCAAGAAAATGGGAATGCCAGGAAATGCATGAGAAGCTTGAGCCTGTCTAGCCATAG
>Ga0325401_1007979_pt1 | contig 10288 bp, 2 predicted proteins | sample PopdelMetagenome_FD_205666 | JGI IMG/M metagenome (GOLD analysis project Ga0325401, IMG submission 205666) | Populus deltoides microbial communities from Bellville, Georgia, United States - Xylem-PdKOR-R2 | ecosystem: Host-associated > Plants > Phyllosphere > Stem > Wood/Secondary xylem | place...
TTAATTTTTTGTGGCTCAAAGCCCAAATTAACCTTTTCTTTTCAGAAAGTATGATTTTTTGGCTTAATTTGTTGTTTCAATATATTTTGTATTAATTCTTGCTGGAATCTTAATTTAGTTGTTTCAACATAATAATTTTATTTGCAGCTAATGATTCAATATTTCAAGGAAACTAGCATTGGTTGTTAGATAAAAATATAAAATAAATTTGTTTATATAATATATAGTTTCACAATAATATTTTTTTAATATCAAAATAAAAAAAATACAAAAAAAAACATGTCTCATGTCTTTACTATTTTTATCTCTTATAATTAACTAAAACATGTTGTGTTAATAATGTTATGATTTTATAAAAAAAAAAATATAGAATAGAAAGTATAGCTAATTTTTACCTAATTTGATTACGATATATATACAATGCAACATTTTCTTTCTTAATTTCCCATATAATCAATATTCCTATATATAACGTACGTTTTATTTAGGCATTCAGAATTTCTCCTAGTACGTATAATCCATGTTCAAGATTAATATTTTGGAAAGGAAAGAAAAAAAACAAAAAAAAGGAAAAATTAAGCCTTCTAATGATGATCTTACACGTGCATACGGCCAATTCAAAGAACATTACAATATAATATATAAAAAAAATGCATTGAACGTACTGAAGATCAAAACATTATAATAATAAAACCGGATGCCATTTCTGGTTGTTTCCCAGAACCAATACATTCACCCAGACAACTAGGGTTCTTCAACTAAATATTATTAAATTCCAATTTTATCGTTATAAAATGCTTAAGGAGGCTACACTGAATCTGGGCATCTATTCAAAACCCTAAATATATTCCACAAAACTTCATATGTACCGAGAAAAAAACTACATATATAATATATTTGACCAAACCCACGTCTACAGCCACTTGAAACTAATTGTTTTTAATTTAATTTACTGTTTAAAAAATGTATAAAAAGAAAGAGTGTGAGAGAGTGCCTTCACTTTCTTTTTCTTTCTTTTTCTAGAATTGATGTAGATATGGTGGCATGCCAACCTATGTTGAATATTCATTCACTCGATTGGCATGCAGGAACCGTGTGCCTATAAATCCACAATGATATTCACTCTCTTTTAAAAACACCACGTAGAACCGTTTGAGATCTGAAACCTAATTGCTGTTTTCCAAAGTTATTAAACATGTTCTGGTCTAAAATCGAGTTCTGACAAGGTTATGAATTAATGGACATGTTAAGTAAATTAAATTAATTTTAATTTGATTTTTTTAAATTAAAAATCCAGTATGATTAATTCCAGATTTACCTGTTACGTCGGGTTTAATAATTATGGCTTGTGGGCTAAATCTTATGTTTGTGCTTACTTGCATCGTGGTACATGCTTGACAGATCATTTGCCTTGCAGAAAATGCAATCCAAAATCAATGAATTCTTGGGGATGGAGTCCTTTAGGTTCAGTCTTGGCTCAAAGAAGAACCCCACAAATTAGAAATACATTTGTAGAATGGTGGGGAGTGGGTTAGTGGCAAATTAATAATTAATTAAATAACAAGTGGTGGCAAAGAAAGAGAATTAAAGTCGAAGAAGAAGCTGCTATTTTTTAAGGTCGTTTAGTTTTGACTTAAGACTAAGTTCACATTGTGTCGAATTAATTGACGACAAGTTTTCCTCGCTGGAGAAGAGGACATGCATGGGAATTCAAACGTAACGTGTTTGGTAATTAACATGGCATAGCTTGTTTTTATTTATTTATTTAAAAACTAAATAAAAATAATTTTTATTTTATTTTTAATATTGATACGTAACGTGAATAATTTTTATTTATTTATTTTTAAAAAGTCTCATGAATTCCTTGATGATCAGTTTTTGTGTTCAAATACATCGGATAGCTTGCTCGTCTCCTGCCTTTACAGAGATAGAAGTCTTTTCATATCCAGCTCCATTCGAATAATTGAAGACAAATGTTTTCGGAGAAGGATACAATTGACAATATCCATACTTGAGGGGGCTATTTTAACACCCTCTAACTTTGGAAACTCGTCATTCAAGTCCTTGCACTTAAGGATTTGTTTTTGTTATTATAAATATGTACGTATTCGTCCCTCAACAAAATAGAGACATTTCTTTTTCTTAAAGCCCTTTCCTACTTTATTATTTTCGCACGCATCCTTTTATTTCTTTTTTCTTCTTTTTTTTTCGCGCATCCTTTTATTTCTTGATTGGCCGGCCGGTTACAACCTGCTAGTTCCGCATGCGCTGCCCCTTGCGGTGGCCTGCTTTCCTTGAATAAATTACAATAAGACTAGAAGAGAGGATACACGCATGGAACTTGGATTGGTTAGTTTAATGCTCATTTAGACAACCTCAGTTTTTGTCATGTAATGCAAGATACAACCGCTCTGGAAATCAAGGATTGAACTGCATACAGTTAATTCGTGCCAATGGTATTGACGCTTTTGGAATTTATTGCACGAGTGCCATGTGCAATTTAAAACCCGATACGGGTTGATTTAGAACAAATACCAAGTTACAGATCAAGAAGATGAATCTATTTTTAAAAAAAAATAAATTCAAAACTATATTGTTTAAACAAAAAAAAAGATTTTGATCATGTTGCTGAATCAATCTAGATTTTTTATTAGATCAATAAAAGGTTTTTTTTAATATTTTTTTTATACAAACCGATTTAAATTCTAGGTTAACTAGGTGCCGGATCAACTTATCAAATTAGCTGAGCTTTAAAATAATGGATTGAATGAATCCCTTTAAAGAGTACAAAGATGAAAGAACTAGTGCTATAGAGCTCACTCAACTTGCATGCAAAAAAGAAATCCATGTATTTAATTAATTAATTCTCGATTCTCCAACTTGTTTCAACAAACTTGTTCATTAGCGTCCATTGAATGGATTGATCGGTTCATGAGATTATAAAATAGATTTAATTAAGAATTGGAGGCGCTGACAGCTGCTTTTCTTCAGCAAGAACGCACTTCTGTCAAATAAAGAATATAGATCGACTCGATCATGCATGTTGTAGAAAGAAAAAAAAAATTGCAGCTATGAAAATCAGACGCACAGAGAGAAGGAACCGAGAAAAAAAATGGCCGAAGACCATACCACTGCGAATTGACATTATCGAGGAATAGGAAACATCATAAATTATAAATGTTGAGGATTGAAAAAAAAAGATATAAATTAAATCATTTATATTTCTTTTTGTTTCATAATAAATATTAAACAACCTATAAATGAAATCTCCTGTTGATTTATCTAGATCGAGCACATGCACTGATATCTGAGCAAAATATATACAGTAAGAAGAAATCTTTTTTTTCTCAAACTTCTCTCATTTATGGGTTGAACCAGAGGTGCAGACGGGAGCCAAGACCTTCCAGATATGAAAATATCCCTTGAAACTTAGTAGTAATTAATGTCATATCCATTTTAAGTAAATAGTCATGTAAAATTGGCCTTTTAAAATAAAAAAAATTACATTTTAGTTCACAATTATTGAAGAATGATCTCAACTTAACACAATTATCTTGTATTTAACTTTTAATTTAATTAAAGAGAAGAAGATTATGAGATTCAAACTATGACTATTGTTTGGTTGGTTGTTAAAACTATAATACTGTATATATAAAAATAATCTCAATCAAAAAGCTTATCCGGTGAATATTAATAAATGATTTTATATTAGGAATCTACAACTTCAAGATGCATTGTGTGTAAACACATGTTCATCCCCCTAGCTTCAAGTTCTTAACTCCACGCACCCTCATTCTCTTCCTAAAGATATTAGCGAAATTCAAATTCGTGCCGCCTACAACACCATATATATGCAGTAACCTTACCAGCTACGTCCTCACAAGAGATTGTGGAAAACAGAGAAGATAGCTAGATATTGTGTACATGAATTTTAACTTTCCCAAATTCCCGAGCTGGTATACTATATAGATATATATTCTGCTGTACATGTACTTGATGCATGACTGTTTATATCATAAATTAATGAATACGGGACTGGCACAAGATCTATATACCTAACAATGGAAGATATATGTTGAACAATAACTGGAAATATCATTTGGAAGAATTAATGTTTGAATGCATGAACATAAGAAAATTTGAAAATCGTAAGATCATCATGCTAATTCCTTGAAGTATTTGAATTCTCGTACTCCTATATATCTTCTTATCTTACCAAGTTGGGTATAATATTTAGCAGCTGAGGATATCAGATATGCAATACGTGAAGGAAAATGATCGTAGGGTTTGGAAGAGATCCAATGACTATAGCCTTACTTTCGTACCCACGTTCTCAGCAAGGACCATCACATTTTCATCCCATGCATTCCAACTCATATTCAATGCACTTCATGGTCTGCTGAAAAAAGCACCCCAGAAATTTCATTCATGCACCACCTCTACCTTCCCTTTATTTGTCTCTCCCCTCTTTCTGTCCAAAATCAAATTATCTAGCCAAAAATATTAGACCAGGCAAAAGTATACGTCAACTTATGAACCATCCATGTCAATCCATATTAGTATAAAAACAATATAGTTTGGGACAAATAAAAAATAAAATCATTTGAGCTACTTTGATTGTGTCTTACCTAAATTTAATCAGGTTAATCAAGTCACGGGTTGATCTGTTGAATTATCTAAATTTGATCAAGTTGATCTTCTAAACAAGTTAATTAAAAGCAAATCTAACTAGCTAGCTCCATTCTATCACATGCTAATAATAAGATGTTGCATTCTTAAAGGGTAATATATAGACTATGCTACAAGATTCCATGAATCTGATCCATATTTGGAAGTGCTAGTTAGGAGGATTCAGCTAAATGTCAAATTAAGGTGTCATTGCATGAATGTTTCAATGATTAAGATTTGAGATTGATATTTACAAGTCTCAAGTTTAAATCTTGAAAGACGACACGATACGCTTTGTTTGGTAAACAGAGGGCCACGGATATAAAAATTAATCCAAAGCTCGTGGGGTATCATGAATTTATGGAAAGAGCTTCTCTATATACACTTCCCCTTCCCCAACTCCGATCGAGTAGTCATAGGTTGTCCAATTCATAGAATTACGAGGAATCTCTCTAAGTGATCAGATAGCAACGTGCAAGAAGCACATGCATACCCATAATTAATGGATAACATGAAATATTAATTTGTTAACAAAAGAAAAGGAAAAAGAAAAGTAGAGTAACATGAAAAATAAACCCATATATAATTTATTTATTTATTTCTATATCAGATCACATGCATATATATTGGTAAAAACGAGTTTTATACGTGCACTCACACACGCACATGCATGGATATATAGATACATGTTTAATTATGATATTTGCTTTATGTTATTAATTATGAGGAGAAAAGGAGTGAAAAAGAAATAAATATATAGAAGCAAAATATATATTCTAAGTATATTTAATGTGAAGTGCGTTTTTAAAATCACTTAGGAATATATATAGTTTATATTCTCAATTAACATGCAAGCTAATTTAAAAATAAATTTTATTTTTTAAAAAGAAATATATTCATAAAAAATTCCTATCCCAATATATATCTATTCTCAATTCTCAATTGTTTGATCCACAAATTCTCAGGATAATACTAATTATTGAACACCTTAAATTCTATTGTTTGGTTTATTTATTTTCCAAAAAATTACAGGCGACAAGAAAGAAAGAGTACACCAAACTCAAGACAACCAAAAGGTTTGATTTTTCTCCCTAGCAGCAGGGAAGGAGCTAGGAGGCTCCATGGAGCTAGAGATCCATTGACTCTAACCATAGTCTCCTAGAAGTTTAGCCTGCCATGCCTCTCTTGGCTTTTTAAAGCATGATTTAATTTTTTTCTGCACATTGAGTTGGACCTACATATGTCCTTCCCTTTTTATGCCCATTAATCAAATTCATTGCACCAATTGTCCAGGAGAAGAGCACCAGAAATATTATTCACCTGTGCCCACTTTCCCCCTTTTATATGTCTTTTTTCTTGGTCAACCAGCAGCTTCGATAATTACCTCTATCAATTTCTCAGATTGACCAGTGCTGCTGGGCTCTAATAAGGTTGCTCTGGTTGACTTGATCGAGTCTACAATTTTTTGGGGCAGCTAGATGAAAGTTCTTTCTGAATTTGTTGAGTTTTATATCTGATTATTTTTTTTATTTTTTATTAAAAAACAAATACCATAACTATTATGGCCTGATTTTGATGTTCTTACTAGAAATGAAAAATTGTGATGACAAATTTAAGACAAATCTACATTTGACTATTCTGCTTTCATCCTTTTTTTTATTTTATTTTAACAAGTGGATAAGAATTCTGTGGACACTTTTTAGAACTAGAACATTGTAATCATTAAAAGTTGAGAGTAATTAACCATAGCTGATTTATTGTTGAGGTGGCTTCTTTCTTTTTTTTTCAATGAAATGACCATTTAGAAATCGTGGTAGCCCAGCTAATATCATTGGCTAAAACAATATAAATTACCGGTGGGTAAATAAAAAACCTGAAAAATTAATTAAATAAAAAAAACTAGAAAAAAAATAATAGAAAAAACCAAATTGTAAAAAAAAACGATGAAAATTTTGAAAAAACCAACTGGTTCAATTCATTTTGGTTTTATAAGCCTGAAACCGAAAAAACCGAACCGAACCCAAACCGAAAAAAACTGAGCAAATCGGAAAAAAACTGAGCCAAACCAAAAAACCGATCCAAAACCGAGCCAAACCGGTTTGAACCGGTTTTTTCCTAAAAAACCAAATCGGACCAAAACCGGTCGATTTGAACCGGTTTCGGTTTTTTAAAAAAACAAATTTTGATTTTGTTACTTTTTTTATATATAAAAACAAATTGAGCCGAAAATAATCATCTCTATAAATCACACTTACTAAACTCTTCTAGGCTCGAGAGATCGGCCATAACTTACATGATTTTTTTCTTAGCCTGAGCTGAATATTAAAATAAATTAATTTAGTTTGATGTAGTTCATATAATTAAAATTTGATTTGATTTTAAAAAGAATATTATTTTAATTTTTTTATATATAAAAATTAGAGCTATTTTATTTTAATTAATTTGAGTTCACATGCTTAACTAGGCAGCATGCTAGGTTTAATTACTGTGTTATAAAGTAATGCCCAAGTTCAACATTTTACTTAATTTTTATTTTATTTTATTTATACTTAATAAGTCATCATTATAAAATTGGGCTTTTTTTTTGTTATTTTTTCTGTTTTGTCTTCTATTATGTTATCTGATCCCACTGATAAACTTTTGAGGATGCCATAATTGCACCATCAATATAATAAATTATACCATTTCATGATTTGAAAGACTTTCTCCTCTAAAAAATTCCGATAACACACCAATTTCATACCCCCTGCTAGCATTACTCATATTGTAACTTCATGAAGGCAAACATTAAATTCACTGCAAAAATTAATGCTATGAACATACCATTCCTTAAAATGAATTTATTTTTTTTACTTTCCAGGAAAGAAGCACATAAAATGTAAGAGTTTAACCTAGCTAATCATACTCCTCTAAGGCGCACGCACAATAATTTATTTCACCCTAGAATTACTCATATTGTATATTCATGAACAGGAGCGGAGGCGGAGCAAGAAAAAAAATTAAAAAGAGTCAAATTAAAAGAATTATTTTAAAAAAATTAAAATTTCAGTTATTTTATATAACGATGGGGTTGGAAAAATTTTCCTTGCGAGAGCCGCGGTCTCTATCAACCCCCGCTTCCGCCACTGTTCATGAAAGCAAACATCAAATTCACTGCAAAAATTAATGCTATGATGAAAGCACCATTGCATAAAATGAATTTTTCTTTTTAATTACTTTATAGGAAAGAAGCACGTAAAATATAAGAGTTTAACCTAGCTAATCATACTCCTCTAAGTTTCCATTTATTTTGAAACCAAGTGCTAATCTTATCCCAATCAGTGGACAATATTTCTTCATGCTCCGGCTAGTTGTCAACTCAAGAAAAAAAAAGTAAAGCACACGTATTCAACCTCTTTAATTAATTATCCCCCATGATGTTCATATCCTCTACTAAAGTTGTTATATTAATCTGTAAAGCAAGGTTGATTAGGGAGAAGATTAGTGAAAAGCTAGACAAATCCAGTCGTATTTTTCTCAAATCCCAAGCCCCATCGTCCAATATGAGAAGCTGGAAGAAACGTGACATGACTGTCACTAGATGTTGGCCATGGCCATATACAATTAATCCACATTTTGCTAGCTGCAAAATGGGTGCGCTTGCACAACTGGGTCCTTTAAACCCATCGTCCCTTACCTGTCACTTGCATTGAATTTAAACCTCACCTAATCCTGCGGGTTAATATGGTAATCCATCAATCTTGGCTAATTTTTATATCATTGAAAATTGATCTACATAAATCTGATTAACTTTTCATTTATTAACTCATGACTTGAAAATATTATAATCAAAATATGAATGAGACTTGATTTGTTTTAATGTTTTTTTTAAACATTTTTTTAAAAAAAACTTTTTATAACAATGAATTTTAAATTAATCATGTCAACTTAAATTAATTTATCTAATTTATAATCTGAATTATAAATTTTACTCAGGTTTTACAACTATGGTGACTTAATTTAACTTGGAATTTTAATCCTACAATATATGTTAAGAAAACAAGATGGCAAGAAGTATATATGCCGACATTATTATTTCTCTGTCTAGCTAACATATTCTTAGTTTTAGCGCAAAATAGAAATGGATTTAATTAAATATTATACCATTTTCATTGTAAAACCTAAAAGAAAGAAAGAAACTCTATTTTTATTTGCTTATTGTATACCTTGATGGTCTCCAAGCAACAAATTTACAAGGAATTAGACTTAATTGTCTATATTATTAATTAAATACTTGATTTTATTTGAAAAACTCGTCCTATAATAAATTACATTACAGTAATTAAAATATTACATCATTTTCTCATAATACTATAAAAATAAATTTTTTATGTGAAGTTTTTATATATATAAACGTGATATTTGCATCTTTTTTACGAAGAGTCACTCATGCTATTCTCTTCCATATTATAGGTTTTTATGTTCTACTTTCCTGTTTGTTCATCTAGCTTAAAAACTAACCATTTATTATATATGAAGCCTACATTTATCACTTATCAGTTGACATGTCGAATTATATAAAAATATTGTAAGATAATTTTGTTTAGTGACTTCATTTTTATATCCATGCAATGAAGAATTCATGAGGAACTGCTTCAAAAACCATGAACCCATGTCATAATTTCCCAAAACAACGATAATGAAAGAATAAAATAATACAAGAATGGCAGAGGTGGACCACTGGGACCAAAAAGAAAGAAAAGAATAATAATAATAAAACAGTAAAGAGGAAGGATACATTGCATGTTGGCAAAAGCCAATGAACCTCTCTTTCTGCCAACATTTCTTCGCTTCTTTCATACTATATATTATTGACACAGCACTGCTTTTCTTTCAAACATCTAGCCAAGAAAACAAAGCCCTTCTCTTCTTTCTTTCTCTCCTTTGTTTTCTTTTTTTGCCCTACTTTGTTGGGGTTTCAAGTTGTCTACTTTTTCCCACTCTTGGTGATGCATTCAAGCTTACTTGCTTCAACTCTGATTAGTTTTTTGTTACTTGTTATCAGTTTGTGTGGTTTTTGTGCTGTTAATCAACAAGGCTTCTTCTTCTTCTTCTTCTTCTTCTTCTTCTTTCAGTTGTTTCAGTCATGCCTGCTCTTGTTAACTACAGTGGTAAGTTCTCTTTTTTCCCATTATTTGGTGTTTTTGGCTTTTGCTTGTGTTTCTTACGGTTTAGAACTGAATTATGTTTGTTGGGTTGGTGGTGTTTGATTTGAGGTATATTATAATCTTTTCTGTTAGGATTGGATTCTTGGTATGAAAATAGTATGTAAAGAAACCAAGTTGGATTCCTTTCTTGATTGGTTGTTCTGTAATGGATAAAACATGATCTGTCTGCAAACTACTTAGCTTCGTTTGACTTTGGACAAGTAATTTGAGGTTTTTAGATGGAAATTTTGGAAAAGAGGAAACTTTAGGAGACATGTTGGATTGCTGGTGGTTTACTAGTGAATTTTTGAATGAGAGGATTAGATCCTTGAAGAATTTTTCTTTCTGTTGGAAAATCTTGTAAGAGGCTTCAATTTATTTGAAATAAAAATCGAAGCTTGAATTTAGTTGTGTCTGCTTGCTTCCAGTACTGT
>Ga0325401_1007982_pt1 | contig 10286 bp, 8 predicted proteins | sample PopdelMetagenome_FD_205666 | JGI IMG/M metagenome (GOLD analysis project Ga0325401, IMG submission 205666) | Populus deltoides microbial communities from Bellville, Georgia, United States - Xylem-PdKOR-R2 | ecosystem: Host-associated > Plants > Phyllosphere > Stem > Wood/Secondary xylem | place...
AAGCATGTTCATGATTAACTTTAAGAGAATTACTTCTCTTTTTTACTTTTTAAATTTGAATTTTAAAATTAGTATCTTTAAGATATTTTAGCGAAAAACTTAGTTTCAATTACTTTACAATACTTTTTATTATTAAATAAAAAACAATAATATAACATTTTTATGGTCTAGGTTACCTCTCAATTAATTTTGATATATTTAATAATATAATTAGTTTATTATCGATAACAATTACATAAACATGGATGACGTGTTTAATTATTTTTTTATATTATTTTAATATATTAGTATTAAAATAAGTTTTTTTTAAAAAATACTTTTAAAACAACTGTCTCATACACCTATTAAACCTAGTCTACCTATATACTTATACTTTTCATGTTTCCCACGAATAGGAACACGTGCAAGTGCTACGAAGCATGTTAAATATGGACATGATGAAGGTGAGAGGAGACCGAACCCAAGCCTTTTACACTGTTATTGTTGAACATGGCACATGGGAAAGTTTGACAAGTAATGATGACGGTTGAAGCAGAGAGAAGTCCAAGGAGGACTAATCGCACTTGAACAAGTAATTCTATGATCTCTTCTTGATTTTGTCTGATAAACTCACCATGTTTCTTAATCCATGTTAGATTTCGTTCAATCTACATTGTTAATCTCCAGAAAAGGCTTCCACAGCACTGGCTAATAAAAACCCTTGATCCGATTTCTATCTAGATCAAGGATGGCTAGTTTACTCGTACAAACAAGACTCAAGAACGAGCTCAAGCAAATGTAATAACTTGGAAGAGTCTTTTGCTCTGATAGCATTTCACACATGGCAATTTCTGAAAACTTCGACCATGGTTTCGAGGAGATGGGCAAGAGTAAATATGCAATGGCTTGTATTGGGATAGAAAGAATATAAGGTTACTTTCATATGTTCAATTTAATCCCCTCTGAAACAAAACAGAACATGCAAGGGAACATATCCTCTGCATAGGTTTCTCTACAGAAAATTACGCAGACAATACAATCATGGGGGGAAAAATCTTCTTTCTTCGACCGTACCTAGAAAACAAATGGTGCCAAAACTTTTAGCCTGTGAGAGTATGATTCCAGCAATAAACGGATGAGGTGTTTCTTCCAACTCTAATATTCATAACCTGATCAAGTTCTTCAAACTGTGAACATTCTTTTTAAAGCATATATGCTTCTTCTTGTCACAATAAACCAGCTTCAAAGAGATTCCTGCGTCTTAAAGTCTCGTCTACAAGCTTGAAGGTTTTCTTGACAAGCTTCTGATCAAGTGCAGTGGTTCTATATATTTTAAAAACTCGGTCAACACGATCAGGGGTTGTGCTTTGGAAATACAGCTCTTCGAACTTCTTCTTTACAAACCTGATGAATAATAATATCATTAATGATGACCATCAAATCTTTGAAACCATTCAATAGCATCAGTAACGAAGGTCAAAGGTTAGCTTGTTTTGGAAACTGAGAACAAACATTTTGCAAAATGCACACATATATTTGACAAATATACAAGCATTAGCTTGCATCAATTCTTTAAGACCATGAGGTGAAACTTCCAAATCAAGCTTTCAGCAAAGCACAGATCGACTGGCCAAAACTTTGACACCTTTTGCCTATTTGGTGCAATAATATTTCTCACTCACTAATACAAAGGAAATGAACCAGCAAGAAATAAATGCTCACTCATATGCATGCTCAATCTCTTGTTTTCCTGTCGAAATTGGCTGGTAGTCCTTGAACCACTCGCATGCATTCAATGGCGCCTGTAACAATGCACAACATCAAAGGCCAACACCGATGCTATTTTTCTATACTAAATACGAATGCACAGTTCTGCAGCTCTTACTTTTAGAACTTTCTTTTCAAATATATCAAACTTGTTTAGAAACAGCATGAAGGATGTTTTCTGCACACAAAAAACCAGATGAAAAATGTAATGATTCCCAGATGTCTATAGTCAGAGCTTATAACAACAGACCATGGGGACGGGGTAAGGTGGCATAAAAGAAAACCTCAAAGCATGGTTGCTTCAGGACCCACTCAAACAGCTCCTTTGTCTCAATCATTCGATTCTTGTTTTCATCCTCGAACAGTGTTTGATCATACCTGAAAACATAAACAGTCAAACACGCCCTTTCAGCTTAACACATGTTCTAATGTTAGAATTGCCACTTCACATGCTAACAGAAGACTATGGTTGAGGTGAGCTCACTCAAACTCAATGCTGCTTCCCTGAGCAAGTGTTGCAGACAGCAAGTTAATGAACCATGGAAATGGAACAGCATTTACAGACACATAGTTGACAGTTACAACAAAATGTTCTACCCTTAACAAGATTTCCATTTTCAAATAAAACATTGAAGCCATTCTGAGATGTCCTTACAGAAAATATAGGTCAGATCCCCTCAGAAAAGTTCATTTGCTTTTGGAAATTTGGCATGTGAAATGTACCGCAATGGCTACTGCCGTGAATAACAAATAAATCAAGAAAACAATGCTACAATAAGCATAATCCAGAGATGGCCAAGTATCTCTAACTAAAAGGAAAACTTACAAATCTCAAATATTAATGTTCAACATCCAAAAGCCAACAAATTTGTGATGTTATAACAGCTGAAAGAAAATAGGACATCTTACTCGCTAATTGCAGCGCAAAAAATTACTGCTGTAACACCTTCAAATAGATGAATCCATTTCCGCCTCTCATTTCTCTGCCCACCAACATCAAAAAGTCTATATACTTCCCCACTTTTCTTGTTTTCTCCAACAGGACTGCCAAATCATAGCCAACATTAGCTTTTGGGTACCAAAACTAATAACTGAGGAAGCACTGGAAAGCATATGTTGCAATCAGGTGCAGTTGACCTTTAAGTGAAATTGATACAAGTCAAGAACATTGCACCTTGTACTACCACGTTAAAAGGTTATAGCAGTTTTGGGAAAAAACACATTGAGATCAATGCTAAATCAGGTACCAGTGAATTAGTATGTTCACCTGAATTGGATCTCTACAACACCTGTTGTACGGACTCTTGCATAAAGAACATCCTCCTGAAATACCGTATACACTGAGAAGCTGTTGGAAAGAACCCTAAAATATCGTAATTATGTTATGTGGGTGGGTGCATGCATAAAGTTAGCTAGTTCGCTAGCCATCTACAGAGGCTGAAGTAATGCCAAAAATCCAAAGTTTATGCGGAACAGTTTTTTATGCAAAATGTCTTTGTTAATAGCATCATGGCAACAAGTGCATCAGAATGTCCCAAATAAAACCACTGCACTGGACTGAGCATATCAAAATTTTAAACTGGATGCATGCCACACACAGAAGTGGAGCTCACTGAAGTTTTTAAATAAAGGTTTTTATATAGAGCAAGGAAATGCAGTACCATTGAGTCTAGTCTTTATGAATCTATATGTCAGATAAAGCCTTCATGGCACGCTTATACCATGCTGTTCGCGGTGACATTATTTTCTATATGCATTTTGTAGAAGTTGATAATTGAAAAGGTGTTCTGATATTCTAATTCTGCAAACAGGACGTGCATAACATCCAGATAATATGGAAAGGATAGGGAAACAACATAAATTTCAGATACCTTAGTCGGAATATAGTTTGAGTCAGATAATCTTTGCAAATTATCCATGAAATAAGGGGTACAATCTGGAACTTGGAGCTTATGACCACAGGCATATGTTTCCTACAGGTATACATTACATTAGTAACTGCAGTGCATCATTTCAGACACCATAAATGAAAACCTAAGTCTAAATGATATAATAGGAAAAATAGACGACAAACTTTGTATCAATAATACAGATTCCAGGGAAGTAGCATATGTATCTTTGATGAACTGGCTACCTGAACTGCAGCATCTCTCCATAGAGTTTCAATCTCCTGGGCTAGTTCTTTGGTGAGACACGGATGATCCAACCTGCCTCCAATTTCCGACAATTTCTTCCCAATATCCTGATGTATGATGAAATGAATGGATTGTAAAATCAGATCCCTTGAGGAAAAGATCAAGCAAAATGTATAGGAAAAGGAATCGATCATATTAACCTATACATGTTAGACAGTTGCTCATTACCAGATTCCTAGAATTTGTTTTTTCAAGATTGATAACCTTACTTTAAGCAGAGTAATAGACAATGAAGTGATGAATTCAAACCTTGTTTTCATTGGATATAACATACTTCAAGGAATCTGTTTCATTTTGAGCCAATTCTTTTGATCCATCATGCAAAATCTGTAGAAACACATATAATGAACTTATAGAATAAAATTTAACACTTCTGCATTCAAAATTTTCACCATCAATGCCTGACTCTTCATATTTTCTACATTATGCAACAAGGGAAAATAACCAACACACCATTTCAAGTTTTGCATACTTTTATTGTCTGGTAGACGTTGGCATGGATGACTGGAATATAGCTCTTGAGCTCTGCCTCGTCAAAACCACTTTGAAACAAAAGTTTTATCTGCATCCAGAACATGCATAAGATGAAGATATAGAAAAACAGTAATGCTGGCAAACACAAGTTCAAATTTGAAACAACAAATGTTTCATCTCACCTGCTTGAAAATCGTTGACTTCCCAGAGTCTCCAGCACCTTGATCATGAGATATTGATCACGTCATTTTTAAAACCCAAAGACAGAAAAAGAATCGAAGCATTTGAAAATAAATAAAACAAAGAAAAGACAAGTATCGAGCAGCCTAAGTCGAAATGGGTAGAACCAAAGTTAGGAAACGAAAATTGCTAAACTCAAATTGAAGGCTTACACCCAAAACAATGATATTCTCAACCAGTCACTGTGCATAGGGAAGGAAAGACTATGTATCTATGAGTCCTTCCAAGGGGTGCATAGGGAAGTAAAGACCAGGTATCTATGAGTCCTTCCAAGGGGGGTGGGGCCAAAGCAAGAGTCACTATGAATGGAGGAAAAAAATAAAAGTGTGCAACAAGATGCAGAGGGTAATTATATTTGGACAATAGTCACGCATTATACAGCCACTTTTTATTATCTCTACTTGTTGTCAAAGGGTATAGTACAGAAAGCAACAAATAACTTTCCCCAACACAATTAAGAACTTAATAGTTCAGTCCTTGGTTAATATCATAAGCTTTCAAATTAATAAAACAAATTGATTCATAATTTCTCTTATGCTAAATGAGAGAGGTTGCCTCTTCATGGAAGTAATTCACAGTACCTATGGTGCTTGTGCTATCCAGACCTTAAACGCAAGTCCACAACCATGATAAACTTTGAATACTATGGATACACTTTTACATGTCAAACAATTAACATAGTATGAAACAATCTTGAATGCCAAATAATTAATGCAATGAGAAACAAGCTTGATTTGCTTATACCAAGAAGCAGAAGTTTTTGAATATGCTTTTCAGCTTTGGTTTCTTGTTCAATTCGCCTTTCGATTTCTGCAGCCTGGAAACGCCAAGATAAAAATTGCAAACTTGAGATTACACAGAAGAAGGGATAATTATCATCATAAACTAGATTACACAGAATGACCAAAACCATACTCATAGAAGGGCACGAATCATGCATTTCATCTACTGTAACTCACTTGTGCATTCTCTTCAGCATCTGCTTCATTACATCGCCGCTGTTTACTGCAGAGTGAGCCCATATTTTGTGTTATAATAGACAGCATAGAAGGTGCATTTATCAGGCTTCACCAGGGTTCAAGCAGCTGTCGATACCCTTCTATAAAGATTACTCATAATGCGGTCAATTTGACCTGATCACAGTGCTACAGCCCTGCAGAGGCCATTAAAAATTAGATACATCTTCCTTGTAAAAATGCTTAAGCTCAATCACCAGTCCAACTCAACTAATTCACATAATGATACGAGTGATTAGGAATCAAGATACCATAATAAATTATATTCCTTCTATTTATTAAGTCATTAAACATCATACTTCATCATTTTTAGCTAACCAGAAGCAAGCTTCATTTGAATTCTAAGCCTTACAGTACTAAAACAAAAAATTGGCTCCTAAGATTTATTTGATCAAACTCACACATTAAGGAGTTGTACAGCATAACCATGTACCCAGAACTACATATCATTTCTCGTGACTCCAAGTTAAAAAAAAAAAAAAAACACTAGGAAACACCATCAGAGACAATAAATACACACATACATTAATGCCAAGAACTCATCTTCCATTTATACATACAATTAATACCCAGTAAAAGTTTACACAGGTTTTGGCATTTACCACTTCACGGCTGCACATAGCATCAACACACCCTTCATGCCACTTATCACCCACTTCCCGTTTCATAATAACTATCGATGTCTTTAGCAAATCAGTTATGGAGTTTTTCATTATTAAAAAACAACTTCCCTCATGAAAAACTTTTCATTTCTAAAGGAACAGATTGAGAATTATAAGCACGTAATTACATAAAGGTCATGAGAAACAGCCCATCAACGTTCTAAATAAAACCCAGAAGAGAAATACCAAAAAAAGAAAACAATTCTTGATCCGCGACTGTTAGAGCAATACAAAACAAAGATCCCACAAAAAAATTGAACCCGGGAAAGCAAAGATCTAGAAAGACAAAAACTTCAGCAAATGCAAAGAAGAAACAAGCTTAAAGAAACTTACTTGGAAGTAAAGAGAAGTTGGTAGCTATAGATTTGGTTGATTTGCTTAGTTCTTGTTGAAAGAAGATATGTTATTATAAGCTACAGGAGTAAAGTTTATGCAAACAAATACAGAAATAAACAAATGGGGGGTATTAATATTAAAATTATATAAAAAAGGCTAGGTGAAGGGAAATAGCCAGAGCTAAATCTGCAAGAGAAGTAGAGGAGAAAGAGCGCCGAAAGCTGCAAACAAAAAGGCAAAGCCACCCAATTTGCTTTGTCTGCTGTTCTTCTTCGACGACTACTACTGTTGTCTTGCTTTGCTTGCTTTCATTGCAGTCAAAGTCAAAGAAATAAGATGTACACTTGTATCTACAGCTAGGAATGGACGAAAGAGGGAGTATTTATATTAGTTTAGGAGAGGATTACAGTGTCCACCCCCGGTACATTCATGGACATGAGGGCGTCTTTGTCTTGGAAAAATAAAACACAAACAAGTTCCGTAACTATTTATTTAAATAATAAGGCAGTGATTTGGACTGTACTGAGACTGAACTGGTCCGGTCCGGTCCTCTCCTTCTTTGCCTCTCTGTTTCTGTTTGTGTCTGTCCGTGTGGTAATCTAAAACAAGGGGTCGGGCATCTATTCTTGCCACGCTTGTGACCAATGGAGATGACATGTTAATGGGACATGTTTGCTGCTCTGTGTGTTTTTGTGGCTGTCCATTTTTACAAGGCTTCTCACTAGGTTCGTTCATGGCCACTTGTGTCTCCTCTGTCTTAAATGGATCTTGAATTCTTGTCATCCACCGAGAAACAATAGGATTTTGCAGTGCCAGACCAATCTTTAAATACCATCATGTTAAAAAGATCTGATATTTATGACCATCTTTTTTATAAAAAAAAATATAGTAGCCTAGATACCCTTTAATCTTTGTTTCTAAAAACACAGAAACCTTTAAATATTTTTTTAATTCCTAAAAAACTAAAACTAAACTTTTTTTTTTAGATTTAGATTTTGTTTTTAAAATCGAAAGCTAGTTCTATACCATAAGTTTTAATTCTATATAAAACCAAATTATTTTTTTATTTAGTATGTTAGAGAATAATATTAATTATATATTACGAATTCATCTAACAGTTTAAGTTATTGGGTTAAGATGATTCATTAATTATATGATTTATATTATTTTCTAATACATCTCCTCAAGTGAAAATCATTTGAGTTTGAAATTTGCACAAACTTATATTTTTTTGTTTAATTTTTATCAAATAAATACAGATAGTAAGATTTGAACTCATTACCACTTGATTATCAAGACTTTGATACTATATCAAAGAATCATCTCAATCCAATAATTCCACGATACAATAACTAGCCACTGTTCATTGGAGAAATTGAAATGGAGCATTTTCAAATGGACATGAAAATAAAATACAAGAAGAAAATATGAAATGGAGAATGGAAGCCACGATACTGAATCACCATATGAAAAGGACAAGCCATCGAATTGCAAAGACATCCAATCTAATGGGACTTCTCGTGTACTTGTGTGGTATTATATTGATATGATATATTTAAAATAAATAATTATTCCCAATACTGATATTTAAATCTTAAATTTAGAAAATTAAACAAGAAAGTGAAGCTTATTGGCCGCTGGACAATCTCTTAAGGTTAATACACTGAATTCGTTTCGTGTCTCTCACTTTCAAAATTAAATCGAAGTCACCAACTCTCGAGTTGTACGCAATAACCCAACAAATATTTTCCCATCTACCCAAGCAGAGTCCAAGCTGATTATTGCCCTTTTACAAGGAATGATTCACTGAGAATTCCATTTGATATATATATATATATATAAAATGTAGATGTTTGGATCAATTTGTAAATATCTCAATTAATTTTACGGGTTTTAAAATAAACGACCATATAAATCTCTAGTGGTTATTATATTAGTAATCAAATGACTCGAACTTGAAACTATAGAGGAACAAATCTCTTGGTTCCAAATTCTTACTATTAATTCAGCTAGATGTTTTACATTTAATTTTAATTATATTTGGACCATGCTATAATGTGAATCGAAATCACACCACAAGTTTATATTTATTTTTAAAAAATCAAAGTTTAAACGATACAAACACATTTCAAATAAATAGAAAAAACATCCATTTAAATTATAATTCTAACCGGATCAAATAAATTGATTTTATTTTAATAAAATAATAAAAAATAATAATAATAAACCAATATATATTTTTTTAATAATCACGATAATTCAAAAAAAAACTTCAAAAATATAAAACTTGATAGATAATGAGAAAAAAACTAGCATGGGTCAACCCGACAAAGTGAAAAAAATATAATTTAAATAAAAGAAAAATTATCCTTAAACTATCATGATTTGAACAAATATAGTTAATTTTATTATTATTCCTAACCAAAAATTATTTGAACAAAAATTACATATCTGTATTTTTAACTGAAATTTTCCTATAAAAGCTAAAAAAAACTCAATCCACTTTCATAAATAATTTTAAGATTTTTTGAAGTTAAAAGGTATTTTTTTATTTCATTAACAATAAAGATTTAATAAAACATGAAAATAGAAATTAAGCTAGAATTATCTCAAATCGTTTTGAAAATCCTAAGGAGGTTATATGAATTTACATAGGTAATTTTTACTGTAATTCTCAAAATTTTTGCATATATAATTTCCAAAATTAACCTATTTTAAACTTAATTAGGTGTCATGCATTTTACCATATAAGAAATTTGAAAATCATACTAAGACAGAAGATAAATTAATATGATTTTTCAAGACCCAACAAAATTTGGAACTGTTCCAAATTATTTTCAAAAAAATTAGAGAAAATAAATAAAAAAAATAAAAGAAAAATGCTTCTTGACCTCAAAAAATTTTTTAATTTTTTTTTGAAAGTACATTGTATTCTTATTAGCATATGTGAAAACTTTTAGCTTAAAGTACCAAAAAGATTATTTTTTTAAAAAAGAATTTTTTTTACCAATAATGACAATCAAATCAAATAAAAAAAATATTATTTACCCAAAATATAATAGTTAAAGAACAAGATTGTTGAAATTAATAGTGGAAACCTTAGTTGGACACAATATCAATAATTCAGGGGTAAAATATCCCATCAAACCAATAAAAAAATAACTTATTCTTCAACTATGCTTTTTGAGCATAGTTTTTAGACCTGACCCGGTTCAAGATCCAGATTCTGGGTTTTGACCAGGTCACCCGAATTAATTTTTTTTAATCAAAACAACGTCGTTTTAGTAAAAAAAAAACAAGAGTCAACAAGTTGCAACCGAGTTTTTGATCCGATTTTGCTGGGTCACACCGGGTTTTTCCATCCTCTATTTTTTCTTCAACCCGACCTAATTTCAGTTCTGAATCAGTTAGGTCCCGAGTTGACCTGCCAAGCCGGGTTCAAAACTATGCTCAGGAGTTACCTTTCCCTTAAAAAGAAAATTAAAAGAAATAAAAGAAAAGTAATCAAGGCCCATTGATTTTCAGGAAATGGAAGAGAAAAGGAACCAAAGGCACAAAAATATCAAAGGGAAAATGGAGTTTGACAAAAAAATCACAATATTGAAGTGCTTTTCTTT
>Ga0325401_1007984_pt1 | contig 10286 bp, 8 predicted proteins | sample PopdelMetagenome_FD_205666 | JGI IMG/M metagenome (GOLD analysis project Ga0325401, IMG submission 205666) | Populus deltoides microbial communities from Bellville, Georgia, United States - Xylem-PdKOR-R2 | ecosystem: Host-associated > Plants > Phyllosphere > Stem > Wood/Secondary xylem | place...
CCGTGGTCTGCGCGCTCGGCCTCGTGCTGCGCCGCCGCGGGGCGGGCGCCGCCCTGACCTTCTCCAGCCAGCTGGTCGGGGTCGTCCTCGGCTCGCTCGCGCTGGCTGTCGCGATCGGCGGCTCGGCCGGCCCGGGCGGGCTCCTCGCCGTCTACCCACGCCTGTGGGCCCAGGGCGTCCTGCACATGCAGACCCAGAGCTCGCCGATGGCACCCGACGCGGGCGTGCTGCTGATCTTCGCCACCGCGATCCCGCTGGTCGGTGCGCTCGCGGACCTCGTCGTGTCGGGCCTCCGCCGACCGGCCTGGTCGATCGCCCCGCTCGCCGCGCTCTTCGCCGTCCCCGCGGTCGGGCTCGGCTTCGACACCGGCATCCTCAGCTTCGCCTGCCTCGCGCTCGGCTACCTCGCGGTCCTCGTCGCCGACGGGCTGAACTCGGCCGCCGCCTGGAACCGCGGCCTCAGCCTCGACCAGGCCGCGGGCGGCCCTGCCCGCATCGGCTCCGGCCGGGCCCGGTCGGCGGGCGGGGCGCCGGTCTGGCGGGCCGCCGGCCTGCTGGCCACCCCGGCCGTGGTGCTCGCCCTCGTCCTCGGGGTCCTGCTGCCCACGATCAGCCTGCCCGGCCTGGGGCTGGGCGGCGGGTTCGGCGGCAACGGCCCGCTGCAGCTGACCGACCCCAGCCTCGACCTCAAGCGCAACCTCAACCAGCCGACGAACCGCGTGGTGTTCCGCTACACGACCGACAAGCCCGGCGGGGTCTACCTCCGGATGGCGGCGCTCCCCCAGTTCTCGGCCTCGGGGTTCGGCAACACCCAGATCCGGCTCAACAAGGGCACGAACCTGTCCGAGCCGGAGGGCTACACCGGGGCGGCTCCCGAGGTCCGCACGACGCGGATCACCTCGGTCGACTTCTCCTCGCAGTACCTCCCGGCGCCGTACGCGGCCCGCACCTTCGACGCCGCCGGCGACTGGAGCTTCAACGCCGAGTCGCTCACGATCGTCAACAGCGAGAACTCCGCCGACGAGCTGACCAACCTCACCTACGACGTCCGCAGCTGGGACATCGCCCCCGACGCGGCCGACCTCTCCCGGGCGGCCGCGGGAGCGCCGTCGGACGGCGCCGTGACCTCGGAGGTCCCCGCCGACCTGCCGCAGGAGCTGATCGACCTGAGCCGCCGGGTCACCCGCGGGGCCGACACCCCGTACGCCCGCGCGGCGGCGATCCAGGCCTACCTGCGCGACTCGTCGAACTTCACCTACGACACCGAGCAGCGACCCGGCAACGGCTACCAGGCGCTGGTCAACTTCCTGACCCGGGACCGCCGGGGCTACTGCGAGCAGTTCGCCAGCGCGATGGCGATGATGGCCCGCGTCAACGGCATCCCGGCCCGGGTGGCCGTGGGCTTCCTGCCCGGCACCCAGAACGGCAACGGCTACGACGTCTACGTGCGCGACATGCACGCCTGGCCCGAGCTCTACTTCACCGGCTACGGCTGGGTGCGCTTCGAGCCGACGCCCGGTGTGCAGACCGGCTCCGCGCCGCCCTGGACGATCCCGCCGAGCCAGGACGACACCGCCTCGCCCAGCGCGGAGTCGTCCAGCGCGCCGAGCAGCGCCGCGCCCAGCACCGAGGCGTCCCAGGAGAGCGCACCCCAGGACGCCCCGACGCCGACCACGACCACGACCACGGCGTTCCCGTGGCGCACCGTGGGGGTGGTCGCGGGCGTCGTGGTGCTGCTGCTCCTGCTCGCCGCACCGGCGGTGGTCCGCGTACGGCGTCGCCGCGCCCGTCTCGACGGCGAGGGCCCGACCGACGAGCAGGTCGAGGCCGCGTGGGCCGAGCTGCGCGACACCGTGCTGGACTTCGGCGGCCGGTGGCCCGAGGGCACGCCGCGTGCGGTGGGCCGGGAGCTCGGCCAGCGCCTGGACGCCGAGGACCGCGCCGACCTGGGCCGCGTGGCGACGCTGGTCGAGCGCGCCCGCTACGCGCCGAGCCTCGGCGGCGACTCGGTCACCGACGACCTGCCCGAGACGACCGCCTCGCTGCGCCAGGCGATCGGCGCGCCGGCCGGCCCGTGGCAGCGCGCCCGCGCCTTCCTGGCCCCCGCCTCGGTCTTCCGCCGCCGCCGCTGATCCTCAGCCGTCCGGCAGCCGCCGTCAGGCGGGCTGCCAGGCCAGGCGCGTGACGCCGCCCAGCCGGCTCGGCACGACCCGGTCGTCGACGGCGTCGTAGAGCACCAGCCCGTCGCGGCCGACGAAGGCGACCCAGCGCTCGGAGAGCCACACCGCCCCGCTGCCGGCGCCCGGGAAGGTGCGCAGCGGGCGGTCCGAGCCGAGCGGTCGCACCTGCACCACCGGGGCGTCGTCGACCAGCTGCGAGAGCAGGACGAGCCGGTTGCCCGGGGAGAGGGCCCCGTCGACCGCGCTCCCGGCGACGGGCACGTCGAGGACGCGCCGCGCACGGGCCGCCCCCTCGCGCAGCACCGTGGTGCAGGCCCCGCCGGAGCAGCGCTGCACGAGGAAGCCGTCAGGACCCGTGGCGACGACCGCGCCGGCGTCCGCCTGCCGGTCCGCGGCGTCCGGCAGCGGCGGTTCGACGACCCGGACGGTGCCGCCGGCCGCCGCGAGCAGGCCCCCCGCGCCGTCGGCGACCGCCCGCCCCCGCACCGCGACCGACGTCGTCGCCGTCCCGTCCGCGTCGACCAGGCGCCAGACGGTCCGCCGGTCGGGCCGGGCGGGGTCGACCTGCGCCGCCCACACGCCGTCGGCCCCCGCGACGAAGCGGTTCGCGCGCGCGAGGGCACCGGGCGGGGGCGTGCCCGTGTCGAGGCCGAAGCGCAGGAGCCGGCTGGACCAGCCGGACGGGTACCAGACGAGCAGGCCGTCGGCCAGGGGCGCCAGGCGGACGTCGTAGCTGCGGGTCCGCAGGCCGGTGTCGCTCACCAGGCCCGTCGAGGCGTCGACGGCGAGCACCGACCGGCCGGACGTCAGGTAGAGCGTCCCGGTGCCGGCACGGAGGTCTGCCGGCCACGCCCGACCCGGCACGTCGGGCTCGGAGGACCCGGGCTGCCCGGGCGGGGCCGTGGCGTACGGGGACGAGGTCGGCGGCCGTGGCGCCGGGGTGGGTAGGCCCGGCAGCTCCCCTACGCGCGCCGCGAGCAGGCCGCCGAGCAGGACGGCTCCGGCGGCCGGGAGCAGCCACCGACCGCGTCGCCGGGGTCCCCGCGGAGCCGGAGGACCCGCCTCGAGGCGCTCCGGTCCGCTCACCACCTCAGTATCCGGCCGATAGTGAGGCAGGACCGGTCGTCGACCTGCGTACGCCCACGGGCGCGCGGCTGCGGAGACGCAGAACGGCGGACGCGTGCTCCGCGTCCGCCGTTCGTCTGCTCGTGGTGCGAGGGCCCTACATGCCCTCGTCGCGCCGCTTGCGCCAGCGCTCTTCCATCTTGTCCATGAACCCCTGGTTGCCGGGGGCGCGGCTGCCCTGCGCGGTCTTGGCCCGGTCGGGACGGTCGCCGGCCTCGACGGCCGAGCCGACGTGCTGCCACGAGAGGATGGCGATCACCGCGGCGGCGACCATGAGCACGAAGCCCAGCACGCTGAGCGCGATGTAGCCGCGGGCGCCGGTCGCGAGGTAGAGACCCACCACGAGGAGCACGAGGCCGCCGAAGAAGGCCACTCCTGCGAGGGCTGCCCGGCGTCGGTGGACCCGGCGCGTGCCGGTCCCGCGCATGGCGTTGACGAGCTTGGGATCCTCGGCCGCCAGGGCGGCCTCCATCTGCTCGAGAAGCCGCTGCTCCTCGTTCGAGAGGGCCATCGGCCACCTCCACCGGTCACGTGATCAACTACGGCCATCCTACGTGGCGATCCGGCGGTGGCGAGGGGTGCGGCCCGATCGATACGAAGCCGCGACGACGCCGTCGTCCGTCACTCAGGAACCCACGATGACGCTGCAGGCTTCGCCAGTGTAGGCGGGCCCTAGGTCGTGGGGAACAGCCCGAGCGAATTGGCCTCCGCCACGCTCGTCGATCCCCGCCGACCGCCCAGGACGGCGCGCCGCACGGCCCCCGGACCGAAGCGCGCGACGGTCGCGTCGACCGCGTGCTCGGCCTCCCGCCAGCCGAACTCGGGGTCGGTCAGCTGGGGCTGCCGGTGGGCGCGCGAGGCCTCGACGAGCCCCTCCACGCGGACGCCCACGCGCCGGATCCGCGCCCGGTCGAGACCCAAGCGGTCGTAGGTCGCCATGACCGCCGCGTGGATCTCCTCGCCCACGTCGGTCGGGGAGTCGATGGTCACGGCGCGGTTGGTCTCGCGGAAGTCGGCGAAGCGCAGGCAGAGCACGACCGTGCGGCCGAGCACCCCCTGCTCGCGCATCCGTCGCGCGGTCTTGTCGGCCATCCGCAGCAGCTCGCGCGACACCACCTCGCGGTCGTCGGTGTCGAGCGAGAGGGTCTCCTGCGAGCTGACGCTGCGCTCGCGGGTCCACGGGACGACGCTCCGCGCGTCCCGGCCCCAGGCGAGGGAGCGGAGCCCGGCGCCGGCGTTCGGCCCGAAGACCGGCCGGAGGGCACGGACGTCGGCGTGGGCCAGGTCGCCCACCGTCTCGATGCCGAGCCGGTGGAGCTTGGCGGCGGTCGCGGCCCCCACGCCCCACATCGCCTCGACCGGCAGCGGGTGCAGGAAGTCGACGACCCCGTCGGCCGGGACCTCGACCAGGCCGTCGGGCTTGGCCGCCCGGGAGGCGACCTTGGCCACGAACTTGCTGGGCCCGATCCCCACCGAGCAGGTGATGTGCTGCTCGTCGGCGATGGTGGCCCGCAGCCGCTCCCCCATCGCCACCGCCGACCCGTGCATCCGCAGGGCTCCGGTCACGTCGATGAACGCCTCGTCCACCGACGCCGACTCGACGACCGCGCTGAAGGAGCCGAACACCTCCACGATCGCGCGCGAGACCGAGACATAGCTCTCGAAGTCAGGAGGGACGAAGGTCGCGCCCGGCGCCAGCCGGCGCGCCTCGCCCGACGACATCCCCGACCGGACCCCGAGCGCGCGGGCCTCGTACGTGCAGGACAGCACCACCCCGCGGCCCTCGCCGCCCACGATCACCGGGGTGCCGCGCAGCTCGGGGCGCGTGCGCAGGGCCACCGAGGCGTAGAAGGCGTCCATGTCGACGTGCATGATCGTCCGGCTCACCGCGAGGCTCCTCGTGCGGGACAATCGAACACGCGTTCTAGCGTAGCGCCCCTCGCCGTCGAGCACGGCGTGGCACACGCAGGAAGCGAGCCCTCAGAAGCCGCTGAGCACGTCCTCGGGCGTCAGCCGGGCGAAGACGTGCACGTGCGCCGCGAGGGCGCGGAAGGCCGGGTCGCGACCGAGCGCCGCCTCGAGCGCGAGCAGGTCGGCCGACGCGGCGGCGCCCTCCACGGCCGACTCGGGCACGAGCTCGGAGACCGCACCGATCCCGTCGCTCTCCACGACGCCGAAGCCGGCGTCCTCGACGAGGGCGGTCACGCTCGCCAGGTCGAGCCGGCGGGGGTCGGCCCAGGTCTGGCGCGCCGCCGCCACGTGGCCGGCCAGGGCCTGGCCGAGGACCACCGCGTGGCGCTGCGCGACGAGCAGGCTCAGCGCACCGCCGGGCCGCAGGACGGCGGCCGCGTGGCGCAGGACCGCGGCCGGGTCGTCGACGACCTCGAGGACGCGGTGGCAGAGCACGACGTCCACCGAACCCTCACCCAGCAGCCCCACGAGGTCGGCCGCGTCGCCCTGGCGCCCGACGACGCTGGCCGCGAGCTGCTCGTCGGCGAGACGACGCTCCAGCGAGGCGAGCGCGTCGGCGCTCGGGTCGACGACGGTGACGTGGTGGCCGCGGCGCGCGACGTCCAGCGCGAGGCCGCCGGTGCCGCCGCCGAGGTCGACGACGTCGAGCGGGCGCTGGCCGGAGGGCTCGAGGGCGCCGAGCTGGGCGTCGAGCACCTCCCAGAGCCGTGTCGTCGCCACCGGGCGCCGCCGTCTGGGCATCACCACCACGACCCCCTGCCACGCCCGGCCGGGCGCCCCGGGCGGGCTCCGTCACCGTGCGGGCAGCGTAGCGGGACCTGCGGCGCCGGCCCCGGACGGACGACGACCCCGGCGCGTACGGGGGTCGAGGCCGCAAGCGCCGGGGTCGAGACGTCGGCGTCGTGCCGCGAACACGCTCGCCGTGGTCGGACGGTGTCGGCGGGCCCCTTCCCCAAGCAGCCTCTCGAACACCTGTTCGAACTCCACGCACACTACCTGCGCCGACCGACACGTGCGCGGAACTCGCCGGTCCGCGTGTCGCGCGTGTCGCGTGCGCGGGCGGGCGGGCGGTCAGCGGTGGAGCGCGACCTCGTGGAACACCTGGCCGGGCTGGTGCGCCACGAAGCTGGGGGCGGTCTCGAGGAGCTCCGGCGTGCCGTGGACGCCGACCGCCCCGATGTTCTGAACCCGGCTGATCTCCGGCGAGACGGACACCAGCCCGTGGGCCGGAAAGACCCGGGTGTTGAGGTTCCAGTCGAAGCCGGTCTCGAAGCCGGGCGAGGAGTTCCAGGTCGAGTAGTCGCGGTCCCACGTCGGGCCGATCAGGCTCGTCCAGCGGTCGCGCCAGGTCCCGAAGACCCAGGGGCAGAACTCCGGCGCGCGGACGAGGGCGTCGGCACGCCCACCCACCGCCGCCCGGCTGTAGGCGTGCACGGTGGCGACCTGCTGCTCGTCGGCGTACGCGGTCGCGGCGTGCGCGAACAGCTCGAGGACGTCGTCGGCCACCAGCAGGTCGTCCTCGGCCCGCACGACGAAGGCGTGGCCAGCGGAGAAGAGGGCGTCGAGGTGGGCGTACGGGTTCTCGAGCACGCCGAGGCGTGCGGGGTTGACCACGACCTCGGTGTCGTGGTGGCCGGAGCGCGCGACGAAGGCGTCGACCAGCGCGACCACCTCCGCGGCCGCGTCGCTCGGCTCGACCGCGACCCGCAGGTGCCAGCCCTCGAGCCCGCGCACCGCGGACCAGGACGCGAGGACCGGCTCGAGGTAGTGGGGGCGGTCGAAAGCGGTGAGCAGCAGCGCGGGCCGCTCGGGCCTCGCGACGACGGGGACCTCAGGCACCGCCGCCCTCCCCCGCCGGGCGGTGCCGGTCGGTGTGCCCGAGGCTACGACCCGGGGCCGCCCGGTCGCGCACGAGCCGCTTGAGGGGCGCGAGGTCGGGGAACCCGCCGTCGGCCTTCCGGTCCCACACGAGCTCCCCGTCGATCTCGACGGTGAACACGCCGCCGGTGCCGGGGCGCAGGACGACGTCGCCGAGGTCGGTGCTGAAGGTCGTCAGGAGCTCGCTCGCCAGCCACGACGCGCGCAGCAGCCAGCGGCACTGCGTGCAGTAGGTGATGCGGACGCTCGGGCGTGGTCCGACGGGCTCGAGGTCCGGGTCGCTCACCGGGCCACCTTCTCACCGGTACGCGCGGCGTCCGGCGTCGAGGCAGCATCGACGGGTGGAGTCGACGGGTGGGTCGTCGGAGGTGTCCGAGAACGCAGCACACGCTCGACGAGGCCAGCACGGGCCGGTGTTCGACGCGGCGGCAGGTCAGCGGGGCTCCCGTTCCTGTCGTGGCTGCCCAACCTCGTCGTCGTGGAGCTCATGATCCGCCGGCGCGGACTGCCCGCGCTCCGCCTCGAGGCAACCCCGGCGGGTCGGCCGGCACGCACCGAGCAGCGTCCTACGGCACCAGCCACTCGGTGACGGCGAGCAGCCGCTGTCTGGCGTCCGCCCAGCGGACGGTGACGCGTCAGGGTCGGGTTGTCGGCTCGTGGAGCCCTACGGGCTCGAGCGTGAGACCGACGGCGTCGCGATGCTGTCGATCGCGGCATCGGCGATGCGGTTCAGCGTGGACGTGTCGACCCCTGCCCGGACGAGTGCTTCGAGCCCGCGGTGGGTGGCGACGACGAGCTGACCGAGCACTGCGGGGTCGGCGTGCGGGTCGACGTGCCCGGCGCGTTGAGCCTGCTCGACGAGCTTGCGGCAGCCGTCGAACAACATCTCGAAGGTCGCGAGCGACCGGGCCGCGACGACCTCGTCCTCCGACGCCAGCTCGGCGGTGCCCTTGGCCAGCAGGCACGCGAGCTGCGTCTGCCTGTCCTCGGACGACCGCAACCAGTCGCGGAGCCGCTGCAGCGCCTGGTCGTCAGGACCCTCGACCCGGGCAGCCACGCGTGCGTCCGCTGCTGAGCAGTACTCGTCGAACACCCGGTGGAAGAGGGCCTGCTTGTCACCGAACGCGCCGTAGAGGCTGCCCTTGCTCAGCCCCGTCGCCCGCGAGAGGTCCTCCACGGAGGTGCCGTGGTAGCCGGTCTCGCTGAACTGCCGGAGAGCGGTGCCGACGACCTCGTCCTCGTCGAACTTCCGTGGTCGGGCCATGAGCTGACTGTACGCCTTGCTGGACGATCGTTCCAGAACTGGTTATTGTGGACCGCACGTTCAGAACACGTGCCGAACCCGCACCCCCACTCGAGCTCAAGGAGACCCCCATGGGTCAGTTCGACTCCAAGACGATCCTGATCACCGGTGGCGCCACCGGCATCGGCTTCGCCACCGCACAGCGCTTCATCGACGAAGGAGGAACCGTCTACCTCACGGGGCGTCGGGAAGCAGAGCTGGCTGCGGCCGTCGCTCGGCTCGGCGAACGCGCGACGGGGCTTCGTGGCGACGTCTCCAACCCCGACGACCTCGACGAGACCATCGACGCGGTACGGCGACAGAGCGGCTCGCTGGACGTGCTCTTCGTCAACGCCGGCGGCGGCGACGGCCTGGCCACGATCGAGCAGTTCGACCCCGACGGCTTCGACGCGACCTTCGGGCGCAACGTCAAAGGCGCCGCGCTGACCGTGCAGAAGGCGCTGCCTCTGATGTCCACGCCGAGCTCCATCGTGATCACGGGCTCGACCAGCGCCGCTGTCGGACACCCCGGCTTCGGGACCTACTCGGCCAGCAAGGCCGCCGTCCGCCAGTACGCACGAGTCTGGGCGGCCGAGCTCGCACCTCGGGGGATCCGCGTCAACACCGTCGTCCCCGGCCCCACGGACACACCCGGTCTGCGGGGGATCGCCAAGGGCGACCCTCAGCAGGAAAAGGCGCTGCTCGCCGGCATGGGCGCCGACACGGCGTTGGGTCGGGTCGGGGACCCTCGAGAGATCGCCGACGTCGTGCTGTTCCTCGCCTCCGCACAGGCGAGCTTTGTCACGGGCGCGGAGTTCCTGGTCGACGGAGGACAGGTCGAGACCCGAGCCGCCTGAACCCGACCGGGAACGAGCCGCACGGCGGGGTCGGCGCTGACGACGTCCCGCCACGCCGGCACCAGTCCGGGCTCGCAGGGGAGACGGCCTACCCTCGCCCCGTGCCGACCTCGACCGGACCCCTCGTCGCCGTGGTCGGGGGCGGCGTGGCCGGGATGGCCGCGGCCGCCCGCCTGGCCAAGATGGGCCACCGCGTCCGGCTGCACGAGGCCACGGCCCGGCTCGGCGGGGCGTGGGCGCCGTACGCGCTGGCGGGCCCCGACATGGGGCCGGCGCCCGTGGTGGTCGACGACGCCCCGGCCGTGCTGACCTTCCCCGCGCCGTGGCGGGACCTGTTCCGCAAGAGCGGCCGGCCGCTCGAGGCCGAGCTGGCCCGCGCCGGGTACGCGCTCGCGCCGGCCCCGCCCACCGTGGTCCACCACGACGACGGCAGCAGCCTCGCCCTGCCCAGCGACCGCGGCGAGCAGCAGGCGGTGCTGCTCCGCGCGTACGGGCCGGGTGCGGCCGCCCGCTGGCAGCACCTCCTCGACTCCCTCGACGACGTCTGGCAGGCGCTGCGCCCGCTCGGGCTGGAGGAGCCGTGGGAGCCCGGTTCGCTGAACCGCGACCTCGCCCGTCGCCTGCGGTCGCGCCGGAGCCTGGCCGACCTCGCCGACGACCTCGGCGAGGCGCACCTGCGCGCGCTGGTGCGCGCGACCGCGTACCGGCTGGGCACCACGCCGGAGCAGGCCCCCGCGCTCGCCGCGGTCGGCCTACTCGTGGAGCGGACGTTCGGCCGCTGGCAGGTCGTCGCCGAGCCGGGCCGACCGCTCGACACCGGCCGCACCTCGGTGCTGGTCGAGACCCTGGCCGCGCGGCTCGGGCTGCGGAAGGTCGAGGTGCGGCTGGGCTCCCGCGTCGAGGGGGTCGAGACCGCCGACCGAGCGGTGACGGGCGTCCGGACGTCCGACGCCGGGACCGAGCCGGCCGACGCCGTCGTCCTCGCCGTCGACC
>Ga0325401_1007986_pt1 | contig 10283 bp, 9 predicted proteins | sample PopdelMetagenome_FD_205666 | JGI IMG/M metagenome (GOLD analysis project Ga0325401, IMG submission 205666) | Populus deltoides microbial communities from Bellville, Georgia, United States - Xylem-PdKOR-R2 | ecosystem: Host-associated > Plants > Phyllosphere > Stem > Wood/Secondary xylem | place...
TACACTAAATGTATGCTGGTCAATACAGGGTGATCCCCTTACCCGGGATCCTAACATACACTAAATGTATGTTAGTCCATTCGTGATGATCCCCTTACCCGGGATCCTAACATACACTCAATGTATGCTAGACAATACATGGTGATCCCCTTACCCGGGATCCTAACATACACTCAATGTATGCTAGTTTATGCCTCAAATCTCACTTCTCATATTTCCTTTGTCAATGATAATTTCATCACTTGGCAATTCACATAACAACTTTTCACCTTGAATACACATACATTTGGTAATTCACATTTCACACATAAAAAATATATTAAATCATGGAATTTAACTAGAAAGCATAGGTGTGAATCACCTACCTACAATAGAAGCTCTACTCGTGCTCCCCTGCTGCTGCTGTTGCACCACGTCTGTGGTCCCTCCTGCAAATCACAGGTTTATCTCATAAATTTTCCTCACTCAAGGATATGTTTTATAATAACCATATCAACAACCAATAAGTCTTTCTTTCAGTCATTTCTTATTACTTTATGTTTTTCTCATTTCACTCATTATTATTGTCTTTCTTTGTCCAATCCTAGTTATCATTCCTTTCTTTATATTTGGACTATCACCGTTCAACTGTTACTGTCTCGTTTTTGAACTGTTACTGTCTGACCTCTCCTCAGATTTTTAACTATATCTGGAGTTATAGAACTCCGATTCGAGCGAAATTTATGGCTTTGGAAAGGTAAGACATGAGGCTACAAGTTCTATGTTTTGATAAGAACCCAGTTTTGCCTCTAAGATAGCCAAAATCACTCATTAACAAACACTTGGACTGTTACTGTCCATTTTTGAACTGTTACTGTTTGACCTCTCCTCAAATTTTTAACTATATCTGGAGTTATAAAACTCCGATTCAAGTGAAATGTATGGCGTTAGAAAGGTAGGACATGAGGCTACAAGTTCTATGTTTTGAGAAGAACCCAGTGCTGCCTCTAAGATAGTCAAAATCACTTATTAACAAACATTTGGACTGTTACTGTCCAACTGTTACTGTCCATTTTTGAATTGTTACTGTCTTATTTCTGAACCGTTACTGTCTAGACATTGAACTGTTACTGCCTAGACATCGAACTGTTACTGTCTTGTTTGTGAATCGTTACTGTCTAGACATTGAACTGTTACTATCTAGACATCGAACTGTTACTGTCTTGTTTTTGAACCGTTACTGTCTAGACATGGAACTGTTACTGTCTAGACATCTAACTGTTACTGTCTTGTTTTTGAACCGTTACTGTCTAGACATTGAACTGTTACTGTCTAGACATCGAACTGTTACTGTCTTGTTTATTGAATTGTTACTGTCTAGACATCGAACTGTTACTGTCTTGTTTTTGAACTGTTACTGTCTGACCTCTCCTCAGATTTTTAACTATATCTGGCATTATAGAACTCCAATTCAAGCAAAATTTATGGCGTTGGAAAGGTAAGACATGAGGCTACAAGTTCTATATTTTGAGGAGAACCCAGTTCTGCCTCTAAGATAGTCAAAATTGCTCATCAATGAACCAGACCTACTACCCTATAGGGTCTGTCATGACCCAGTCTTGGTTGGTGACCCATAACTGGAGTTCTATGACTCCAAATTGAGCAAGACCAATTTCATTAGTTAGTAAACATCCAAAACTACAATTTCTATGAGGAACTTGATCCTAATTCCTTCATTCTCCTACCCAAAATCTCTTTGAAAGTCAAGAGACGAAACTATCCAGATTCATCACCTTTCCATTTACACACAACACACGAAGTTCTTTACTTCAACAACTCTTACTTCCTCTTTTTTTTTTTTCAATTCAAGTCTAAGAACTCAATATAAATTTACATCCAGGCATCAATTCATAATCGACTTGAAATGACTCATAAGACCAGGTTTATAATATCTTACCTGGTGCGAATCAAGGTTTCGATCCCTCCTTTTCTTTCTAATGACAGCCGACCCTCACCTCTTCTCTTCTTGTTCAATTTTTTCTTGTTAATCCCTTTCCCACTAGGGTTTATTTTACCTATAACCCTCAATCTGGGCAAGGTTTTTGAAATTTTGGTTTTTCTCTCTTGATTTGTAAAAAAAATAGATATAAAAACTCCCTCTTTTCTTTCTTTACATAGCTGCAGATCTGTTTTTGGTGAGAATAAGAGTATTTATGCTCTATAATTATTCTTATTTGCATTTAGGCCCCATTTTCTTTAAGTGTATTCGTTCTTGCCCCCACTTCTTTTTAGTTTAGTTTATTTTCTTTAATTTAATCCAGCCTTAGTTTTTTTTTTTCTCGGGATTTACATCTTTCCTCAAATTCTTTAGCTAGTTTAAACAGGTATTCTTGGTACGACCTTAACTTCTCTTCCTTGGTTTTCCATTCTCTTTTTACTTGGCAGATGATCAGCATTGAGTCTCCATACACATCTATCTTTCTAATGTTCAGCTCCAATGCAAACTCTAAACTGAGAATGCAAGCTTCATAACAGCCATGTTATTAGTGCACCGAAACTGCAACTTAACTAAAATCGGATACTATTTCTTATCAGGAGAGATTATCACTGCACTATCTCCGTTACCATATACATTTACAGCACCATTAAAGTACATAACCCAACAATCTGATTTCCCTTCCTTAACTGAAAGCACATCTTCATCAGGAAAGTCAAAGTTTAATGACCCATAATCTTCCATAGCATGGTCGACCAGGTGATCGACAATAACACTCCCTTTCATGACTTTCCTTGTCATATATATTATGTTGCTAAACCAGTAGAACTTTCCATCTTGCAGTTCGGCTCGATAGATAGGGTTTTTCACAAATGTACCTCAACGGGTCTAATTTGAAAATTAACCATGTAGTGTGATACAACATATACTGACGTAATCTCTTTGCAGCCCATGTCAGTGCGCAACACAGCTTCTCAATCACAGTATACCTAGACTCACATTCTGTGAACTTCTTGCTTAGGTAATAAATGGCCCTTTTCCTTCCTTCCTATTTCATCGTATTGTCCCAGCACACATCCCATTGTTGTTTCAATTATTGTTAAGTACAACATCAACAGCTTTTCTGGTACAGGAGGAACAAGTAGGGGTAGATTTAGCAAGTACTGCTTGATTTTCTCGAAAGCCTCTTCGCACTCTTCATTCCAAATTCCAAGATTCTTTTTCCTTAACAAATGAAAGATTGGGTCACAAGTCGTGGTTAATTTGGGATATAAACCGAGCAATGTAATTCAACCCCCCTAAGATACCTCTCACATCCTTCTTAGTCTTGGAAGGTGGCATAAATTGAATAAATAAATAAAAAGCAAAACAAAAAAAGGCAAACAATATAGATAATATTATAATACAACAATCATTGTTGATTACATTTTGAACACTAATGGAGCTTTTTGGGTCTCCCAATTCTGGAACTTCTCTCCTTCGGCTAGCTTTCGAACGAAAGTCCTGGCGGTAACTTTTTCCAGAGTATAGATGGTTAATTGTGGCAGCTCTTCATCCCTTCTTCCAGATTCAATCTTCTCAACAATATCCTCGATTTAATCTTCCTCCAGAATGTTTATGTTCATTGAAGAAAGCTTCTGAAGAAGGTTTTCATGTCCCTTATCAGGTTGCATCACATATACGGCCTTTGGGAACGAAATCCTGATTGGAGGGATGGAGTTTTCTTCTTCAGGCTTCCTTCCTTCAATCCTAGCCATTCTCTTCTCCCTTCTTGCACCAATAGCTCGCTTGTAATCCTTTTTTTTAGGCTTATATCCAAGCCCAAACCTCTATTCTACAGCTTTCAGCTTTATTATATCAATCCATTCAAGTCTTCCTTTCTCAACGTCATATAAGAAAGGAATCTTGTGCTTCAAAAAGCTTTTAGCGGCCATTTTGGTGGCCTCCAAGATTTCTGGTTTCCTCACCACAATGTTCTCAGGCACCCACTCGGTATTCATAACCTTAAATGCATGAAGGTTTCCATCCCTATAATTTTCAGCTTCAATGAATGGAACCGCCACATTCCTTACCATTGATATAGTCTCCTCGGCCTTAACAGTAACCAAAACACCATTGGCAATGTACTTCAAACATTGATGCAGCAAGGAGGCGACAACTAGTTCAACCTCAATTGTCCCTATCACTTGCCTTGGCGAGCCATCGTACGCTCTAGCCGTTATCGCACAGGGCTGCATGTGTGAGGGATCTACTGGTATTTCATCCAGCATATACCTTGGTAACACATTAAGGGCTAAGCCTTTATCGATGAGAACTTTACTGATCAGACAATCTTTGCATCAGACCGTGACATACAGGAGCTTGTTATGTCTCGTTCCTTCAGCGTCAAGTTCATCTTCCATGAAATACAAGTAATTAGCAGCATGGATCCTCCCTACTAAATGCTTCATAGTCTTTTGTTCAATATCATGGGGTACGAAGGCCTCATTCAGTACCTTTTACAAAGCATTGCGATGCGGCTCGGAGCTAAGTATCCTGGCAGGGGTCTTCTTCAACTGATCCACTATACAATACTCACTATTCTTCATCAATTTCAGGAACTCATTTGTTTCTTCCTCAGTCACAGGTTTATTTACCTTAATCTCTTTATCGAGGTCCAACAACTCCTTGCCCTTAGCCTTTCTTTGCTTCTCTAGTTCTTCAAGTGTGAAACAACAACCACTCCGAGTTAGTCCATTTATCTCAATTTGGAATAGAGGTAAAGGAGCTTCGATATTTGATGTATAGCCATAGCTGCTCGGCATCGCTCTATAATCTACTTTGTTTACATATAAGGGCTTAGTCAATACCAACTTCGAGATCCCATTAGCCATTGATTAGACCCTACACTTCTTCAGATTCTCTATCATCTTTATCTCTCTATATCCTTCACAACCTCAATCCTTAGCTCTCCTGGAGTTAGCATTCTTGCAACCTTTTGATGAAACTCGATACACTCATCAATGTGATGCCCTTTCTTACAGCCTTGTCATGGTCACCCTTAGCACCTTCTCTTTGCTACCGACCTCTATAGTATTCACTCCACTACCACCTACAACATGTTTGGGTAGAGGGTTCGAATTCATATTAGGCGAATCTTTAAAAGTGACCCATCCAATTTTGATCAGCAGCGATACCCTCTTCTTAAAAGCTATGCAGTTTTTTATGTTGTGACCCACATGGTATTCACAAGTCAACTCGGGGTTATACCAGGTAGGGAAAGGTGGTTGCATAGGTGGTAATGGTAGGGGAGCTATTTGTCCAATACTTAGCAACTTAGCATATAACTCTTTAAGGGTTATTGGCAAAGGTGGTAACTGTTCTTCTGGTTGTTGGTTGTCTCTCATTTGGTAACTGTTTTGGTTATTGGCAGGGAATTTTGTTTGATGGGGTTGGTTTGGGACAGAGGTTTTGAAAAAGTTGATACTGGTGATTTGGGAGGTAGGTGTTTGGTAGTTTTGGTAGTTTTTGCCTTTCCCTTTGTACCTACCTTCTAGGTTATTCACCTCAATTTCCTTTTTCTTCCCAACGAATCCCCTCTTCTCTATAGGTTCTGCAATTCTCCTAGTTTGGATTCCTTGCTCAATCCTTTCAGCAATTCACATAACATCATAGAAATGCTGGGCTGAGCTACCCATAAGATGTTCATAGTATGGGGCCCTAAAAGTATTGGCAAATAGTGTCACCATCTCCATCTCTATTAGTGAAGGTTGTATATTGATAGCTTAGTCTCGTCACCTTTGAGCATAAGCCCTCACAGACTCTTGCGTTCTTTTCTCCATGGTAATCAGACTGGTCCTATCAGGAGCAATCTCAAGATTGAACTTGTATTGCTTTAAGAAAGTATCTGCCAGGTCTGTCCACTTCTTAATCCTAGCGTTGTACAGCCTTATATATCAGCTGAGGGTTGATCCTGTCAGGCTATCCTGGAAGAAGTCAATTAACAATTTATCATTGTGGATAACTTCTGCCATCTTGTTATAGTAGGAACAAAGATGGGTCTTTTGACATTCCATCTCGGTATACTTAACAAACTTTGGCACCCTGAACTTCTTTGGAATTACGATATTAGACACCAAACATACTTAAATGGCCCTAACTAGGTCAAATAAATCATTTCCTTCAACTGCCTGTTACCTCTCTTCTAGTGCAGTCCATTTATCATACCCTACAAGATCAGAGAATCTGATGTCTTGTGGATCCTCGGTTGTTAAATCCATTGTAATAGGGATTTGGATGGGCTGAGTGGGATCAAGATGTTGCTTGTTTGGCGTATTTGCCCCTGCATTCTGAGGTGCAATAAGGATTTGAGATGCTGGTGGTGCTTCATCGGGTTGAGTAGACGTTCCCTCTCCATCTCTGGCTCTTAACATTTGTTCGAGCAAACTGGTCAGGTGCGCAACATCATTCCGAACTCCTTCAAGCTCTCTTTGGTATTGAGCTTCTAGTTGTGGATTCCAAAAAGGGGACCTATGTTTCTCAGTCTACAGATGTGTGCATAGATGTATGAGAAAATGCATGATTGTGAAAAGAATGTTTTGTATATTGGGTATGGATGCAGCCTTCTCGTGAACGAATAATAACCACCACCTCATAAACATAGGTTCTCTTGTCACTTTTTTTACTACGAGTATTGCTTTTCAAGTTGTTTGCTTGAATCATATTCACCAAGAGACAGATTTTGCATAAAAGATGGGTCAAGGCTCTTTTCATTAATGCTTGATAAGTTCATTACATTTTAGAAATATAGAGGAAATACAAAAATTAATCTACTTCCTCTACCACCTCTCTGGCCAAAGGTAAGAAGGCAAAGCTACGGTTCTTAATTTTCCGAAGAAAGGCATTGGTTTCAGCTAGACTTCAGCGATAGCGAATGATGTCCCCTCCTACATTTTGCATATTGATTCTAACAATTCGAGCATGTGCAGCAACTTCGTCCATTTACTCATCCGTCTTCATCATCTTTTCTAAGAGCAACATATTGATTTTGTTCAAAACAATATTGTTGGCGTGAATTTGATCCTTGTGTTTTTCCATTACTGCTAACTTCTCATCCAAAAACTTCTCCTTTTCGCGTTCCTTGTCAAGCTTTATCCTCAGAACTTAATCCTCATACTTCCCAATTCTATCTATTAGCTCAAACTGGACTTGTGCAAATTTCTCTTGGTAATACTCTGCGCTTCCTTGGCACTCTTCAAAGTCAATCTTCAATGCTTCAAGTTCAGAGCAACTTTGCATCCAATCCAAGCTCGTTCCTCATCGCTCCTTTTCATTTTCTTCCCCAACTATCTTCTCCTTACCCAGTTTTAACTCAAGCTTTATTATTCTCGCATCTCTAAATTGTATTTGCTCATCTAGAAAGGCTTTCCTTTTATCCCTTTCCAGCATCATTTCTTCCAACATTGCCTTGTCTTTTCTGCTTTTCCTCAACTCTGTCTGAAGTTTTTCCACTTGTCTTCTCAACTCCTCTTTATTGTTGACCCTTTTCCTCTTAATAGACTCTTCTACAGTTTGGGGAGATTTAACCTCTACACAAGCCATGGTTGAAGTAGCTAAGTCTCTCCACCTTGCATATCCTTCACTTGCACTTGGATCCCTCAAACCTTCCATCTCAACCAAAACCAGATTCTTCCAATCTTGTTTGATGATCTCCAAAACTTCTTGTGTGATGGAATCTTTGAACAAACCAAAGAATTGAGTAATTCCCATAGTCCTTGGAACAAACTACATGCCCCCAAGTTCTCTTACCACCAAGGCAGGAGCATAACTCACGTAACCTGTAACCCCTACCAATGGCATTCAACGTCTTTGCCCACAACTCATCAAGACATTCACTGTCGTGACCTATGGAGCCCTTCACTTGAAATCAGTACTAGGTAAACCTTCTAGTTTGTCTACCCAGCCATGGTTGTCTAAATCTCCCTGTTTTTCTTCTTCCACTATCATCAATGGTCTTTGGTTGAAATACCAAAAATTATTAAAGACAGGCTTTTTCATTTCAATGTGGCTAACCATCCAGATATACAGCAACTACGTGCAACATTTCATTGCTTCTTTTCCAGTCCTCCTACAGTGGTTAAGTGTCATGATGGTTTCAGCTAAAATAGCAACCACCAGATTGACTTGTGTGTTCTCGTATTCTATATAAGTAGCAGCGGCATCCAGGCTTACCACTCCTGTTTGGCTTGGGAACAACACAAGGCCAAATATGCCCAAGGTAATCAATCTCTCTTTTTTCTGATCCTTACTTCTTTTCCAGTTCAATTTATAGCATCTTTCATTTCAAACCGGTAGCATTCTTTTCCAAAAACTTTTCCAAGTTGGAGATTATGAGCAACTTTAACAGTTCGGGGATAATCTTGTCAGATCTCAAAGGAAAATAAATCCTATACAGAGGGTTTGAAAACTCAGTCAACATCCCATATTCCTCCATAGTGGGACATAGGTCTATGCTCCCAAAAGAAAAACATCGGTAGTCTGGATCCCAAAAATGAACTAGAGCTCACATAATTGGGCTTAAAACTTCTACCTTTGCAATCTCTACCAGGCATTCGTATTTCCTAAAAAATGCATTTTTATCCACATTCTGGAAGTGAGCTGTTAACTTGTTCACCTCATTCATAATGCAATTCAGGTTCTTCATTGGTGATAGCTTCTTAACATCACTTCTAAAGTAGTCTCCTTTAATCAATTGTGACAGTTCAAAAATTTTCCCATATTTTATTATGGAAAATTTAGCAATGGTGGCCTTTTTGTTCACAAGTCCTGCAATTCAAGATGCGTTGGGGTTAGACTTCTTTTGATGCAAAAGATATTATGGAGCATACACCTTAAAGGTAGGTTCTAGTTCCTTTATATGAGACATAGGGTAGGTTTACTACTCAATCTCTAAAGAGGGTCTCTTGTTATCCCAGTGATCACCCTTGTAAAGACAATATGAGGGTTCAACAGATTATCGAATGGCACATGTACCAATCACTATCAGTCTAAACACTTAGCAAAGAGTTGGGGTTTACACAAACTTAAACCTTGACTCAAATCATAAAGCAAGCTGCTAGTCCCCCACTTAACTTAAAGTTTAATGTGTGTGCCTTTAAAAGATAATAATAATAAAGTGATGCGTGACTATACTATGTATGACAGAATGTAAAGATGCATGCTAAAGCTTTTAAACAAAGTATCATTCATAATATAAAAAAAACAACAACACATAGCATAATAAAAAAACAATTACCAAGCCTAGTCATAGGATCCCCAGGAGAGTCTTTATCCTGTCGCACCCTCGCGCGGAGCGCACCCTCGCGGCAATCCTCCCCGGGAGCGGGGATTCATGTCGGGGTCTTAGTTTTGTGAATAAGGAAGTCGCCACCTAGTATTATGGTCACTAGGAAACCTAACTAGTCTTTCAAAGATTCTAAAGCAAGAGACTGGTTGCATAAAAGGAAAGTTTTAGCACCCCTAATACGCCCTACCTAAGGTAAGTTGCTTAGTGTTTAGTTTGCCTTATAATTGTTGTGGCGTTGATGTTTTCTAATCCCATTAGTTTTCCTAAGATAGTTTTACTATATAAAAAAAACTTAGGTTCAAAGTCTAAAAGCAAGAACTCTTTGCCAATATAGATCATACCCTTAGATATGTCTATAAAGTGCCAAGAAGAAACGAAACAGATCTCTTGAAATCTGTGTTTGATTTGAACTAAATTTATAACCTATGAATTAAAAGACAGCTAAGATAGAAATCTAAGGAGATTCAATGTGCTTAGGAGCTTATTTTTTCCCTTAGTATTTCAAGTGTTCGCAGCTCGTAAATCGTAAAGAAAAGGAACAAAGATTTAAAAATCTAAGGAAATTCAGAGCACTTTAAAAGCTTCTTTTTGCCTCAGTGTTTCATACTTTCACATCTCGTAAACCGTGGAGTCAAAAATTGAAATGTCCTCAATTATAATCGAGGCTTCTTTCAAGGATGTGTGATGACTTATTATTTCTAGAAAAATATTTTTCAATAATATTTTCCAAACATTAACAGTGAATAATAACAGGTTATTTCCAATAATATTTTGGATATTAATCCCTTTGGAATTTCTTTATCCAAATACAAATGGTGAATAAAATAGAATCACAATAAGATTTTTATATTTTTGGAATATTGGCCAACACCCTTTGGAGTTTCATAAACATGTTGTAAAATCCAGAATGCAAGAAAATAATTTGTGTTTAAGAAATCCATGCCAAAACATATTTTTTTTGAACTTTGAATATTTGTTTTTTTT
>Ga0325401_1007987_pt1 | contig 10283 bp, 8 predicted proteins | sample PopdelMetagenome_FD_205666 | JGI IMG/M metagenome (GOLD analysis project Ga0325401, IMG submission 205666) | Populus deltoides microbial communities from Bellville, Georgia, United States - Xylem-PdKOR-R2 | ecosystem: Host-associated > Plants > Phyllosphere > Stem > Wood/Secondary xylem | place...
TCCTCTTCCCTTCCCTGCCGGCGGTGAGGGTCTTCATCACCTGCAAAAGAATAAAACACCCAAGCCAGTTGATTTTAATTTTTTCTTTCTTTTTCGGATCTGTTTCGGTCTTCTCCTTTTCAGATCTACTTCACCATAGATCTTTCTTTTGTTTACATCTTCTTCTCCTTCGCTTCAGGTGGCCGGTAGTTGGGCGACGCTGCAGTGTGCAGAGGGCGACGGTGAATCTATGGCTAGGTGTGGACGGCGCTGCCGGCTGACGGTGTGGACGGCGCTGATGGCTCTGTGTGTGTGCTGTTGTATGGTCTTCAATCCTGTTTGTGGTAGCGGCCTGTGATGGCTGCCGGTCGGTCGGCTGCCTCTGGAAAGCTGGTTGATGGAGACGGGGGAAACGGTTCTGTGGTGTGCTCTGGTACTGGGTAGGGGGAAAGAATGATCGGTTGAGAGGGGGAAGTGGAGGCTTGAGCAGGCTGGAAAAAATGGGGTTGATAGGAGATGGCCGGGGGCGCGCTGCCGATTTTGGTTTCTTTTGGCCAAGGGGCTGTGAGCAGCTGCTGGTTGAGGGAGAAGAAGATGGGGCTATAATGCTGTTGCTGTTGGGGTTGTCTAGGTATGGCTGGCTGCTGGAAGGGAAATGTAATGGTTGAGAGGGAGAAAACAAACGGGGAAAGAAGATGGAGGGGTGGGAGAGGCATCTCCATGAGAAAAGAGAAAGGGAGAGGGGCGCTGCCCCCTTTGAAAAGAGTTGCTTTTAGGGCTAGGGTTTTCTTTTTTTGTATTTTTTTTTCTAGTGTTTCAAAATTGCTCCCCCCTTTTTTGTGTGTGTTGAAGACTATTATTTATAGGTAAAATGTTGCTTAGGCCTCAAAATTAGTCCCTTAACTTCTTTTTTAGGATTTTCGTTGTTTTTCTGTATTTTTGGATATTTCTGAAACTTTATCAAAACATGGATCAAAAATTGGGTAGCAACACCATTAGACTCAATAGAACATCTAGTATAAAGAATCCAATCTACCAATTATTTGTACTTTTTATTAAATGAGCTAGATTTTGAGGGACTCAATAGAATATCTAGTATAAAAATCCAATCTACCAATTATTTGCACTTTTTATTAAATGAGGTAAATTTTGAGGGACTCAGTAGAACATCTAGTATAAAAATCCAATCTACCAATTATTTGTACTTTTTATAAGATGAGCTAGATCCTAAGGGGACAATACATAACAAACTACTATATATCATTGTGAAGTGCAAAGATTATGTAATTTCAAAAATGCTTATTGATAATAGGTTAGCTCTGAATATACTACTTAGGCATATAGGATTGTTTGCTAGTTGATGCATTGTATATGAGGCTAAGTATTATGATGGCTAGAGCATATGATGGGTCTTTGAGATAAGTGATTAGTAACATAAATGTTGAGCGTATTATTGAGCCCCAATCATTCTAAGTGACTTTGCAAGTGCTAGATATCTAACTATCTTGCAATACTTTACTTGGATGACCATGGATCTACTCTGCTAGAGCTATAACACTCTCTCTATACCAATGGTTAAAGTATACAGCCTTATCTTTAACTAAGAATGTATCAATCGTATAAATTGAAGTAGAGAAGAGTTAAGATGGGAATTTGTATGCTTTTAAGGTTGGAAATGCTAAATGGATGCTTAAGAATATTTTAAGAAGAAAGCCAAAGATATTTGAAGTTGTAAGAATGACTACAAAATACGTTTTAAAATATTGGTTGCCTATGAGATATGACCTAACCATCAAAATACCAAAAATAATTAATATAATGAAGATGAGAGTTGCGACCAAATATTTAACTTGGGTTTCAAGTTAGGAAAGAACATACTACTAAAAAATGCTAAAAGAAAGAAAGAAAAAATAAGGTTGGCTTGTATTGAAGATCGGGGGTTGAACCAATATAGGTGATTTTTTCATGACTGGATTATGTGATGCAACCTAAAGAAGAGCTGAAAAAAATAAACAAGATATTTGATGATGCTTCAATACATAACCTGAAGGAAAAAAAATAGAGGCTATGATAGAGATCTTATAACAAAATAAAACCGTTGTTGCCTTAGCTAAATATGAACACACTAGAGGACACCCTATCGATTTAAGAGTTTGTGAGAAAATGTGCCGAGAAGAAGGAGCTAAATAAATTGGAAGTCCTAAGATATCCTCATTAATTTTCTAAAGTAATTGCTTGTGTTGCTTGTCTTTTTATTTTTACTTTATTGGCAATTGTGTCTCAAATTCTAACAAAAAGATTTTATTTATGTTGAACTTTTTTCAAAAGTCTTAATGAAATCGTGCATTCTTAGTTCAATTGTGCCTCTTTTCTTCTATCTATATTTATTTATTACTCCAATCCAATTTACACACTTGCTCGAAAAACACTCTTCTCTTTTAAGAACCTGAAAGCGGATCCTTCATAAAAACACAAAACTATTATATTGAGAATAATTGACGTAACTTTGATGAAAATTTAATTACCATGAATGAGAAGGAATGGAAAGAAAATGATGTTGAAAAACTTACTACACTAGTCAAACAATCATAATGTGTTTAGAAACCCAACAAAAAAAAGTTAGAGTTGATGAATATGGGTACCGATCAAAGTAAAAAAGATTTAAAGATAGGGATGTTGATCTTTACAGATGAGAGAAATAATTCGGTTGCCTTTTTAAGAGAATATATAGATGTATTTGCATGGTCTTATGTTGACATGCTAGTATTGGATACAAACATTATAGTAGATAGGTTACAGTTGATACCAGGTTACAAGCCACTCAAATAGATATTGAGAAGGATGAGGCCTATATTGATCAAAGTCAAAGAAGGAGTGTATAAAAATGGGATGTTGGTTTTCTGAAGATGATTAAATAATCTCAACGGGTGTCAAATATTATAGCTATTCATAAAAAATATGACAAGATCAAGGTGTGTTTTTATTTCAAAGATTTGAATAAAGCAAGTCTAAAGAATAATTTTCCTCAATTTTATATAGATATACTATTAAATAATGCTGGTAAGAGTTTTACCTACTATTTTATGAATAGCTTCTTAGGATACAACCAGATAAAGATGACAAAAGAAGATAATAAGAAGACCACATTTGTCACACATTGAGGAACCTTTTATTACAAGGTTATGCCATTCATGTTGAAAAATGTTGGAGCAATTTATCAATGGACAATAGTAACTCTTTTTAATGAGACAATGCACAAGGAGATTAAAGTGTATGTAGACGATATGATTATCAAGTTCAATAAAAAAAAAGGACCATATCCAAAACTTAAGAAAGTTTTTTGAAAGGTTGAGAAAATATCAATTGAAGTTGAACCTATCAAAGTGTAAATTTGGAGTAAAATCTAGAAAGTTATTAAGATTTGTTATGAGCAATAGAGGAATTGAAATAGATCTTGACAAGATCAAAGCTTTACAGGCCACGCTCGTACTCGAGATCCAAAAAGAAATGCGAAGCTTTTTAGGGCACTTGAGTTACATAGTCCTCCATTTCTTAATTGACAACTATTTGTGAGTTAATCTTTTGGTTACTCTGGAAAAAGAACCCCGTGGTATTGGAAGAAGACAATAAAAAAGCATTTGATAAGATCAAGTAGTATTTGCAAAAAACCACCTCTTGTGGTACCTCCCTTACCTAAATAATCCCTTATCCTTTACTTGATAATGACTGAAGTAACTATGAGTTGATATATTATATTATTAAAAATCCCATTGATCATGAGTCTTGTTATAATTTATTGGAAAATTTGTGCTGCAATCTTACATGGAGTGCCAAATCTTATATGGAGTGCTAAATAACTCTAATAGTACATATTGTATTACATAACTTGATTAATCTCTAAATCTGTTTAGATATATTTATTAGAAGCCTATCTGTCAAATAGGATAACGAGATGACAAGTCTTGTTAGGCAGGATATGAGATTTTTTATGTGAGTAAAGGGTGTTTGATAATATGGTAGAAATTATTTTTTAAAGTGTTTTTTGTTTGGAAATATATTAAAATAATATATTTTTTATTTTTTTAAAATTTATTTTTGGTATCAGCAAATTAAAAAATTAAAAAATTAATTTTAAAAATAAAATTTCGAATTTTAAGAAAAAATAAATTTAATATCAATGACAATGACCTCTTAGAAAGCAGTGAAGGATAGTGCAAACATAAATTTCCAGTTTTCCCTTTTATCTTAAAAATTGAAGTATTAGCGTGATTCTGAAGGCCCCCACTGCAATTTAGTTTTGTTTTTATAATTTTAATACAATTTCTACTGCAAGGAGAGTGGTTATTCAACACGCTAGTCGCCTCACCTTGTGCCGAAGCTTTTTTTTTTTTTTTAAAAAAGAAGCTGTCCCGATCCAAAAACTTTTCCTCACCGTCTCTCTCTACTCTGGAGAAAGATGACAACAGTCAGTCACAAGGTCTAAATGTCTGTCTTCCAGCGCCAGTTGGATTTTCTCCTTTATCGGACTTTCTTTTTAGTGTCACCTTAGATCAGGTAATCAAAACCCTGAATTTTTTTTCCTGGTTTCATCTATACTGTATTGATGATCGGAATTACTTACAATTTAATCGTAGAGTAATGCCATTGTAGACTAGGGTTGGGAAAGGAAGGGAGTGTATGTTTTTCCATTGTATTGTAGGATGGCGGACGTGGGAGTGGGGGAGTTGTTTATTTGAAATGGTTTGTCCTTAAATGGTTCCTCCATTTTTAGAGATTTTGGAGGTTAATCTCCACTATCGATAATGCATTTGTGGCACCTGTAATTTAGAGCAATCCTTGTGATGCAAGGGTTTCCTTCCGCCATACAGACACAACCTTTTAGTTTTGACTTACGAGAGGAAGCTCTTTCTCTGGTTCCGATAAATGTCCCTTTTACGAGGAAGAGCCGAATTTCCCTTTCATCACCATTGACTCACGTTTCCATCTGAAACAAGTTTAATTATTTGTTAATTACGATAAGTGTTGCATGGCTGGCGTAATTAAGAATTTTGTTGATATTTTTTATATAAATATTATTTGTTAGTTAAGAAAGAATGTTTTGTTTCATCTAAGAATTAATTGTAGGCTTCTGTCTAAATACTATTTGTTAATCTTAAGGATTAATAGCGCATATCTGCTGTGGTTCATTCAAAGCCAAACTATAAATGCTGGTATAGGATCATAAAACTGTGAAACAGAGAGCAGATTATGTCATGGTAACATGGTACTATAATTGCAGTGTGGCCTTAAGCTGTGTTTATCTATCTATTTATTTTTGTTTTATTCTTTCCTGCCTACAAATCTAATTTTATATCGTAAATGTTATTTGGCATTATAGGTTCTTTCTTTCTGCTATCTGTCATGCAAACCCATAATCAAACAGAGTTTGAAGGGCAGTATAAGATGCTCCCTCCAGAATCTGGAGTTTTTCAAGATCGCGAGGAACTAATCAAATATGTTCGTGACTTTGGGGCTAATCAAGGTTATGTTGTGACTATTAAGAAGTCAAGGAGGGACAGAAGAGTTATACTTGGTTGTGACAGAGGAGGCATTTATCGTAATAGGCGTAAGATTGATGAAAGTCAACGTAAAAGAAAAGCATGTTCGCGCCTTATAAATTGCCCTTTTGAAGCAATTGGTAAGAAGGAAGATGATATGTGGGTGCTTAATATAAAAAATGGGGAACACAATCATGAACCTTTAAAAGACATGTCAGAGCATCCTTACAGTCGACGTTTTTCTGAAGAAGAGGTTAGACAAATTAGAATGATGACTGAAGCTGGTGTAAAACCACGACAAGTGCTTAAAGCTCTCAAGCAAAGTAACCCAGAGCTACAATCAACACCAAGACATTTGTATAACCTCAAAGCTAAGATCCGTCAAGGCGGTTTATCAGGTGAGATCCCATTTAATGCCTTTCCCTTTGGAATTGGTTATGCAGTGGTGGTTGGGAATCATTCATCGTTTTCTGCTGAAATGGAGGCTTCCTTTTGCTGGTGATAATCATAAATGAGCTCTCCATGTTACTGTATTCGTGGTTGTTAAATAGGCTTGATATGAACTGCTTGCAGTTGATTTGCATAGTTTTTAAACATTAAAAAATAGCAAATTTTTGGTAGAAGACATTAGTTGGTAGTTCTCTACAGTTTTGTTCATGATGAACTGCTTGACAGTCAATTGGCATATATTTCAGACATTTTAAGAAAATCATTTCCTGGTAAAATAAATCATTTGGTAGTTCTATAAAGTTTTCTTCACGATGGATTATCGTTTTTTTTTTCTTCTTGCAGATAGAAGTTTGAAGTCATGGAGACCTAACAGATCTGTTCCGGTAAACACTAGTGCATCTTCAACCGGAGAGTCATTAAAGGAAGACAGGCAGCCTGTAGGGTTTGAATATATTTGAATTTCTAATTCCCTTCTTCTATCCGCAAGCTGTCTGTTTTTTCCTTGATTAAATGAATTGGGCCCAAAGCCTTAAACTAAATTTAATTGCAGATGAAGGTCCCTAACTTTATTGGAGGAAAGTTTGTAGTGTCTCAAGGGTGTACAATTATTGATGTTTTAAATCCTGTAAGTTCATATATGTTGTTACCTTTTCCTTTCAAATAGAGGTATTTTGCGTTGTGTTTTTTCAGCGTTTTTTCAGCATGATTTATTTCTTAAATAGGCTACACAAGAGGTTGTTTCGCACCTTCCTTTAACCACCTATGAAGAATTCAAAGATGCAGTTATCACAGCCAAGAGAGCATTTCCTTCTTGGAAAAACACGCCTATTGCCACTCGTCAACGGATTATGTTCAGATTCCAGGAGCTTATTCGCAGGGACATGGTCTGTAAACAAGAGTTGCATACTTATATAGTTCCTTTTCCTTGTGAAATTATTATTTTGAATGCACAAAAAATTATTTCCAGGATAAGCTTGCTACCAGTATAACCTCAGAACAGGGTAAGACTCTAAAAGGTGCCTTGGGTGATGTGCTTTGTGGATTGGGTAAGTACCCAGAGAGTTCTCTTATTGTAATTTTTTCTTTGATTTCAGAAGATCAATTACAATGTGATCCCTAGTTGTCAAGATTGACCTTGGTGATTTGCCATTTATTTTTATAGAGGCAGCTGAGCATGCTTGTGCTATGGCAACATTGCAAATGGGGGAGTTTGTTCCTAATGCATCAAATGGAATTGATACATACTGCATTAGGGAACCACTTGGTGTTTGTGCTGGGATATGCCCTTTTAATTTCCCAGCGATGATTCCTTTGTGGGTATGTGCCATGTGTTCTAAATTCTTTTCTTTTATTAATTCTGTCCCTTGCTTTTCTTTACCCTTTCTAGATTTTATCTCTGGAAAATGGTGGCTCTGATTTCTTAAACATTCCTAATTAAACAAAAAATTCTAAATCTATGCGTCATGATTTCTCACACTTGGCTTAGTTGGACAAATAATCAGATTTGGCTGAGTTGTAACTTCTTATCTGAATCTTAGTTTATTTAGGTTCTCTATCCTTTTATCATTCAAATCACTAAAAGAGTGAGTGATAGGAAAGAGGGAAGAAGGATTTTTCTCTCTCTCTCTAAAATGGTTTTATGTTTTTTTTTCAGATGTTCCCTATTGCAGTTACATGTGGCAATACATTTGTTCTTAAGCCATGTGAAAAGAATCCAGGTGACTTTACCACAGATTAGTTTATGTATTCCTTGTTGCTGTCAGCCATTGAATTTTTTTTTTTTGAGTTGGAATCCCTTGCAAGATGAAGCTAATTCATTTGAGAGTAACCATACAAGTGGAATTTGGTTCTGATTGGGCAGGATATTTGATTTATAACTTGAACTTGGTCTTTGCTTGAGCTGGATATTTGATTAGGATGTGAAAGCATGTGTGGGTTATTCTAGGAAAAAAATGTATCCTATTACTCAAGGATGGTGCAGTAGAGTCAAATTTTGTTGAAAACAGTCAACGAGACCAAAAAATTTCGCCCATGCCTTTTTTGACATGTGGACCAGCATATTATAACAAAAATTGCCGTGTCAGTAACTGAGTTGTTTCCAGAATGCAGATTAATTTAGAGGATTTCTACCATTAAGCATGTAAACAACATTATCAATAAAAGAATATAAGAACTATTTATGATTAATTTATTATTCTGTGAAGACATGTTATTAAATAGTTATGCTTTATGATCTGCTGAAGCTTACTTGGATGGCATCCTTTAGGCATTTGGACTTGTTATTTTTGTTATTCCTAAGTTGTTGTTGATATGAGGCTAAAAAATGGAGATGAATATTACATGAGTAATTTTTAAGGGTGCAAAAATAGGTGTAGAAGTGAGTTTTTAAAATTGTTTGATACAAGGTTAAGAACCAAGTGTCTTAGTGGAGCCAGTTAGAATTAAATATTTGAGAGTCACTAAAGAAGGAAAAATAGGCTATAAGTTTGAGAGAGAGAGAGGATGCCCACCCTCCAAATTAAATTTTTTACCCCTTCCTCTCTCAGGTTAAAATTTATCCCCCAATGAGCACCACTTGGAGAGTAATTTTTGAACCCTTAAATATTCCCTCTCCACTTTTTTGCACCGAAAGCCTTAATCATTACTGTTGTAATGTTAAATCTCATTACCCCCACATCAGAAATCTCCTTAAATGAAATCTGTTCTTATACATAATCAATGCACTTTTGTGGATCGGTTCTGTGAACTATAACTGATATTAATGGCAATTTTATTTTCAGGGGCATCAATGATACTTGCAGCCTTGGCAGTGGAGGCTGGTTTTCCTGACGGTGTCTTAAATGTCATTCATGGAACCAATGTAATATTTGCTTCTCTTGAATCCTTTTATTCCTTATTACCCACATTATCATAAAATAATTTATAGAGGGATCAATTGACTGTAATGTCATTTTAGGGTGTTACATAGAATATATGCTGTTTTGAGGGCCCTTTCTGGTTTTCTTGGCAAGCTGCATTTTCTTGCAAATTATATGTAAGTGAGATTCCCAACCGGGCCCGACATCCATTTTTTCGAGATGGTGCATTTGCTTTTTTGAGATGGTGCATTTGTTTCATAGAACGGCTTTTGTTGTTGAGATTAGTTGGTTTGCTTTTAATGAGGAATTGGCAGTTGTCTGATGTAACAAAAACCTAATATGGTTTTGGGTGGGATTGGATTCAAGGAACACTTATAAGACATTAAAGTCGATCATTTAATTTACTCATCTCAACAAATTTCTGCAGGATATTGTTAATTACATATGTGATGATGATGATGTAAAGGCTATATCGTTCATTGGTTCAGATCTGGTGAGTTATTTCAAGATTAAACTGCACACTGATTACAATTATATTTGTAATGTTGGAAGTTTGAATACCATTGATTTGTGTGTGCAGACGTGCTTACAATCTGATAGCAGACTAATATTTCCTTTCATTCTTTCACGTTATAGTGCAATTTCTATAATAACATACACAGTTGCAACTTTGAATAGACTTGTTGAATGTTACCTCTGCTTTTGTTAGTAAGTCAAGATCATTAGAAAGATAGAAGGACAAAGGAATTTCTCATCTTAATTATGCTTATAATAGACTGTGATGTATGCAAAATTAATACATCAAGTCAAATCCTTACACTGACATTCTGTGCTTGGTCTTTGTTTGCCACTTGTAACTTGTTTTCCAAGGCTGGTTTGCATATATATGCTAGGGCAGCTGCCAGAGGGAAGCGTGTTCAGGTGAAAACCTCCTTTTTCTCCTCTCTGATTTTCTCTTGTGTGCGCAAGTGCATGCATGCACATGTTTTTATTTCAGGAAAAGACTTTGGGCATGAAAAGGAGGGCCACAGATCACTATATGAACAGGTCAAGTCTGTTGATTTTGTGGGACCCAAAAGTCAATGGTCATGACCATTTCTTGTTGTTATATGTGACCTCCCTTTTGTGCTGTATACAGCACTACTCTTTTCATTCTAACATATTGGGTTGAAAAATTGTTTTACTTAAATGGGCTTCAAAACTAATTATCTGTTTTTTTTTTATCCTTAGTCTAATATTGGAGGAAAAAATCATGCTATTATAATGCCTGATGCAAGCATAGATGATACTTTGAATGCTCTGGTTGCTGCTGGCTTTGGTGCTGCAGGACAGCGGTGCATGGCACTGAGCACAGCTGTTTTTGTTGGAGGTTCATCAGCATGGTATTTTTATTTGTTTGTTTGAGCTCTTAAATAATTTTATTTCCCATTCTTTATCTGAGCTAACTCTATTCTTACAT
>Ga0325401_1007988_pt1 | contig 10283 bp, 11 predicted proteins | sample PopdelMetagenome_FD_205666 | JGI IMG/M metagenome (GOLD analysis project Ga0325401, IMG submission 205666) | Populus deltoides microbial communities from Bellville, Georgia, United States - Xylem-PdKOR-R2 | ecosystem: Host-associated > Plants > Phyllosphere > Stem > Wood/Secondary xylem | place...
ACGGCAAAGTTTTTTGTGGACCTACCTGGCCCGGAATGTGATTATGCAGTATCTGGTTTTATTAGGAATGTAACTAGCTCACTCAACTCCCACTAATTCAGTTAAGCTGGATCGGTTCATTAAAGGTAAAAGAGGATAAAATCAGCCTTGGATTCGTATCGGGGTGCTTTCTTCCACAGGAGACCATTGTAGGAGTTGGGTGCTTCAGAGTTTAATAGTTTGTATTAAAATGGTGATGACAGACAAGTTGGACCAACCTCAACTAACACCATGGAAGAGAAACGTAGAGGTGAGATAAAGGGAGGAGCAAGAGTTGGTTCTCTTATCTGTTTCTACCACTATTCCATGTGACATAATTATTTAGCCCGGTTGCACTTGTTTTTAAAAATATTTTTTTATATCAAAATGTATCAAAATAATATTTTTTTTATTTTTAAAAAATTATTTTTGAGATTAGCGCATCAAAACAATCCAAAACATTCAAAAAAAAATTAATTTTTAGAAAAAAATTAAATTTTTATAAAACATGGTTTGACCTTGTTTTCAAACGGCGCAAAAGATTCGTTTCTTCATGCTATTTATTTAGCATTTGGGTTTGTTAAATTCTTGTTTCTTTTCTAAAAAAAAGTAGGTGAAAACACATCAATTATTTTTTAAAATTTTTTTTACTTAAAAATACACTAAAGTAATTTATTTTATTTTTAAAAATTTATTTTTAATATCAACACTTAAAAAAAATCTAAATATATAATTTGAAATAAAAAAATTATTTTTTTTTACAAATACTGTCCAATCGTGTTACCAAACAGGGTATTATTGTGCTACAGATAGTTACGGACCAGAACTACACTTGACCCAATTCTCATCTCTCTCTGTTTTTTCCAGTAGCCTCGTGCGAGAGTATGGGCCTATTGGGCTTTGGTTCAATAGCACAGATATGAGGGCGAAGTTGATGGATATGGCAGTAGATTGGTCCTCCAGTCATCTGATAGTATGGGCCTATTGGGCTTTATTAGTATGCCCTCCTACTTCCAAGCAAGTTCACAAAATTGGTATGCGATTCTTAAAAAAGAAAAAAGAAAAACAAATGACAAGGACGCTCGCAAGTCAATTTTTCATCCACGAATCTTATGTTTCTGTTGAAGTTTCATATCGATTACGCATTAATGTAATTATAAAGGGTCAATTTTAATGAAATTTTCAATTCAAATCTCAAAAATCTTATGTATTAATTGGAGGAAATAAATTTTATTTTACAACTTAAAAGGGAGTGGAGATTCCAAATTTTTTATTTAAAAAGTTATGACCTATTTTATAGTTCACGAATTTTTTTCATAAAGAGCAAGGGTTAAAGTGTAATATTGTTCTGATAGTATTAAAGAGATAAAATATCTCTGACATGTATATCAACGAAAAAAAATATCATTGACACATGCATAAATATGGATGGAAAAATAGGGGGCCCTCAAAGAAATTGTGGATTCAAAAATATCTTTTAAACACCTTATGAGTATAAAGAAAGTAAGATTCAAAATGTAACTGAACTCAGGAGAGATTGGGTTCTTCTCTTATATAAGCCAATGAAAATTGGATTTTATGGGCCTTTAAATTTGAGTTTATCAATAACATATCTTAAATTTCATGTTGTATATAAAACATGAATGTATATGTATATGCCTACAAAAAAAAAAAATGTGCATATCCTCTCCACCTTTGTTGATTAAAAAAAAAAAGCATTGTTATGAAACTAGTCCTAATCCAACGAGGTGACTCGAGCCTTAGCTAGGTTTTAAATAGACAAAACTCAAGTTTGTGATTGGCTTGGTCAAACTCGAGCAACCCGCCAAGTGAGACACTATCCTTCTTTATATATATATATATAATTTTTGAATACTTAACCTCACATGTTTTTTTATAGTTGACATCTAAATGTAATATATCTTAACCTTTTAATGTGAGAAGTCTATATATAGTCTATATTTATATAAATTATTTTTTAATCTTTTGATGTGTGATAACTAGCTATATATATAGCTTACATTAATATGAGATATTTTTTAATTTTTAGATGTGGGATAGCTATACACACGTGAATTATTTTTTTTTTATTTTTTCTATATGTAATGATAAAATCTTAATTTTTTTTTAATTTTTTCAAGTTGACAAGGTTAAACTGTATAATCAAGGATTTGATCTCTTGACTAGTTGCAAATCCGACTTAAGATGAAGAGCGGTATCGAGTAAAATTCTAAATAGGGGTTTTAAAAATATTTAAGAAATATTGTTTTTTTTGATGTATGTATGACAAGCATAGCCTTGAGTGATTTTCATTTTGTATTTCAGATTTTTTTATTAAGCGAGGACCATTTTTATTTCATAAAATATAATTAACAAATATATTTTATTTATTTATTTTTATCCAGTAAAGATTTTAAATTATTATCCAAGCTGTTCATATAATCTGACCTGTTTTAAGTGGATGGAAAAAAAAAAGAAAAAAAAAGGGAGCTTAGGGGGGTTGGTGCGTGCAGTTACAGACCTTCAAATCCTTTCACAAAAGACATAAATTTTCCAATAAAGGCAATTCAATCACGTTTCGTAAAGTATGTCAATAGCAAGTTTACTATGGACAGTTGTAACTCTCTATTTCGCCAGTTTCCAAGATTCTACCCAGAAGACATACTCTGACACATTTCGGTTCCCGAGAAAATCCAATTCCCCCGACAGTCAATCTTGGAAAACATGGAATCGAAAAAATTGGCTGCTTTGCTTTCTTCTCTTGTCTCTGAACTCCTCGTCCTTGTCCTCCTCCTTTTCCCTTCCGATTCCTACAATTCCAATTCCCATGGAATCCTTTTCCGTATCATTCGCCATTATCTTTCCTGCCAAGAACTCGCCACTTCACTCTCCCTCTTCCCGATCTCCAAGAAACGGAAGAGAACCCAATTACGAGAAGCGGGTTCTGAGCCGACCCATGAAGACAGAGACCTCGAACGCGGATCTCGACTCGGTGAGTTGAGCCGAGTTGCTCCTAATCCTGACTCTTTCAAAACCACCTTCAGGATGAGATCTTCAACGTTTGAATGGTTGTCTGGCTTGCTTGAACCGTTACTAGAGTGTCGTGACCCTATTGGAACACCAATAAATCTCTCATCCGAGCTCAGGCTTGGCATCGGTTTGTTTAGATTGGCTACTGGGTCAAGTTACATTGAAATCGCTGGGAGATTTGGGGTTACTGAGTCAGTGACTCGGTTCTGTGCAAAGCAATTGTGTCGTGTTTTATGCACCAATTTTCGCTTTTGGATCGCATTCCCGACCTCTACCGACCTTGAATTGGTGTCAAAAGATATCGAGGGTCTTACCGGATTGCCAAATTGTTGTGGTGTGATAGACTGTACAAGATTCAATGTTGTTAAAAGAAATGATTGCAAATTAGCATCAGACGACGAGGTTCAAGATGACAGCATTGCTGTTCAAATTGTTGTTGATTCATCTTCAAGAATTTTGAGTATTGTTGCAGGTTTTCGTGGCGACAAGAATGACTCCAGGATACTAAAGTCGACGACTTTATGTCATGATATTGAAGGGCGGAGGCTATTGAATGCGACTCCGGTTATTGTCAATGGGGTGGCTATTGATCAGTACCTAATTGGAGATGGAGGATATCCTCTGCTTCCATGGTTAATGGTTCCATTTGTTGATGTTGTGCCAGGATCATGCGAAGAAAAATTCAATGCTGCAAATAATTTAATGCATGTTTGTGCACTTAGAACCATAGCTAGTTTGAAGAATTGGGGTGTTTTGAATAAACCAGTTGAAGAGGAGTTTAAGACTGCTGTTGCTTTTATCGGGGCATGTTCGATTCTTCATAATGTTTTGCTAATGAGGGAGGATGATTCTGCATTGATTGATGTAGAAGATTATTCTTTATATGATCAAGATTCTCAGTTTTATAAGGATGCAATGACGGAAGAGAATTTGACCGAAAAGAAGGCTTCTGATACGAGAAGAGCATTGACTACAAGAGTTACAGAATTTTCATAAGACCTGAGGATCTGTATACTTTTGGAGTCTCAATTTTACAAAAAGCGGTTTGCTTGCACAGATTTTGGAAGGGAGGTGCACAATTCAATTCAACTTTTTTTTAAGCAGGTAGTTCAGGCTTTTGTATCTTAGTGTTAATAAGTTCATTGGGATAGATGCATCACTGACAAATTTAACCTTCTGGCTCGGATTTGTTTTCTTTCGTTGATCAATTGATTTTTTAAGATGTGCAGAATTCAGCGTCCTTTGCATTTATCTAAAACTATCATATGTTTTTCTTTTTCTTCCTGAGAATGGAGATGTTGTCTTCTGAAACATCCTTGTTAAAAACTCAATCTTTAAATTTGCAAAGAGTTTTTCAACTTTATATATATATATATATATATATATATATATATAGGTTTCTTGTGACAAGGGAAGAGTTATATTTGAATATTTATATACAATGTTGGAAGAGAATTGTTTATGATGTTTTAAAAGAAAAACACCAGATAAGCTTAATTTAACTAGCTTCACCCATGATTCCTTTATGTGGACCTGTTTATCGATGAACATTTAACACTCAAAGGTGATCATCAAATTCTGGGTTTTCTTGCTCAACTTCTTCATGCGTCTTGTATCAACTACATATCTAAGTTTTAACTATCAGATGACTGAATTCTTGATGGGTTGTAGGGATTTATGTTATGTTAAAAGTCCTATGAGATGGATAGGGACATTAATAGCTACTAATCTCAATCCTTGCAGGCCACTTTTGTTTAGGACAGACTGGTTGTGGGCATTTTCTTTTAGTTTTCAGTTTATTACCATTTATTGAAGCAGTTCTGAAGTAACCATAGCCCTTGGGATCTCTGTGTTAGTAATCTCACTACCTATTGAAGGTAAAATAACAGGCCTTCCACCCACCAGACTCAGAGGATAGAAACTATCAAAGAAGACTGCTTCAGCACTGACCACTGTATTACTCATTTAACTGGCATAAGCACACAGTGTGATTGACCCTACAATCCTTGAGAAATCCACCCTCCCTCTTCTTGCTTCAGGCTGTCCCTCACAGTTTTCCTTCCATGCTCTTTGAAGATAGCTCAACTGCAGCGTTGTTCCTTAGGCTTCACTGAAGTTTCTGCAAATCTCAAAGCCTCGAAGCATCAAATAAATATCGTTGATGATACAAGCAAAGTGAGCTTTTCTCTCACGGCTGAAAATATAACCTCCCCCTGATATCTTCCACTTCAAAATTTCTTGATTCCAATTTAATGTTTGTTTACCCATCATTTTGCTCCAAGTGCCCCTAGAAAACTAAAACAATGTGATAAAGTGTTGCTAAAATGGTCTAAAATTCTGATAATTCTTCACTCAAAAAGAAGGTCTTTGCTGTCTGCATTTGCCGCTGGCACGTAGCCAACTATCATTAGGTTGGTTTATCAGATAAATGAAATATTACAGCAATTAAGTAAACTGTAGCACTATTTGTGGATAGAATGATGCTCCGTCTTCCATAATCATAGCTTTTCTAGAAATCAATCGAAAGTTACAGGATTTTGTATATGCCAAAAGAATCTAATGATTTTCTTTTGCATTAGACGCATATGTACAGGTCTTCTAGGGCAAACATGTGCTAGTACCAATTTATTAGCATGTTTAAGTTACATGTTGAGCTGGTGATATTCTCGATGGATGGAGATTTGGGAACTGAATGCAGTTTAGGCCAATGTTGGACAACCTAGCTGAAAATGGTTCCAGGGTCCTCTGGTGGTCAATGTAATTGATCTGGTGCTGGATATCTTCAGAGGAAGCTGCATTTTTCACAGTTCAGATCAAGTTTGACTCTGCGCCTCTGCTTAAAACCATTCCCAATTTGCACCAGTTCATTGTTTCACAAATGAAGTTACTCGCTTAATTTCCTTTTTCTTTTTTATCCTTAAACTCTCGGCAAGGCATGTTGCTCCGGCATCACTCTACTTATCTGCAAGAATACCATCATGTCACCTATATTGGAAATTGCAGAACATGGAGTTCTTGCAACCAAACCTCCCTACAGCAGGCTTTGAATCGAAGAGCAACCTGTCATATCTTGTGATAAACTAATGCCTTGTGCATTTATTTAACTTGAACATAGATTTTTAAGGTTTAAACCATCGCTATTCGCATTGGATATAAGCAATGAAGTTAACACATGCATGTATGGATCACCCGCATTCATAATTATTAAACCCGGTTTGGCCGGTGGATTAATCTAAAACTCAATCGACCTTGATAGCTGGACTGATCCAGGTAAATTTGATGGTCTTAGACTCGCCCGCCCAGAGTTAGTTCACTCCCAGAGAGGGGAGGTTGCTGATTTTCTTAGACTTCGATGGTCTCATCATCAATGGCAATTATCTTATCTTATGGGCTACTGCATAAAGCCCATCCAACTCATTTCCCTTCTCAGCTTTTGCTATTTTTATTTCTTCTCTAAAGAAAGAAAGAAAGAAAAACCATCGATGTTCATAATGGACCAAAAACAAAAGGAAATCTTTTTTTATTATTATCTGGACTTTAATTGGTGGTTGGTAGCCCTAAGGCTTGAACTCTCTTCCCACCAACTTTGACCTAGCTTCTAATTCTTTTTATTTTTTTAAGGTTTAGATGGGGGACACTTCTTTCACGACCATGATTTTTCTAATGATTGTTTGGTTATTGAATTATTACAAACCTAATCTCATGCGGTTTATAACAAGGAGCTCCCGTTAATTATTAGGAGTTAGTTAGTTTGGTAGCAGTAATGATTTAAAATATTATTTTATAAAAATATGTTAAAATATTTTTTAATTTTTAAAAATTATTTCTAACATTAGCATATTAAAACAATCCTGAAAAAAATGAGTTTTATTTATTTATTTATCTTCTAATTATTTTTTGGTGTTTTTAAATCGTTTTAACATATTGATGTTAAAAATAAATTTTTAAAAATAAAAAAATATTATTTTAATATATTTATAAAAAAAAACACCTTAAAAAATAACTATTAACAAACGGGCTCGTGAAAGTATCTCCAAGCAGAATGCACTAACCAATTATTTAAATTTTCCATCCTGTCTATTGAAACTTCATGGAGAAAGATTCAGTGGTTGGAGACTGTATGATAAGGAAAAATGTCATGAACTCATGGTATAAGTAATTTCCTATCCAATAGCAGCAAGCTTGATGTTAGGTTAGGGTTGATGGTTCTGTCTTCTTTCATTGAAATGTTTTGCCATGCCCACAACACCGAACAGGGCAAGAGGGCAAGAAAACTAGATAATATGTTTTAATATGTTGGTATTAAAAATAAATTTTAAAAAATAAAAGATATTATTTTAATATATTTTTAAATAAAAAATACTTAAAAAAACACTCTAAAAAAAACATTAATCAGCCATTTTATATTTGTCCTGTGATTATCAGAGACGGTAAAACGAAATTGGATATTTATTTTGTTGGAGAAAAAAAAAAGAAAATAAATTTTGTCAGCAGTCAGATGGAGAGATTCTTTACAGGAGTCATCCATTGTCAATGAGGTGGCTACAAGCCACCAACTCCGGCGGAGTCAAATTCTTGAGGCCACCTCACCAACCCCTTACCCACTTCCACATGTAGCCATCCCCAACAACAAATTGGTGAGCCCACCACAATTTTCTACCCTCTACAAATTAAATCAATTACACGTGGCATAAAATGTCGAGCCTTTTTTATTTCAAGAAACCAAACCTAACACCGTGAACTTAATTTCTTTCGCAAATATCTAAAATAAGGGGACATGAATTAAATATATAGAAATTGAATTAGTGTCCGAAACCTAAAATGACCACTGGACCACAACTCATACACCGATAAGTGGGTCCCAAAATACCCACGGTGTCCTAAGAACTCACCAACCCCCACCCGGTTGGCAGCCGGTCCAACCACCCCACTACTCCGGCTCAAACCGGACTCTCATCTCCAATAAATACCACCTGCCCTTGCCATTTTTAATCAGGTCATACATCCTTACCATCGTCAGCCCCCAGAAAAACCTTCCAGCGCCAGGAAAGAGAGTATAGTTTTGTTGTAAGATATACAAAATAATGGCCGCCAACGGAGAGGAACAGCAGACTCAGGCCGGAAGGCATCAAGAAGTTGGCCACAAGAGCCTTTTGCAAAGTGATGCTCTTTACCAGGTAATTTAACCGAGAAACCCCTGATCTTGGTGCGAGTTTTGTTTTTTTTTCCTTGGTTTGTTTTTTTTTTTTTAACATTTTTTGTATATATTTGGATTGGTTTTTAGTATATTCTTGAGACCAGTGTGTACCCAAGAGAGCCTGAATGCATGAAGGAGCTTAGAGAGTTGACTGCCAAGCATCCTTGGTATGTTTGTTGAATCCTCACATGCATTTTAAATACATCAACATGAGAGATTTTATTTTCATAAAAAAAAAGGGTTTTGTTTTCTATATATTGATGTTTATGGCGTGGTGTTAATAAATCTGATGTGAATGATGGGAAACAGGAACATCATGACCACATCTGCTGATGAAGGGCAATTCTTGAACATGCTTTTAAAGCTTATCAATGCCAAGAACACCATGGAGATTGGTGTTTTCACTGGCTATTCTCTCTTGGCCACTGCTCTTGCTATCCCTGAGGATGGAAAGGTAAAAACTAAAGACCTGAGATTTCTCGGTCCCAAATCAGTCAAAAGAAATTAGGTGACGGTAAGAAAATAATTGGGATCTTGTGACTTGCAGATCTTGGCTATGGACATCAACAGAGAAAACTATGAACTGGGTCTCCCGGTGATTCAGAAAGCTGGTCTGGAACACAAGATTGAGTTCAAGGAAGGCCCTGCTCTGCCAGTTCTCGATCAAATGATTGAAGATGTAAGAAATATTCTATCTTTGACAAAAAAAAAACATTTTTTGTTTGCTCGTATGAGAAAAGAGATGATATTCATTTAAGAAAATTGATGTGCTATTACTAAGCTTACTATTCTGTGTGTGGCGAACTACAGGGAAAGTACCATGGAACTTATGACTTCATCTTTGTGGATGCTGACAAGGACAATTATATTAACTACCACAAGAGGTTGATTGAGCTTGTCAAAGTCGGAGGGTTGATTGGGTATGACAACACCCTGTGGAATGGATCTGTGGTGGCACCAGCCGATGCGCCGATGAGGAAGTATGTGAGGTACTATAGGGACTTTGTTCTGGAGCTCAATAAGGCACTTGCAGCTGACCCCAGGATTGAAATTTGCATGCTTCCTGTTGGTGATGGTATCACTCTCTGCCGTCGGATCAAGTGAGGGGCTGCATTCCCTGCCTATATTATATATATTATCAAATGTTGACCATTGATTTGGTCACTTGCAAAAACAAGTGATGTGCAATAAAAGAGATTTTACCGACCTTGCTCATATTTTGTACCTGAAAGAATGGTGAATGGCCGAGAAACTCCATTCTTGAATTTCTGTCTAAGTGGATTTTTTACGCACTTAATCCATATTATTCTTTAACCAAGTACTTATCACGCGGTGCTGAGAATGTTCATGGTTTAAGTAGTTTGCTTCAACATTCAAAATTAATAAGCACGGGGTCCCTTGCTCCCTTACGAAGACCACTAGATGCGGTTCCCATTCAGTTAATGGCCTTATGGACGAGTTTATTTCCTTTTCGTTCTGATTTTCTGTATATGCAGCCCGCACTTTCCTCGTAAATAAAAACTGCTAACCGGAAGTAAAAGAATGTGTATCGAGAAAGGGCTTTTGCAAGCTTGGCCTTGAACTAGCGTGGAAAAGAGAAGGGTGGTAGTTCTTGAAGTTGGTTCTGTTATAGTCAAGCATCGTGTTACTGTTAACCTGTGATTGTTGGCAAGAGGGTCCCCTCATGAAGGTATTCTTGAACAAATTTGTAAAGAGTGGATGGTGGGCATCGAGTTTAATTTTTAAAGTGCATCGGTCCTTTTCAGTCCAGTTTTGGCCACCAACCCAGCGGTCATCAGTTTGACTTTACACTCGCATACAGATAAATTCAAAGGTAGGAATGAAGTTCTCATCCTGAAAGACGTGTAGCCTATACTGACTTCTATTTTTAAAAAAACAATCTTGAATAATACCTCATCAATGGTCCCGGAGCACTAATCAGCATAAAATACCGACAGCGAGTAATAATCCCCAAATCACTCTTTCCATGCAAACAGCATTTCAAAATCTTCATAAAGTTCGCAACAGGCAAGGTTTC
>Ga0325401_1007991_pt1 | contig 10281 bp, 5 predicted proteins | sample PopdelMetagenome_FD_205666 | JGI IMG/M metagenome (GOLD analysis project Ga0325401, IMG submission 205666) | Populus deltoides microbial communities from Bellville, Georgia, United States - Xylem-PdKOR-R2 | ecosystem: Host-associated > Plants > Phyllosphere > Stem > Wood/Secondary xylem | place...
TTTTCTTAATTTAATCAATTTTTTAATTTTTTTTCTCACCTCTAACTATTGTTGATTACTCGCACCACCATTGAATGAATGGTCTCGTTGTATACTGTTACCAAGAAAATTACAAATGTTTGGTATTGTAATATATGTTATTTTTTAAAAATATATATTTTTAATATATTAAAATAATTTTTTGTAGATTTGTTTTTTAATTTTTTACATCAACACTTTATAATTATCAAAAAATTAAAAAAAATTGATGTATTAATTTTTTTTTCAAATTAAACATACTTGATTAATATATTTTCCGTGATGGTTTCTCCCTTATATATGACCAAATTAATTACAAAAATAACTGTGCGGTCATGACTATGACAATATATAGATATTCAAAATGTATTTTTCGTCAAAATTACGACTTTTTTATTATAATTAATAAAAATAAGTGGTTTTTGTACGCTTTATCTTTCGTCAAATTGCATCAGCTGAACTCTATTTAACTTGTTGTATACTTGTTTAACAATTTTAAAGTGCAAAGGTCAATAAAGGATGGCTCCTTGCTACCTTGCTCACCGATGTTCATTTAATAATCATTTATATATTCGTTTTATTTTGAGCATCGGTGAGCAAGGTCGCGAGTAACCATTCTTCACTGACTTTTGCACATTTTAAAAGTGTTGACAAGCATACAAGGTAATGGAGTTATTTGATGGAAGAGAGAATATATATATATATACACACACACACACACTTCATGTTTAAAAGAGTTAAATGCCAAGTGATAATCTAACATGCATAGGTTAAGTAGAATGTCTCCAAGAGGCGTAGCGTGATGGTAAAGGGTTTGAGATCTGCACAGCAGGTCTCGAGTTCGAGTCAGGGCGTGCACTTCTTGTAAGAGCTTGGGACAGCCGGGGTTTTGCTCCCTCACCTGGGCCCCAAAATGCGCTTTCTAGGAGGGTGAGGTTTTCTCGAATCTAAAAAAAAAAAGAGGTTAAGTAGAATGTCGAACCTAAATGATATGAGTTTCGTTTTCTTCCAAACTCAATATTTGAGTTTATCATGTAAATATGAGTTTGACAAGTAAGCAGACCCAATATATTTGAGTTTGACAAGTAAGTATGAGTTTAAGCTCTTAGATATTTGTTTATGCTACTAAAGATACTTTCTTCTTCTTCTTTTTTTTCTTATTATTATTATTATTATTATCTTGAACTAGAAAATTAAAATTTAGTAAAAGAGGTTTAGTTGGTGAATCGATTTATTACACTAATATTTGATTTCGTAAACTAAAATGTAAAAAAATAAAAACACATCTAAAATTTCTATTTAAAGCCTTAAAAAAAAGTAACAACAAGCAAGAAAATAAAAAAAAAATCTAACAAAATAAAATAAACAGATTATCGAAAATCTCTGCATAGAACCTAAAAAATATAAGAAAAAATGTATATTAAAAACGATTGGAGGAAGACTACCAATAAAGTAGCCTCAAACCTAAGAGATATTATAGAAAAAATAACTTGTCTAGATATTCATTTTTTTTTTCTATTTCCAAAGTATTAAGCCCCCACACACACACAGAGAGAGTACTGTTATAAATTGAATGAATGATATAGTTGTATAGTACTGTTATGAAGGAAATTGATGACACCCAATATTAATTAATGGATGGTCAACGCAATTGATCAAGCGGTGGTTAATTAATTAATAGATTAATATATTTTTTTCCGTGGTCGCTTCTCCCTTGTGTATAAAGGTACTATCTCTTTAGCCTCAAAGTATGAATCTAGATCTTGCTAAATATCAGTTCTTACTTGATCCAGCAGCAACACAAATCATTTTGCTCACTATCTGAGAATTGATTTTGGAAAGATAATGGGCCTGGAACCAAAGAATCTTGAATCTTCTATCCCTGTTCCGAGTGTACAGGAGCTTGCCAGCCTGAAACTTGAGACCGTGCCATCTAGATACACAAGAGACGACATGGACAGCATCATCGGCACCGTTCCCTCCGACAAAACTCTCCGTGTGCCGTTGATTGATATGGCCAAGCTGGTCGATTCAGAGTCTCAAGAGACAGAGCTTCAAAAGTTTCATGCTGCTTGCAAAGAATGGGGCATATTTCAGGTAACGTAAAACTAGGCAATTAATATACAAGTTCTAACATGCATGAGCAGTGTGTATATTCAAACATGGTGCACACTCCAGCATGTGAGTTATTTCCCTTCCTTTTACCGACCAATCATAGCTTTTAATTTTTTTTTTTTATTTCATGAACGTGGATATTGTCTTAATGAAAAGTGAAAATAAAGTGATATATACAGCACCGGAAGGAGGAATATTATTGAATCCGAGCTTGAGACAAGAGGTGGGAGAGAACACATATTGGAAAATTTGTTCTCTTCTTAAACTATCTGGTTCTTTAGCTTGTTGTAATCCAAGTTCGATGTTCTTACTGGAGAGAGCATGGTAACAAAATCCAAGGGAGGGAGATGCAAATATTGCCTTCATTTTCAAATACAAATAAAAATTCCATCCACGAACTATCCTGAAAACTATAAAACTTGAGTTTTATCTGACTTATGTGAACGATCTCAACATTGTAGATTTGTAGTGATATGCAAAATGTGTTTTTCATCATTAAGCTCCATTGTCAAAATTACTATTTGATTGTAATTAATAATTTGCCTTATGAAATAACTGCTCTTAATTTAAACTCTTTATCTCAAGTCAAATTCCATTGATTGAAATCTATTACCTACTCGCATGCTTGTTAACAAGTTTGAAGTGTTCAAAAGTCAGCAAAGGATAGCTTTGAACCATGTACTAATAAAATTAAGCTACTGTGAGTGATGTCTGCAGTGCTGACTAAATATACTGACCATTTCGATAGCAAATGGTCAAAGTTCGATTTGTTTTACTGTTCTTGCCCAGCTGGAAAACGTTGAAGAAAGGCTGAAGAAGCATTACAAGAACAATTTGTCTGTAGTATGACTTTAAAGGATGTTGATGTTAACTTCAAGTCGAGATGAACAAGGAACACCGATGTTCAAAATAAATAAACAAAATCTTAATTAAAAACTGAATCTCGTGCTTGAATATCTTGAAAGTGATCTATCTTATAATGGTTACATAATTATTGAATGTTTATATTAGATCTATAAAGGCAAATCTCTCATTTTTCAATGGTCAGATAAGAAAGTAATCGAACTAAATAGTTAGTTTAAGCTGCTAGAGATTTGATTTTTCTCTCAAGAGTTACGGCTGATGCCACTAGCCTCTAAAGATAAGTTTTTTATTATTTTTATTATTATTATTAATTGAGTCTTGATCAACTAGAAAAGTGTTGTTATATATAACCTAACAAAGTAATATACCGTATAAAAAAAAAGGTTTATGTACGTAATGATATGATTTTGCAGTTAATAAACCATGGAGTTTCAGACGAATCACTGAGAAACATGAACAAGCAAACTCAAGAGTTCTTTGACCTTCCCTTAAAAGAGAAGAAACGCTGGGCACAGAAACCAGGAAGCCTTGAAGGCTATGGTCAAGCATTTGTGACCTCAGAAGAACAAAAGCTTGAATGGAGTGACATGATTTTCCTCAAAGCTCTTCCCATTGAAGACAGAAACCTTGAAATCTGGCCCGAAAACCCTCTAAAATTCAGGTACTAGCAACTAGTTAGCATCACCAAGTTACTGCTGTTGACTGTCATGATGATTAACTAAACAAAGTTCATTTTGTCTATCAGGGAATCCTTGGACAGGTATTCTCAAGACATGAGGCAACTTGCTGTTGCCTTAACAAGATTCATGGCCATGGGGCTTGAGATTGAGAGTCAAGAGCTCTACGATGCTTATGAAGAAGGACAATATCAAATAAGGATGAATTACTACCCACCTTGTCCTCAACCTGAAAGAGTTATGGGGCTAACCCCACATGTTGACATCCCTGGCTTCGCTCTTTTGCTTGACTGTGGAGATACACCTGGATTGCAGGTTCTAAAGGATGATCATTGGATTTTTGTTGAACCTTTAGATGGTGCCATTGTTGTAAACATGGGGCAGATCACAGAGGTGAGTAAATAATTATAACAGGTGTTTATGTGAGTAAAATATTTCATATCAACTGAAGAAAAGGGTCTAAACTGATCCCATGCGTGTTTGTTCGGTGCGAAACATAATATGCATAAAATCGGAAAGTAGATATTTTTTTCGAGTTGTGCTCTAATGAATTGATTATAAGATGTATTGTTAGATAATTTAATTGAATAATGCAGATATTAAGCAATGGGCTATACAAAGCACCAGAGCATAGAGCAGTGGTAAACAAATCAAAGGAGAGACGATCCATAGTTACCTTCTGCTATCCTAACTTATCTTTCAAAGTTGGTCCTGTCAAAGAACTAATTAAGCTCGGAAGTCCACCTTTATACAAGACTGTCACCGTGGAAGAGTATATCGGATGCTTCTTCAATCGAAAGCTGGAGGTTCCGTTCATCGATGCCATGAAAATCTAATGGCTTACACAGACAGAACTGTGCTTTGAATAAATAAGCTGCCCTACCCTACAAATTCTCAATTTCTCATAACTTTATGTTGAACGATATATGATTAGTATCTACTTCTAATATTGAGATGTATATACCTCATATATCATCCAATAAAAAGTTTATAATTTTTTTTAAAATATTTATATTTTTATTCTTGAAGTACTATTTATCATATAAATTAAAACAAGAATAATATTCTTGTTTTTAAAATTTAAAACTAATTCTTTTATTTACTGTAATCTTTTACTAAAGTTATTAATTTTATTATCTTATGATGGTTAAAACCCATCAAAATAGATTAATTTACAGATTTTAGTTTTTTTTATTACTAACCATTAATTTTGTGAAATCTGGAAAAGAAAATATTAATATAAATGTGTGATTATTTATTGTTCAAACACTTAAAAATTTTATTTCTGAGTATATTGGATTTTGAAATATTATTAAATAAAGGGGGAACAACTTGCATAATAATTAAAAATATATTTCTTTTATAAATGATTTTCAATATATATATATGAAGAAAGGGGAAGAGGAAGGTTAATCTTGCCATCCCTTCCCCTCTCCTCCCGTCATGATTTTTATATTCAGACCTAATTAAATCTGAATATAAAAAATCAATAAGGAAGCATGGTCAGCCCCTCGACTCACCTATAATTTTCTTTGGTATAGGATTAAAGGATTGCAAACGTTTTGCTAGATAATTGAAAGATAGTCTCGGGTTTGAAATTCCGAGCCTCATAAGCTACCTTGATATTAGATATATTTTTGAGTTTTGCCTACTTAGATTTATGAATCCCGAGCTATGCTGCATCTCAGAATATTTTTTTTTTATTATTAGTAAAAATAGACTCTGGTGACACCAGCATGTTTTAAGAAAGTTTTTAAGAAATAGGGCTCGAGGAATAAACCCAACCGAAAAGAAAGAACAGGGAACATGCAAAAAAAAAAAACCAGTTAAAGACAACAAAATTAAGATTTCAGCCTATCAAAATTAGAAGAACAAAATTAAAAAGAATAAAGAAAAAAAATGATCAAAGCCATTCTAATTAAGCATGCCAAATATACAAGCCAGCTCATGAGACTGAGATAAAAAAATAAACAGATCAAGTCAAATCCCAAATAAATTCAGCATCGAATGACGAAATTGAAAAAATAATCAATTAAAAAAAACAAAAAAAAAACCAAGCAAATAAATCTTTGTTATTCAGATCATGTGAATAAGACAATCAAATAAAAGACAAACTGGAAAACAACACGTAGCTCAATTCCAAAACAATCTAACATTGAAGGACATGGTATAAAAAATAATAAAATTTTAAAATAGAGACCCTAAAAAATCAAGCCAACCTAAGCCAACTTACAAAACCTGCGATTTATGAGATGGGATCAAGATAAACGAATAGAAAGAAAATCGAAGAAAATCATGAAGCCTACTATCAAGAAAACCTAACTTTGAATGATGGAACCAAAAAATAAAATTAATTCTCAACCAATATAAAAAGATAAAATAAAAAAATCAATTTAGAAAACTTATAAAAATAAATCCAATAAAAAACAATAAATAAAAAGATCTAAGACAACCATTTCATTTTAAAAATTTGAAAAACATCAAATAGAAGGAAGATAAAGAAAAAACGAAGCCTAATCACTAATTATATAAATTTTAAATAATAAAATTTTTAAAAAAATCAGCTTAAAAAAGAAAAAACAATAAACCAAGCAAACTCGGACGAACCTTTTAAACTTAAGCTAATATCTTACACTTACAACCCATTAAATCCTAGACCCGAACTGAATCAAGAAGCTTAATTTCCAACCAATTTAATATTGATTAACCAAAAGTATATCCAATAAAGAACACCAACTAAAAAGACCCGAGAAAACCTAGGTCATTTTCAAAATTAGTGAAAAATTATACCCAAAGAAAATAAATAAAAATAACAAAGCCTAAGTTTCCAATTAAATAAATGTTGAAAGATGAAACTTAAAAAATACGAGCTTACAGAAAGAAAAAAATAAAACCAAGTAAACTTGGGTGAATCTCCCTAAAATGGATTAATCTCTAAAACCCAAATCTCATGAAATCGTAGACCCCGGCTTAGTCAATAAGCTCAGTTCCAACTAATCTAATGTTGAATAATGAAATAAAAAAATATCAATTTAAAATATCTATGAAAGCAAAAAAAAAAAAAATATATATATATATATATATATATATATATAGTATTAAGAAAAACAATGATCAAATTTGATAGGAAAACAAAAACTTAAGGAGGCTGAAATTAAAAAAAATGGTAAAAATTTATCTCAAACAAAACAAATAGTAATCAAAAGAATGAGAACTAAATTTTAAAAATTATTAAACTAAAGGAGAATGTAATTGAAAAGGAATTTTAATTTTATAAAAAAAATTTAAATATTGAATGATGGAATAGAAAAAGTATTATCAATATAGAGAATTAGCCAAAAAACCAAATAAAGAATGACAAATAAATCGACACGAAAATGCTTTTTATGGAAAAACAAATAAATAAAAAGAATGGAACCAAAATCCAATTGAATAATTGTTGAATAATAAAAATGAAAAAAAATAGCTTAAACAAAGAAAAATAAAAAACCAAACAAACCTGACGCAAACCTCCTAAACTGGTCTAATCTCTGAAATTCGCAACCCATGAAATATTGGACCATGATTCAACCAAGAAGCTTAATTCCCAATAAATTTAATATTGAAGTATAAAATTATAAAAAAATATCAATTTCAAAAAACTTGCAATGTTAAAAAACTTAACAATCATTACAACATAGATCAAATTTGATAAGGAAAAAAATACAAGGAGGATGAAATTGTAAAAAAAGAAAAAGATCCCAAACAAAACAAATAGCAATAAAAAAAATAGGAATCAAATTTAAAAGAGAAAAAAAATAAAAGAGGGTGAAATTGAAAAAAAATCTAATTTTATAAATTATTTAAAATAAAAGAAATAGTAATAAAAAAAACATAAAACAAATGTTGAGAAAAACAAATTAAAGGGGCTAGCTTGAAATTTTGAAGGGGTTGATGTTGAATTAAGGTTCAAGAGAGAGATGAAGAGGGAAGGAAAAAAAATGATCATCAACGCCAAACTGGAGGTGCCTTTAACACACGCATCATCCTTTTAGGTAAGGGGTTTCAAGACCTTTCAAACGTCAATATGGAAAGTAGTATTTGGTAACCGAACAATCTTGCACATGTCGCCTACTTGTTGGCGCATATATAGGACACATCAACAAGGTTTTTTTAAAAAATATTAAACATTTATTAAAATATAAAAATGTTAGAGTTAACTTGACATTAATCAAAAAAAAAAACATGATAAGAGGTTTCAAGACCTTTTAAACATCAACATGGAAAGTGATGCTTGGTAATCGGACAACCTTAAATGTGCCTCTCACTTGTTGGCATGTGTATAGGAAGCACCAACAAAGTTTTTTTAAAAACATTAAACATTTATTAAAATATAAAAATGTTAGAATGAACTTGACATTAACAAAAAAAAAAACCATGATAAAAAAACCAAAACACCTTGAAGGACATAAAAGCCCACAGTAATTAAATAATTTAACTGTGATAAAAAAATATAAAGGATATAAAAGCCTCTGGATATAAAGATCATTTACCCCTAAACAATTTAAAAATGAAAAAAACTTAAGTTTTTTTGTTAATTATTCTAAAAAAATGAAAAGTAATTTACCCCCGAAACAATTTGAAAATGGCATTGAATCACATTAAAATGATGATCCTACCCCCAATTCTGGGTCATTTTTTTTAGCTAAGAAAATATTTGTCAAAACACTAATCCAATGACCAACAGGAAGCCACAAATCAAATCAAAAGATTTTTTAATATTAAAAATATCAAGATATTGCTAATTTTTTTTCTCTACTAAAAAAAATCTAAATTGCAAGTAAATTAATTTGATGTAACTCGGTTAACCTGGCAGATCTAGAATATGAACAAGATTGGCCAAATCCAACACTAAAAAGTAGCCACTCCATAATGTTAATCTTTCCACTGCGTATTCAATCTCAATATTGAAGCAATAGCATTTTGCACACAAAGAGTACAAGTAAAAAGAAAATCAGACAGCTTGTTAAAACAACAAACAATGGCAACAAACGGAACAATAAAAGGACAAGAGAACATGTTCAAATGTTCTATAGAAAAATGTGAATCTACAAACGGAAGCACTCAATACAACAAACAAGTCCAAAAGGCAATATATTTTTTCACTTCTCCCTAATTTATCTCTTAGGAAAAATGTCATGGTTCTAATGTAAATATACCTTCTTATATGGCTTCGCAAATGACTTAACTAGAAACCAGCCCATCCAGCAGGTTGAGTAGCTGGCTTGCTCACCGTAAGCTTATAACCACCTACGCTCACTTCAGTATTGGACACTGGAATTTGGGAGCTGGTGGCTGGGACAGCTGTAAAATTCTCTGATCCAAAACCCCAGGAATCAAAATTGGATGTTAATTCAGCAGCCTGCTTATTCTGGTGTGCATTTCTGGTTCTAACGGACTGTGGACTGTTGCCTTTTGAAAGATGCTGCTTCTGTGACTTCTTATCATCTGCAAATGCTTGCCATGACTTTGTCTCTAGGCTTAGGGTACTCCAGTCAGATTTTTCTTGCTGTGATGGGAATAAATAAAGTAAAAGACATGGACAGACAGTCTCTGTAGCAAATACAGTGGTGAAAACATCAATGAAAATAATACCGGAGGACTTGCAGATGGTTGAATTCTAGGTGAGGCTTGGTATTTATTTGGCGAGGGAGTTCTAGCAGCTAGAGTTTGCTTGAGCTCCTGTACCTCCTGTCCCCGGGATCGACAAATGGCAGATAGCTTTTCAAATTTCGAAGTTATTTCAGCCTTCTCAAAGTTTACCTGTTTCAGCTGCTCTTTAAGCTTCTCTATTTCAGCCTCTAACGCTTCTTCCTTTCCCCCTTTGTCACGACTAACTCTAGAGCTGAGCTTATTGCTATCAAATTCAGTAACAAAAGTATTAAAAGCCTCATCTTGAAATAAACTCGTGGCAGCTGGTTTTGATGCTTTGATCAGCCTTTCCATGCCTGTTTCTTCCTGAGAAAAGGTTAATTCAAAGCCATTGGAATCCTTGGGCACATGTGATATATTACGCACATTCCTCCTGCCAGCAACATGGGTCTGTACATTTTCCTGCTTAGCAGGACTAGTATTTTTGCGAAAACTGTAATTCTCTGAGTGACTCCTCTCTTGTTTTGTGTTACGTATAGATTCTTCATCGAAGTTAGGTCTGCTCTTGTCTTCGACTAACAGTGAATCCTTTGCGAGCTGCGTTGACCAGAAAGCACCATGCTGTCCCCCACCTCCCCAACCCCAGATGCAGGTGGAGGTGGTGGACTTCTTTGAGGCATTGGAGGTGACCTATTTGCAGTTTTTGTAATACCTAAATCTTGTTTATTTGTTGGAAAGTAAATTTTTTTTATAAAATAAATTTTGGGAAAATAAATTCTAGAAAAATAAATTATTTTCTAATGTTTGGTAGTGTAATGAAAAATAAATTGAAAAACGTTTTCCAGTGTTTGGTTATGTCATGAAAAATAAGCTGAAAAATAACTTATTAATGTTTTATTTTTCTCAAGTTTATTAAAATAATAAGGAACAAATCTTACAAATTAAAAGGTTGAATGAGAATGAAATTGAAAAAAAA
>Ga0325401_1007996_pt1 | contig 10279 bp, 8 predicted proteins | sample PopdelMetagenome_FD_205666 | JGI IMG/M metagenome (GOLD analysis project Ga0325401, IMG submission 205666) | Populus deltoides microbial communities from Bellville, Georgia, United States - Xylem-PdKOR-R2 | ecosystem: Host-associated > Plants > Phyllosphere > Stem > Wood/Secondary xylem | place...
TACTGGGATAGACCCATTTTTCCTTAAAACTTCATCGTTGTTGCCCGAATCGAAGGCCACTATTGGGCCAAGCAGATTGCCTTATGTGTCAGCTCGACCCTGAACCTGTGAATGCGAACCTGACACAAGCAATGATGCGAAACTCCGAAACAGCAACTATCAGAGGACTAGAAGGCCCATGGTTTTGGACACATTAGAAACTTCTTCTGTGGTTTACTGGAAACCGACCCATTATTCAAAGCCTCGAGTGGAGGAAAAAAGCTAAACCATCCACAGAAACCATACCCGGTTTTTAAAACAGAGACACACCTGTTACGACCGGCCAAAACCAGGGGGCTACGTTGTTTCATCGTTGTATAAAACACGTGACAAACCCATGAAACCTTCATTCCAAGAATTCGTTTCCTTACCAAAAAGAAAAATCTTTGCTTATTGTTTCATGGCTTCTCTTGTGCTTTTGTTGTCACAACTTGTTCGTCCTCAAAACACAAACCGGGCTTTTGTGTCCACGTTAGCTTCTTCTTCCTTTACCACTTCTTGTGCTGCTGCTATGTCTTCCACTGCTAATCAGAAACCATTGCCGAAGGATAGCAACAAGTATGAGTCAGGGATTGAAGATCAAGTGCAGGAGCCTAGGTTTTGTGTAGACCAGCTGGCTTGGCCTTAAGGACTTGTATGATAAAGGAGACCGGTCCTTCTCTTTTCTAATTTTGTTGTAACACTCTTTACCTTTTGAATATATTATTGGAGTAGCGAGCTCTTTTTTTTGAGTAAGCCTCTCTTTCTATGCCGAAACATCTAATAAAATACATTTTTTTCATGAATTTGTTAATTTTGAAGTTGATTTCACTGCAGAATGTTTGGCCTTGAAAGTGAAACTCAAGTTCAATATGACAGGGAATCTGTAACTCAATTTCTGAATTTTGATCGTGATGGCAGGGGTGAAGTATGACTACATGACATCCCTGGCATCCATTTCCCTATACGGTTTAGGTATAGTTTATTTTGGAAACACTAAAAAAGCAAAACATGATTTTCGTCATGAAATGCCCAGATCGTATAAGCTTTGATGATTTGCCAAGCATTCCTTTACTTCTCTTCATAGTTGGATAAAGATAAAAGTGTAGGATTTGTGAGTCTAATAATAGCTGCTGTGGAGGAAAAAAACAAGGCGCTCACGAAGCAGTAGTGTCTTTGACAGACCTCTCAAAAACAAACCAGCAACAGCTTGAAGCAGAACCCCACGCACTATCATCCTTCTTTGCAGCAACAAAATCTTGTAGCATCAGTAAAACAAACACATCATCTGTTTGTTTCTTGGAAGAATACCAGTAGTAACAATAGATCTCTTAGGACGATCCAATTGTAGATCACGTTCCAGACATCAGAATCAATAGTAGTGTTCAGAAGTGGCAGCAGTAGACCTCGCAAAACAGTCCAGTAGTTCACAGCAGCCATGTTTCTCCAGTTCTAGCAGCAACACGCAGAAGACCAGCAGCAACAAATTTGCAACACAACAACTTGTGCTCAAGACAAAGCAGCAGCAGCATAAAAACATTACAGCAACATTAAAATTTTTGGTCGTCCAATAGCCAAAATAGCAGTCACACCTAGCATTAGCTTTCTTCCTTTCCTTTTTTTTACAGCAGCATACATGGGAGATCTTTAGATTGTTGAAGGGATCGAAAAGCTTAACAATCAAAATGACATTACATGGTCAACACGCTAAGATCTATCCTACGCAAGTGAAAGATGAAAGCTAGTAAAACAATGTTTCCCTTGAACCTTGAAGACCACAATTGAAGAAGATATGCTGGAGCTAGCCCATTCAGGATGCTACAACATCAAATTAAAAGAAGCATAACACACCCTTGCTAGCCTCTTGATTATCAAGGAAGAATGATATCATATTGAAACTTCTCGAGAAATTTAAATTATAACCTGAAGCATCTATTAGTTAAATAATGATGAAAAGAATAATCATTATGGTTTAAGACTCTAATATCACAATTTTGTTGAGTTTGAAAATCTACTTGATGGTCAAGAAAAATATGTCCAAACAGATGGCGGGAATCCTGTTCGTCGGTGAAGAGAAAGCACTCTACACCAATAATAGCAAGAGTAATTAGTGGTATACTTGTAAGGATAGAATCCATAGTTGGAACATCTAATAACAAGAAAGGAAGGCTTTCATTAATGACGAGCTTCAAAGAATTATGGCAATGAGACAAGATTTGAAGACATATGTTATAAATGTGGGAATGGTGTTCATATGATGAGAGATTGTTGGTTTAAAAAGCCTAAAAAAAAAAAAACAATGTTGTTATTTCAAGTTCAGAAATGTTAGTTGAGGATGAATGGGATGCTAAAGCATCCTTTCATAAAAAATTAGGAATAATTAAAAATTAAATTAATTATAAAAGTGATTGGATCTTTGACTTTTTAGTATTCTAATCACATTATATGTGATAAACAAAAGCTACAATATTTGAATGGTACAAAGAAAATCATGTGGTGATAACAACTAATTAATAGCTTAAAACTACAAATAATCCATGTTGATAAGACGACAATTACATCTCATTATAACTTTGATGAGGTACATTTTTAAGATGTTTATCATGTTCCAAGTATGAAGAAAAATTTGTTGTTTGTAACACAATTAATATCAACATGCCATTATATCTTGTTTGTTCCATATCATGGTAGAATATATTAGGATTGTGACTATGAACAAGATTGTGATCATTATCTTGATTATGATAAGAAGCCAAATCAATAAATAGAATTATTTTTTATTAAGCCTGGAGAAGAGGGGGTTTCATTATAAGTTCAAAATTCAAAAGGTCTTTTGCTTCAATACAAAGAAAAAGTCCATGAATAAGATAAATAAAAACTTATTGATTTTGATGACTTACTGACTAAGCTTGAGGAGTTTACAACATCTATCACAAAGCCTTTTATATGTAATGAAGTCGTCTCATAAAGTTATATAAAATAAAGTAGCAATGAGTTTGATTCAAATAAAGAAGATAATTCTAAATCTCTAGTATCTATAGATAATTGTTCAAAAAATATACAAGAAAAAAAATTGAATGCAAAGCAAAAACAATCATCTTCGAAGATGAATGTTGTTGTTCCACTTGAAAATTTTATTTAAAAGAATAATCTTTTTAGGAGAAGAGTTTTTGCTGTTGGAGACTTTCCTTTACTATGTGGATCCAATGCTTCATCTCTTAAGAAGGAAGAAGATGCTATACGAAATAGTGTTCAAGTTAAGAGAAGTCTAATGAAAATTTAATGGTTAATAATGTTAAGGTTAAAAGCTCCAAGAGAAAGATTTTATATTTGTAAGGTGTCATTATTGTTAAATAGCAGGACTAAAGGCTTCAGTTGATAGCATTAGATATAAGATATAAGAAATTAAAGTCTTGCAAGCTTGTAAGTCATTTTTAGTTGGAAAAGCTACGAATCTAGTTAAGGTGTAGAAACACGAACATGGTTTGGAAGAATTGATGTTGAGCAAAATGATGAAATTACCTTTTTCAATGTAAAAAAAATCCATGTTTGGTAATAATAGAATAAGAGCGGGATGTTATGAAGAGAAAGACAAGAGGAAAACATGATGTCAACTGATATTGAGGAAGAGTGTTAGAATTCAATATTAATTAGGAGTTTGTGGTTCACAGAATTTAGAGTTTGTAAGAGTTTTAATATTATTAAAACTTTACAATATTAAGATCAATATCTATTAGAGAGTTTTAATGTAGTTAAGAGATAGTTAATTGATTAGTTCTCTTTTTAAGGAGTAATTGAGAGCGTAGTAGCGATCAAGGTTGTTAAAAACGTATTTTTAATGCGGCATGGAAGATACAAAATAAACTCGAATCGTAAAAATGGATCGTGAAATCATGAAATCGTAAGGAAGTTTTTTTTCATACATATTTCAAGCACCTTAAAATACATGGTCCAAATAAAAATTCATATATAGTTCAAGCATCTTAAAATACATGGTTGAAATAAAAATTCATATATAATTTAAGTAACTTTTGATTAACTAACAATTAACAAAGTTAAAACAAACAATCTGCTGGTGTGTCATGTAAACTAAAACTAACTTCATTTACTTTATTTTTTTTTTATTATTTCTCAGACATTCATCAATATCATTATCATCAAGAGGATTATCATTATCATGAATACAAGTTATCTAACCAATAGATAATTGCAAAGTACTCATTGTCTTTGGGTAAAACCAAAAGACACTTAAGTCCATACCTGATAATGCCTGGCAAAGCCATTGTCTTTGGCTAAAATATAGTCTATCTTCAATCTAAAACCAAGTCAACTTGTCGCTTATCCTCCTATCTCTTTCGAAACCATTCTCTTTTTTTCTTTCTCTTTGTTTTTTTTTTGTTTACCCTGCCCTAACCATTCTTCATTCTTAATATTGATAGGTTTTCTACTGTCACGACTGTAAATTTTATGGTTTTTATGATTTAACATATTTATTTTTTATTTTAAAAAAATTATAGATTATTTTATTTTATTTCTTCAAATTACTTTTTTATGATTTTAAATCATTTTAATATGCTGATATCAAAAATAAATTTTTAAAAATAAAAAATTATTATTTATATGTGTAATTAAGCACGCAAACATCATTTAAATTGATTGATGAAACAACTTGATTAATTAATTATTATAGTATAAGAATAAGACGAATTATTTTGTGTAAAATTATAATGAATGATGCTTTTTAAAATAATTTTTTATTTAAAAATATATTAAAATAATTTTTTTATATTAATACATAAAAATATTTTTTAATGTTAAAAATACTTTTAAAAAAATTTAGAAACACAAACGAAAACGATACCAATTGCTAAATACCCTTTAATATGAGTGATTCTGACAATTTTACTTGGCCACATCATGTACTTTATAGCTTTACTTGGCCACATCATGTTATAAGTATAGTCTTTACAACTTTAAGATAGCTTTACTTGGCCACGTTATACTATAAGTATAGTTTTTAAGGTACAGCTAAGATCATGCTGATGTGAATTAGAGGGTCGGAGCATGAAGTGTATGAATTTTGTTAAAATCATAAAAATGGTTCTAAAATTGTGTTTTTAAGCGATTTTACTTGATTTTATTGATTTCACTCAATTTTAACTTGATTTCAATCATTTTCAAGTTTTTAAAACGATTTCGCATGTTAAATATATATTGACTCGTAAAATCGTACGATTTTACGAGTCAACTCATGATTTTAACAATCATGATAGCACTTACTTTTCAAAATGTTTTTTCATCCGGAAATCTATCAAAATAATTTTTAGAAAAAAATATTTTTGACATCAACATATTAAAATGATTTAAAAATACAAAAAATTATAATTTAAAATAAATAAAAATATATCATTTTTTTTAAAATATTTTTAAAACACAAAAACATTCCAAATTTTAGTTAAATAAAGATAGATGTCTTAACTTAGTAGGATTTGTAAGGCTATATAAAATCAACTTCAACATTCACAATTATGCGTGATAAAAATGATAAGAAAAAACAATAGCTGTTGTGTTTTCCTTAGAGCAAAATCTACGCGAGTTTTGTTCCACATACTATGCCTAGGCAACATTGTAGCTCAGCAGCAAGATTTCCGAGAAAGGTTTAACCTTATATTGTCAGTGAGGCAGATGAAGACCGATCAATAACCCACAGAACATCCAAAATGCAGAACCAAAACCCAACATTGTATCAATTTTAAACTTACAGCATAATTCTTCATGCATTTAACACATATACAAAGAACCAGAAAGCTTGCAAGAAATCCAATGACTCAAGGGTATCATGATGTTGCAGTTATGGAAGAACAGCTTAGTCATACCATAATGATTCATGGGCATAGCTATAAGAATCAACTGATTTACTCTCGGGATCAACCAGCTGCCTGATAAACTTAGGATGTGAATTCCAGTATGGCTTGCTATCACGAAGTCTTTCGAAGTAGGATGTCATTAGCCCATTCTCCCTTGCAATATTGGAACGAACCCAGCCTGAATGGTTTCCTGGAGCACCAGTAACTATCACTGCTGTATTCTCACTAGCCAAATTAGCCAAAGCCACCATTGCTTCTGGCTCAGTAGCTGATGAAGCATTCACCAAAAAAATATGGCTAAAATGGCCAGCAACTATCCCTTCATTATGCAGCCGAAAGCTACTAACAAAAGTAGACAAGATTACTCTAAATTTCCTGAGTTCCCGAATAGATGGACAAGTAAAACAATCCCTTTTGTACACACACGATGTTAAGATGTCAATAGGCACCCCATCTATCTCCCGGAAAGCAGCATTTGCTCGAAACATATCCGACTCTGGAATATCAATTTTTAAGCTTTGCATCAGAACATCACATGTTCTGTTAATGGGTGCACATATAAGAATCCGATGCTTTGATGAACTTTGATAAATTTGGAGTACTGCTTCCTGGACCACCAATCCAATCCTTGATAGTTGTTTTGAATACTCTTTCGAACAAAGTGGACCTTCAACAAGATAAGGTGGTGGTCCTCGAAAGCTCAAAATCTCGTGAACAGCAGATCTTTGATACGCATCAAGTTTATGATTGATAAAATGGAGAGGTGTAGAGGTTGGGATACTCTTTCTGTGGACAAAATCAGGGAAAAGGAAATTTTTAAATGAAGGATCTGAAGCAGCTTCTATCGCTTGGTGAGCCCTTTTCAAACAAACTCTGTTAAATGAGAAGCTAACATCATATTCACGGGTTGAATAGTGCTGCAAATGAAAATCTTCGCCAAATTCAACCAGTACAATAGTGCTCCTCACCACGCGATAGATAACACCCTGGTGTGCATTTGAAAACATTAACAATGTTTTTAAGATGACAATACACTAAATGAAGTTCAAGCTGCACGAAGTCCACATCTGCTTCATCTATATAGTAAAATGACATATTACGCAGCACATGATGCTTGAAAGTTGAGGAGGCTAACCTGATATGGCTCGGTTTTTTGACCTGAAGGTCGTGCAAAGGCAAAGTCTCTGGACAAAAGAAATGGCCGCTTCTCACGACATGAGTCAATCTCAAATTCTACAAAGGTTTTATTATCCTTTTCATGACTTTCACTGAAGTATTCTTTCCTGCCACGCTTCTTAATGATTGCTGCATCTTTCAACTTGAGAGTAATATTCTTCAATTTAAATTTACTCCATTTCTGATTCAAACAAGGCATACATTTATCCAAATCTCAGTGCACAAACAAGAACATTATACTCTATATACAGAATGAAACAAGTAAGAACTTAAAAACTCTTCATACAGCACCTTAGGAAGCCCTTCATTTTGCCTCTTTTAACCCTAATGTGACTCATTAAATTTAATCTGTCAAACCACTAATACGCTAGCTCTGGTAATTATAGCTATGAAAAAAGTTTGGTCAGCCTTCCCTCGTATTTCAGTTTGTAGATTACTTCAAACAAAATGTCACTCTCAATGATCATCATGAACATCATTTGCAATGTAGAGGCAAAAAGTTTCCATAACAAGCTTTTTAGGTGTAGATCGTGCTCATATCCTTCTCATGTGTACATCAGAAGGGATGCATTTTTTCATTACCTCAATGTAGAAGTCCTCGGCATACAGAAGGGCAGCAAAATAATCCTGGTATGTGGAAGGAGACAACATTTCATTAAGAACTTCAGGCACTATGTCTCTCTTGATCAAGTCCTCAATAACCTTGGGAACCGCGTAAATAGGTGACATAACCTTTTGAACCAACGAGTAGCTGACTTTTGTCTGCTCATTAATTAAATTTGGGGAAGCCAGAGATAGAGTTGGTTTGAAGGATGAAGGCTGCTTAGAGGATGATGATGGTTCTGGTGAAGATGGGGATGCTTTAGATGAAGATGGAGAGGGTTTAGAAGATGATGCTGAGGGTTTAAGAAATGATGGGAGTGGTTTAGGAGATGGAGATGGATGGAAAGCAGGATTAGGATCTTGATGGGATGATTTTGATGAAGAAGTTGAAGGTGGAGTGGGAAATGGAGATGATTTGAATGACAACGTTGTAGCTTGAGGTGATGGTTTCGATGAAGTTGTTGAAGGTACTGATGGAAATGGAGAGGGTTTAGAAAGAACTGTTGCCGGTACACGTGAAGATTGAGATTGATTAGAAGATGAAGTTGGCGGTTTAAGAAATGATGGGAGTGGTTTAGGAGATGGAGATGGATGGAAAGCAGGATTAGGATCTTGATGGGATGATTTTGATGAAGAAGTTGAAGGTGGAGGTGGAAATGGAGATGATTTGAATGACAATGTTGTAGCATGAGGTGATGGTTTCGATGAAGTTGTTGAAGGTACTGATGGAAATGAAGAGGGTTTAGAAAGAACTGTTGCCGGTACACGTGAAGATTGAGATTGATTAGAAGATGAAGTTGGCGGTTTAAGAAATGATGGGAGTGGTTTAGGAGATGGAGATGGATGGAAAGCAGGAATAGGATCTTGATGGGATGATTTTGATGAAGAAGTTGAAGGTGGAGGTGGTAATAGAGATGATTTGAATGACAATGTTGTCGCTTGATCAGGTGATGGTTTCGATGCAGTTGTTGAAAAAACTGGTTGAAATGGAGAGGGTCTAGAAAGAACTGTTGCTGGTGCACGTGAAGATTGAGATTGATTAGAAGATGATGCTGGGGGTTTAGGCCATAGAGGTGCTGAAGGGGGGAGCAATTTTGATGAAGATTGAGTTAATGCAGAGGAAGATGCAGGTAGATCATCGGAATATATGGGTGCATATGGGCGACTATAGAAACTCTGAAATCTATCATTGGTTCTTTCCACAGACCTAAAGCAACCTGATCCAACATCTGATGAATTATTTCTTGACCTTGAACCTAATACAACATAGGGATCTTCTTCACGTTCTTCTACACAACAAAGTACACACTTAAGGAATTCAAGACACCCAGACATGTTGATTGACCTTCTGCAACAAAAACACACCCAAAAGTAACAAATACCTCAACTTATTGTTCGGTTCCCAAGAAAATAACACAAAAGTTTAGGTCAGGGATTACCTTCTCTATGACTTATGTTCCTGCAGTATTGTGGGAGTGATTCCACCAGAAAATTGGAGAACTGGGATCTTTAATTAATAGGTCACAAAATAAAAGATTGATCAAACACAAATTTCTAGATTGAATATAGATGACAAGCAAATGAAAAGGATCAAGAAAGCTTTGTCGGTGAGCCAAAAATAATAAAAAGAAAAGCGACCTCAACACTGGAGCTGCTTGAGTGTCTTTTTTTTGTAGTGGTACTGGAGCTGCTTCTGATGTTTTAAGTTGAAAAAAGCAGGAAAACTTAACAATGCGGTAATGATTCATGTCCTGGTCTTCAACACCTCTTTCTTTATGGGAATTTCTTTTCTCTTCTCCTTTATCGTGTTTCTTTTTTGGCATATATTTTCAACATCCTTTTTCTGTATCTGTATAGTCACCATGTCAGCAAGATGGACGCACCTGGTGTGATCCCATTTGAAGTGGCAAAAGGTTAGGCTGGCACTTGAGAGGGAGGGAAGAATATTTATTTAAAAGCAAAGCCCCGCTGGCCAAGACGAAGACTTTTAGTGTTAAGAAATCTATTACCAAAGAAACCTAGGACTGGAGCAGGAAACTGACAGAGTAGCTTTGTGTCTGATTATTAAAATTGGGTTAATGGTGTATTGATCCATCTATTCCTAACTTTGTCTCTATTTGGTCCTCTTTCTTTTATTTGCTTCAATTTCATCTGCTCTTTATTTTATTAACATTTGGTCCTTCTTCAATGACAACGCAGAATCATGCCCTTGAGGGCAACATATGACATCAATTGACCTGCAAAATTCCAAGCATATAAGAGTTTAAGTTGTTACGATAGTAGCTTACTGTTGTAATGAAAGAGCAGCTTAGATATAGGAGAATGGTGCAAAGCTGCAAGTATCATCTGATTTACAACAGATCTAAACTGCTGTGTGGCTTGCTCTCGTGAATTCTTAAAAGTAGGATATCTTCAGTCCGTTCTTCCTCACAATATCAGACTGGCCCAGCCTGAACAGTCTCTTGGTGCACCAGCAACTATCACTACTGTACTTCTCATCAGCCAAGTTAGTCAGAGCCACCATTGCTTCTGGCTCAGTCGCTGATGAGGCTTCTACCAAGAAATATGAGTAAAGTGACCAGCAGATTTTCCTTCGTTAAGCAGTCGTAAGCTAC
>Ga0325401_1007997_pt1 | contig 10278 bp, 10 predicted proteins | sample PopdelMetagenome_FD_205666 | JGI IMG/M metagenome (GOLD analysis project Ga0325401, IMG submission 205666) | Populus deltoides microbial communities from Bellville, Georgia, United States - Xylem-PdKOR-R2 | ecosystem: Host-associated > Plants > Phyllosphere > Stem > Wood/Secondary xylem | place...
CTCAATGATCATTCATCTGCTTTCTTGGCCAATAATAGCGTGTTTGAAATTCCACTCGGAGACGTGTTTTTAAAAGGCTTTAATTATTTTCATGTTAATTTTAATTTTTTTAATGTGTTTTTTTATTATTTATCTCTATTATTTTAATTAATTATCCTAATATTATAAATGAGTTAATACTACACTAAGTGATAATCAACTTAAAAAATAAGTTTCTTCAAATCAATCTATAAAACAACTAAATTTGTGTTGAAAAGATTATTAGAGATCAACTTGACAATAATTCATTGGTAGAGATTATATCCGATTCATTTCTATAGATGATACTCTTGTGTTTATTATTTTCATCAGAATATATAATTTTATTTAACTTAAGATCAATTCAAGTACATGTACACAGTCACATGTTTTACTGTCAGCAAGCGAATGCTACACTGAGGATACATGAGATGATGACAAGATCAAGGCTGCGAAACTTAGACACTGCCCTTCATAGCTGCACTGTATCCATTGTCAAACAGCTTGTTCCAGAGCATGACACCTCCATATTTGGGTGAATTCTTGACAGATGGAAGAACCTGAGAAGTGAGCACATCAGCAGGGATGAATCCACCACTAGCGGCTGCCTCAGGAGCAGCCGGTAGTCCCAGGAATACTTGATTTGCTTGAACTGTTGTCCATTGGCTCCATGCTTTTAAGAGACCGTTAGCATCATCATTGGTGTATTGGCATTGAGGATTGTTATAGAATTGAACCCACACATAATCAAACAGCCCAGTTTTAATTGCAGTGTCTAGTTTAGCATCAGGGAAGAAACATTGTGGAGCTGCAGCTAAGTACACCTTGAAAACTTAACTAACGATTCTATGATGCGGAATAAATATGTTTATAATAGAATCGTAAATCTTAATAACAAGAAACAATACCTTTAGCCATTGATATTCCTCACATATTTGCTGCTCTCTTTAATATATATTTGTCACTTTCAAACTCTACTCACTCTATATAGATGGTGTAAAACTTAAAGGAATTAAGTAAGTGAGTATGGGGACCAAATAACATTATTTATAGCCAAAGCTTCCATCAAGCTTTAATGGCTATGTCCCACATATTTATTATATCATGGGTAGTTACAAGTGAACCACTTTAAGAGCTCATAAATGTAAATGTTACATCTATAAAGTAAACCACTGTTCATAAATGTGAATGTTACATTCTTTAAGTGAACCACTTTAAAAACTCATAAATATAAAGGTTAGAACCTTTAGAGTTAACCATTTTAATAGTTCATAAATGTGTAGGAGAGTTAGAAAATCGTTTATAATGACTCTATCAGAAACGGTCAACACACCTTCCTTTGTTGGCTAAATCCACCAAGTGCCCTAGCAAGGTCATCCCAGAACTGGCCTGAGCCAGTCTCAATATCAAAATCAACCCCATCTAAGGTGGCATCGCCTAGCGGACGTGAACTGGACTGACCACCAAGGAAGTTAATTATTCCAAATATAATTGGCAAGTTGCATCGCATCATCGGTGGATGAAATTGAGAGTAACTGCCTCTTTCACCTCCAATGGAAAGTAGAACCTTAATGTTTTGACCTTGACAAGCTCTAATGTCAGCACTTAATCCAGTGCAAAGTATTGGCTGCGGGGTCACAATGGCCTGCTAGGTTCAGCATTGCCAAAACTAGATAGGAAAGCTATGTTCACAAATTGATAGTTTCCTGTGGCACAAGTATCAGCCAAGGTGCATGCCTTCGTTTCCATTTTGACCCCAATAGATGGCAATGCCTGCACCATACGAGGATTTGCACAAGGAGACAAATAACAAGAGGGATATAAGCAGGTTGAGAGCTTGTGGATGGCAAGGCATTTCAGATATCTTAGCTTTTTCCGTGTCTCAACAATGTAGACGGTACAGATATATAGCTTTGAGGATCATGCCTGTCCTGAGGCATAAAGTAGAAAATCTTGATCACCGTGGTCTGTGGGTAAGAAATTGTTGCCATTCATATTACGTGTAGAAGAAATCTGCATAAAAATAATGCAGTCAGGTCATCATAACCTAAACTCTCAATTTACAATTCCAAGTCTGCTCTTGTTGCTTTAAGGTGGTGGCCTTCATAATATGCCGTGGGAGAGGGGTTGGTTTCCGTCCCTCCTTGATCTCCTGATCTGTCCTTGACATTTTCGACTACAGGGTCTTGTGGTCGCAACTTGAACCCAAGCTTTCAAGTGAGTAAAGGATTGCCTGAACCACAGGGCATTGATAAATGGTGTTATAGGCATGCAGTGACATGACCTGAAAAGCCCATATGAAGGAGAAAACAGCATCCATTCAAGTGTGAATAGTAGAAGGGAGACTTCAATTAAGCAACACTTGTTAGTAGAAGTAAATTTACTAATAATACTGAAGGGAGAGAAGCTAAAATTGCAATTAATATGGAGTATTAGCGAGTCTCCACTCTCCACTCTAAGTTCAACATTTCACAAAAAAAAAAAAACAAAAAAAAAAAAAAAACAGAAAACACCACTCATCATCTTTACATGCTTTATTTTAATCTCCACTCAAAGTTCAACATTTCAAAAAAAAAATATTGATCTTTGTTTTTTTTATTTTATTTTTTTTTATCCTGTCTTCGATATATTTTATTTTTCAATTTCATCATTTATTATATTATTTTATTATATTTTTTTTATAAAATTTGATCCTTATTCTTTTAATTGCTATTTTTTTAATTTTTTTCTTGATTTTTTTTATTTTTCAATTTTATCTCTCGTTATTTTATCTCATTTAATTTTATTATTAGATTTGATCATTATTCTTTTGATTACTATTTATTTTATTTTTTAATTTTGAATTATTAAGGATTTTGCTTCATGATTTTTACTGCTTTGCCTTTTGTTAGGTAACCTGATTTCATAATTTTGATCACGAGTTTTGAAAATTAACATTATTTGACTTCAGCTTTTTTTTAGTTTTTTTATATATTTTTTTATAATTTTATCATTCGACATTGAATTATTGGGCCTTCAACTTTATGATTTTGCTTTCATTTATATGGAGTTATCGTAATCTTAGTTTCACATTTCGTTATTTAGTTTGCTTGAGAGTTGACCTCCATTATTTTATTTATTTTTTAAAGAATTATCCTGACATCACAAGTAGGCTGCGAGTTTGGCCTTTCGCTTTCTTAAAGTTAGGATTTTTCATCATTTTTAAAATTGATTTTTTTCAATTCGTCCTTCAACGTTTTATTTGTCAGTAATTGAGCTTTATTTTTTTTATTTTTTTATTAAATTATCTCGTTTTCATTTAATTTTTACTTTGTTATCAAATAAAATCATTGAGACCTTTTAAAAATACATGGTATTTATTCATGATATGAGCAAGAGTTCTTTTTTTTTTTTAGTTTAACGTGGGTGTCCGGGTCAGTTTGCGCGCATCTCAACTAATCCCACGGGCTCTGAAGTTAACGACCATGTAAGCCTCCAGTGACCATCATAAGAGCAACCACAGGGCTCGAACCTGAGATCACAGATGAGCAAACCTCTTGATCCCAAGCTCTTACCACTGGGCCACCACCACCTAGATGGTTAGCGAGAGTTCTTTTTTTATTATTATTAGTCATTATTATGATTTTTTATAATCATGTTATTAAATTAATCAAATTTATTGAACATGTTCAAATCAGTGACATATATAGGTCCCAAATTTTTCTTATTTTTATAAAAATACTATTATTGTTTTTTCAGCATTTTTTTTTATGTTAAGAAAAAATTGACTCGACGCGTAATTATATGATATATATCACCTATTTAGTATTAAACTCGTAATAATCAACTTAAAAATAAGTTTCTTCGAATCAATCTATAAAACAACTAAATTTATGTTGAAAAGATTATTAGAGATTAACTTTACAATACTTCATTGGTAGAGATTATATCCGATTCATCTCTATAGATGATACTCTTGCGTTTATTATTCTCATCAGAATATATAATTTTATTCAACCTAAGATCAATTCAAGTACAAGTACACAGTCACATGTTTTATTGTCAGCGCCAGTGCTACACTGAGGATACATGAGACGATGACAAGAGCAAGGCTGCGAAACTTAGACACTGCCCTTTATAGCTGCACTGTATCCATTGTCAAATTGCTTGTTCCAGAGCATGACACCTCCATATTTGGGTGAATTCTTGATAGATGGAAGGACTTGAGAAGTGAGCACATCAGCAGGGATGAATCCTCCACTAGGGGCTGCAGCAGGAGCTGCAGGTAGTCCCAGGAATACTTGATTTGCTTGAACTGTGGTCCATTGGTTCCATGCACTCAACAAATTGTTTGCGTTTCCTGAGTATTGACATGGCGGATTGTTATAGAATTGGACCCACACATAATCAAACAGGCCAGTTTTAATTGCAGTGTCTAGATGAGCATCAGGGAAGGGACATTGTGGTGCTGCAGCTAAGTAAACCTTCTTTTGTTGGCTAAATCTATTAAGTTCCCTCGCAAGATCATCCCAGAACTGACCTGAACCAGCCTCAATATCAAAATCAACACCATCTAAGATGGCGTCGCCTAGCGGACGCGAACTGGACTGACCACCAAGGAAGTTATTCCAGATATAATTTGCCACTTGCCTTGCATCATCGGCCGATGAAAGAGAGTAGGCACCTGAAGCACCTCCGATGGAAAGGAGCACTTTGATGCCTTTCCCTTGGCAAGCTTTGATATCAGCACTTAAGCCAGTGCAAGTATTGGCACTGGGGTTACAGTGGCCTGCGAGGTTTAGCACTGGAGTTTGACCATTGCCAAAAGCAGATAGGAAAGCTACGTTAACAAATTGATAGTTTCCTGAGTTACAAGTAGCAGCCAAGGTGCCTTCATTTCCATTTTGTCCCCAGTAGATGGCAATGCCTGCACCATACGAGGGCTTGCACCAGGAGACAATCAAGACGGATAGAATCAAGATAACAGCTTGTGTACAGAAAGCCATTTCGAATATCTATATAAGCTTGCTTTGTGGCTCAACAATGGTGGAGAGGTTACAAATTTATAGCGCTGAGGATTACGCATGTTGAAATGTTTGAAGGTAGAAAAGTCTAATCTCCGTGCCTTGTGGGGTACGCAACCTTTTCCATTCCAAACTAAGTAGAAAACAAAGTTGCCAACCATCTGTTAGTCAAGAATTCAGGAGCCAAGTCGTAAATTTGCATTGATCTAGCTAGAAACCAACAATTTCTAGCTAGAAACTTTATCTGCTAGCATCACAGATGCAGCCTTGTGGAAGAAAATTTACTAAGATCATTTTTCAACAATTCCATTACAGGTGTTACTCCTGGAAATTCTGAGAGGCTGTTTAATTTGAAGTGTATGATAGTTTGTCATGAAATTTAAGGGATTGTTTTTTTATATTTTAAAATGGTTTTTTGAAAAAATTTAAAATTTTTGTTTTTTTTTACTTTAAATTAATATTTTTTTAGTGTTTTCAAATTATTTTAAGATATTAATATTAAAAATAATATTTTTAAAAAGATTATTTTAATATATTTTTAAATAAAAAATATTTTAAAAATTAACCTTACAGCCTTTAAATCTTTTCGCATCGAAAAGCCATCAATGTTGAAAAAACCCAATGAACAATCACAATCTAAGTCATAACGGGTTTGGTACGTGGGAAATAGACACTGCTAAATCATCAGATATAATTGGAAGTTTGTGCCCATCCAATGGCGTATGCTATTTGAAGGATCATAAATTCCATGAACGTTAGAGAAGGTAGGCAATTTATTGACTGCTTGGTTTATCTGGTTGACCAAAGCTTGGAATATTGAGCAGTATCTTCTGTATAGTGTTCATTCACGTTTCCATTTCCCTTCTAACAGCAGCCCAAAACGTTAATAGCCTTCTTGTTTGTCTCAAATAGTATCTTGCTGTTGAGTTTTGAACACATGTTAGAGCCCAACTTCGGTAATAAAGAGAAGTGAAAATGAAGACAATAAAGTGAACTGAGCAAAAGAATAACATTGTCCATTTACAAACATAATAACTGTCTTCTTGGCTCTCAAAAACATCAGTTTACCTTAAAATGAAATCATACGGAGCTCAAATATACAAAGGTGAAAGAAAGTATGATGGAAGACAAAAATTACCACTCTTAACTGTAATGTTACAAGTTATAAGTTATAACTACAGTTTGGTAAAAGTTGTCAGCAGTAGTGCTAAAATGTAAGTTAATGCATGGCCATTAGCCTTTATGATTTCCATTGAAGGTTTTCGTTAAACTTTTTTTAGAAAAAAAATATGAACATCAGATCACAGTATGAACTGTTGCACTTAGCTCGAGTCATCATCTTGAAACAAAGCCTTGGAAACAGAACCACACAAAGAAGTCCCATAAGCTTGGTGGTTCCTGTCATCGCTGTTGATACCTCCCTTGTTTCCAGTCATTGGGGTGTCGAAAACCACATCATAATTTACCCGTCTTCTTTCCTTTCTTTTTGCCAGCTTACGAAGAGGATCTGACTTCATTTTCATTGCCGTTGGCTGCTTTGGTGCCCAAACTCTCTGCAAATCTGGAACCCAGCTAGTGAAAGATGCAAATCTTCGAGCCCTCTGTCTTCTAGCTTGAGCTTCAATTAGTTTTCGAGCATGCTCCTCCTGGCTCATACCTTGGGGGCTTTGAAACTCATTTTCCACATGTCGAAGTGACTCGTCTTCTGCTGAGACTGAATCATTAATTCTATTATTATCATCCATTTTATCTCGTTCTATTTCTTCTCTCCTTGTTTGATTACTGTCTTCACTGTTGAGGACAGAATTAGGCAATTCTTCTTCCTCAGAAAACAGCAATAAATCCATTTTTTCATAGATTTTGTGAACAACACCACCAAGACTCTGACAGTACCTGAAAAATTGTGCGTGCAAGCATATAATTTAGCTGTGCTCATCTTCCTTCTCAGCAATGATAAAGAGCGTGCGCGCACACATATATATCAGGTGAATGAATATGAATGTCCATTACATGCCAATGACCAACATTAAATTCCAGAACACAGTGCAGTTACAGTCACTACATTGATATGTTATGAGCCATATGAATAAGTTGCAGGCAGATCCGCAAAGCAATGTTTCAAACCAATAAAGGAAGCTCCTCCAAAATTTGGGCTTTAGGAAATGCTAGACAAATAATCCATGCTAAAGAAAGAAGAAATAGCAGGCACCAGCAGTACTCATTTTGTACAGCACCAAACAATGAACAGCAGAATGCTTCATAAATTCCCAAAAGTTGCTCGACAATTGGTTGTTTCAGGAATAAAATTGTGTTCTTTGTGTAGATGTATGCATACCTGTTATTTATAATCTTTCCCACGTATGCATCGAGGCTCCAATCACCAAAGAAGCCCCCCTTCAGATGGCATTGAATGGTCTCTAAAAGCAAGCAAATATGTTTCACAAATCTATGTTTCGTAGACTCCGCAATACTTGCTCCAACCTCTGATTGCAGTATCTCCATACGAAACATAATCTGCAGTTCATATCTTTGGCAGATTAAGGAAAGTATCATCATCATTGGTGCAAGTTGTCAACCTTAACAAGTGATTAACAAACAACAAAATAACACAAAGAGAGACAATAACATGAACAATTATATAAATGAAACAAACATGGATACACTCTAGCTATATTTTCTGATGTAGCCTCAGCAAAACTAGGGTTAGATGCATCACTGTCTTTGTATATAGCAGCCAAATCTTTAGGCTCCCTGAGTAGAAGTTTTGCTAGCTCAATAGCAACAACACTAGCAGTGGCACTGCCAGATTTTATATCAGTTTGATTCTCTGAGGTCGTTTCCTTTTCACACTTTTGATATAACCAATAGATAGATGCATTCACCAGTCGCTCAGCCAATGTCCCCAAGTCTACTTCTTCAGACTCAAGTCCTTGCTGGATTTTGTGGGGAAGGTCACTGAAGAAACTTTCCAAAGTTCCAGAGTGAAAATCAAGAGCAGCTTCATCCTGTATTCTAGAAGCCCCTGTCAAAGAATCCTCTCCTATTGAAGCACAAGAAGTCACTGGCTGTTCACTTTCCTGAGGCAACGCATTTAATCTGTCATGTACTTCTTTTGGGATGTCCTGGCATGGATTGGAACTGTCTGGCATGGCCCAGCTACAATAGCTAGATTTCTTAATCTGTTTCATCCAGCATTTCAGGAATTTCAACTTCTTTGACTTATTGCATCCCCTGGAAGAGTAAACCTCTTCTAAATCTATCTGAAAATCTTCCTTTGCTGCCTTGCAGAAGGCCCTCCATGTCAATTCCTTGAGCGTGTTTGAACCCCTTTTCTTCTTCCTTTTACAGCCTCCTAGTTCAGCACACATATCAAATGGTGAGTGCCCAGATTGAGAACCAATAAGTCCATTGGCGTGGCTCAAATTGATTTTTGGTTTGAAAGCCTCATTTTCTGTCTTCTTAACAACTTGACCCATACTCACTCCATCAAATTTACCTGCAACTACAGGAGGGTGAAATTGATCTCCTGCAATAAAGAAAAGAGCTGAAGAAACTGTAAAAGGCTTGAGGATTCCCGTAACCAAGTTGCCATCACCCTTTGAAAGAGAAACCAGAGCCCAATAACCTTCTCTGTATAGAAAACTCAAAAGAATTTGCCAGATGGGTGTGGATTTTCTAGATACAAACTCACCCATTTCAATTCCCAACATCTGAAGAACCTTATCTTCAAAAAACTCACTGCAATTTTCTTTTTGATCTTTCGCAACATCCCTTGAAAGTTCGCGTACAAGAATTGGATCTGACAATGGCCCCTCAAATTTTACACCTTTACCATGCATTTGAACTGCCTTAACATGTAATTTCGCAACTCCACCACCAAAACCTTCCAAAACCATTTCCCTTCGTTCACAACTACCTGATTCCAAATCCATGAATTTCTGGCTAAATCTAGAAAACACGTCCAAGTTAATCAATTCAAGATCACAACACTTACATTCCAAAGGCTTTTCACTCACATCTAATATCTCAAGATTCAATTGCGCGAAAACTCTCTTACAACAAGCATTAAAATCAAAAACTTTCGGCGAAACACCAATCCTAGGATAAATCAAACCAAAGGGAACAAGAGCAGAACCTAACACAATGGAATCACTAGAACAAAATCCCCAACCTAAACCCTTAATCCCCCTCCTGAAAAACTGAAAAACCACTTCGGACTCATCGAAACCAACACACCCAACTTCACATTTCACATCAACCCAAACAAAGTGAATATCTTTACTAGCAAACCCTTCACTAACACTCTCAAAAACCCCACAAAACTTCTCATGAAACAAACTTCCATCTTTCAAACACCCATCATTCAATTCCACGTTGAAAAACTCCGAAACAAACTTAAAAGACCTCAAAATTGGTGAAAACAGAATAACCAAATTAGACTTGATGACAAAAGAATCAGAACTTTGAGACATACCCATTATAGAATTGCACGAATCAGAGTCCCAGGCATACTCGTGAAGTATCTCCTGTAACATAGCAGCCACATGAGCTGCCCTCGGCGAAAGCGAAGAAATAGAAGATTGCTCATGTTTAGGCAAGAGAGAAGTGAGAGAAGTTGTGATAGAGTGAAGAGTATTGTTGGGGTGGTCAAAGGAGAGGGAAAAGGGAGGGAAGGGAAGTTTTGAAGAGAAAAGAAGAGGGGAAAGGGAGGAGAAGAAGAGTTTGAAAGAAAAGAGAGAAGTGGAGAGAGGAGGGAAAGAGAGAAGGGGTTTGATGGAGGAGAGAAGGGAAGTGATGTAAGGGGTTGGGGAGTGGTGGAGAAGCGGGGTTAGGTCTATGAGAAGAAGTATGCGTTGGGTCTTGGAGTAGTCTGTGATTTGATCTGCCATGGTTGAAGATTTGCTGGAGGCGGATGAGGGAGGAAAAGGTGGCTGGGACGATGAAAGGGCGGGATTTTGGGGTTTCTTTGGCGGGATGATTTCTTTTTCATTTTTGTTGATCTAAGGGTATTTTTTATAAATAGAAGTTTAAGGATAATTATAAATTAAAAAAAAAAGTTTCTAAACCTAAAAAAATTAAAATAAACATTAGATTTAACCTAAAATGAGATTTTATTTTATTTTATTTTAAATTCAATGTTTAGAATTTTTACCAGTATTTATTGTAAGTAATACCAAGTTATATAAAAATAGAATATGAAAGCTTACCCGCACCAATGTGACTCATTTGATAATAATAATAATAATAATAATAATAA
>Ga0325401_1007999_pt1 | contig 10276 bp, 5 predicted proteins | sample PopdelMetagenome_FD_205666 | JGI IMG/M metagenome (GOLD analysis project Ga0325401, IMG submission 205666) | Populus deltoides microbial communities from Bellville, Georgia, United States - Xylem-PdKOR-R2 | ecosystem: Host-associated > Plants > Phyllosphere > Stem > Wood/Secondary xylem | place...
TTTTACTCTTAAAATGCAATTCTCTCCTTGTTATTATACAGGGAAAAGTTTTTATTGCACTATAGCAATTTATACTGCACTTAATCTTGCTCGTAAAACATTAATGAGACTTAGGTCTTTTTTTTTTTAAAAAAAAAATACTTATATATAATAGAATTTTTAAGTATAATAAAATACAATAATGAAAAAACAATCAATATACATATTTTTTAGAATGTAAACTTGCTATAAATCGTTTTTATTTCTTAAATAATATATTATCAGTTGGGTTAGAATTTTTTTTAAAAAACTCAATATACATATTTTTTAAAAATTAGTGTGTTTTTAGAAGAGATGTATCTCCTGGGATGAAACATATAGTATTATTACTGAGGCCAGTATGTAGCAAGGGGGGTTCCATGGTCTAGCGGTTAGGACATTAGACTCTGAATCTAGTAACCCGAGTTCAATTCTCGGTGGAACCTATATATACATCCCTTGTTTTTTTCAATTTTAATTGAGGTACCAATACGCAGCGTTTTGGAGGGAGGCACCAGTTAATAATAAGGAAATATAAAACACGCGATTTGTGATTGTGGGTGTCGTAGGCATAACCTTCTTTCCTTCCCCCAAAACAAACAAACAGAACTCACTCTCTCTCTATCTCTCTCTGGATATTGAAAATTATTTAGGGCTTGGTTTGGGCGTCAAAGAATAAAAAATCAATTCCCTTTCGTAAATAATCTCCATATCATATCCGGATTCCTTGAAAAATTAATCGCCTCTTAAATACCAATTAGGGTTCACAAAAATCCATTTTCTTACTATGATTATAATCTCTTCACCTCTCGCCTTTCTTATCTGTGAAAATCTTCGTGTTTTCGGTCCCGGCCTCAATCCTTTCTCTCCTTATTGTGTTGATCATTACTCAACTTCTCGCTAAATCGATTTTCTTTTCTTTGAAAACTGAACATGTAAATCTGTCGTTTGCATTTTTCTTGCTGAGCTTTTTTGCTTGTTTTTTTTAATTAAAAAAAAGCTAATTGGATCTTATTGAGGACTTGATTGAAAAAGAACAGGCGCACGCTAATTGTCGGATTGTGTTTGATTTTGGTCTCCCTGTGTGCGTGTGCGTATTTTTGTTGAAATTAAAAATTATGCCACAGGAAGATTGTGTTGCTGTTTCGTTGAGGCGTAACTTGTCGAGAAGACGGTCGTTTAGGTCAGTTGGGGGTGTTGACAGAGATGATAGAGGTTGGACTTCGCTTCATATTGGTGCTAGAAAAGGTGATCTCAAACAGGTAATTATTGTATCTTCCTTTCTTTTTTTGGCTTTATTTATTTTTTCTCACTCTCTTTTTTTTTTTGCTCTGGAGCTTGTTAAGTTTGCTACTTGTTGCGACTCTGGTGTTTTTATTTTATATTGATGAGGAGTTGTATAGTTTATATATTGTTTATGTTAATGGACGCCCTTTAAAGATTTACTTGAGTCTTTTTACGAGTTGTTGTTTGCCAGGGCAATATGACGGGAATTTCTTTATAAGCTGCAAAATAGTGTTCTTTCTTTCTTTCAAAGTTGTAAACTTGTCTTTAGTTACTGACTTTATTTTAGTGGATTGGAGATCAAAAATTCGTGGCTCAATGAGGATAAAGTGTTTGGATTCTTGAATTAGTTAGTTAATCCCCGCTAGTTATTTTGAACAATTATTGGAAGGTTCTGGTCTGATTATTGGTAGCTATTTTGGCATTGAACAACTTTAATTAGCTGGCACCCTAAACACCAAGATGAGATCTTTCGCCATAGAAGTCTCCTTTTCATTTGAAGTAATTTGAGAAAAAAAAGTCCCCACTCTCCCTTTATGCCTATGCCTACATTAGATCTTCCACAATCTGCTACATACACATGCTTTCCTGTAGTTGTTGGTACAATAATCTGTTCTATCTCTTCCATTCTAGGGGTGGAAAATTAGATAGAAGAATGGGGTTCCTCGAGAGCCAGTTTTTTATTTTGTTTTTGTCATATTATCCTCTCATTTTAGCTTTATTTGCTTTGCATCATTGTGTTTGTGTATATTTTCACTTACGCAAGCTTCTGTGTAAATATCAAGAGGCGCGCTTTTGTACTGAAGGAAGCTGTGGAAAGAATTAGACTGTGGGTAATGGGTATTGTTTGTTGATTGAAGATTTTTTTTAACAGGTGAAACATTTACTCGATGAAGGAATGGATGTTAATGTGCCTGCATGGGGCCCAAAATCAAAAGGCCTGACCGCGCTCCACCTTGCTGCTCAGGGTGGTCACCTTGAGATTATGGATGAATTGCTCGCTCGCGGTGCTAATATTGATGCTAGAACCCTGGGTGCCTGTGGTTGTAAGTATCTTCAACTCATGGAAGAGAGTTTTCAAGCACCTAACTCCCTCTCTGTCCTCCTTTGTTTCTCGTCTCAATTTATATTCTGTAACTGTGGTAGCTGATACATATTTTTTCACATTTCACAGGGACACCACTTCACCGTGCTGCAAAGGAAAGGAAGAAAGAAGCAGTCAAATTTCTAATAGAGAACGGTGCATTCTTGCCAGATGATATGAATGATAGCAGATTTAACCCGCCACTCCATTACTGCACCGGTCTTGAATGGGCATATGAGGAGATGAAGCGTCATCAGAGAGAGAATTTGTCAGCAGGCGAAGCATCCTACAGCTCTGAAAGCTAATACCTTTCATCATCGTCACCTTGCTGCTTTCTGTATTGCACTAAAAAGTTCATGGTGTGCTGTATTACTGTGCTTACCTGGGAGTCTTGAATGTTTTTCTGTTATAATGTGAAACTTTTCACATACACAGAAACTGCATTGTATCTGATCCATCGAGACATGAGTTGTAATTTCGAAATTCTCTATATTTTTAATCAAATGGTGTAATTATTGTGTGCGTGCTTATTTACCCAATTATCCTCTTAATTGAAAATATTTTTGGCATGTCTTGGTTTAAAGTTTGAAAACACTTTTATTCAATGTTTGCTACATTTTTTTATGAATGAAAAGGAAAAAAACATCTCACTACTTTTTTCTGGTTAATTGAAATAGTGTTTTCATGATTTTACTCCTCGCCAGAAGAATCAAAATTGGTTATTGGGAGTATTGAAGTTTTTTATAAGGCTTATTAATTATTATTAAATTTATAGAACATAAACAAGTCTTTTCATTTTAAAAGCAAAATGAAAATACATTCTAAAGCAAAAAACTTAAAAATAATATGAAGGGGTATTTTATAGTTTTATAATGATTTTTTCATTATTATTAGGTTAGCTATGGGGCAATTTGATATTTAAATAAAATAAATAAAAAAACAGAGCACAAAAAAATGACTAAAAAATCTTGAAAAGCAAAAAATCTAAAAATAGTGTCAAGTAGTTTTTTTGTTATTATCAAATTAGTTAATAAACAATTTAATATTTGATCAAATACAAAAAAAATAAAAAGACAAAGAAACGACTTACGCATGCATCACATGTATCAGCTTGTGGGAAGTGCCTAAGCCATTCATCCGGTGCATGCGACGCTTTCTAGTAGCCAAAATCACTTTTTTGTTGTGTTGTTGAAAGCGCTATGATGTCCTCTTGCTAATTCAATTAAAAAATTATTTTATTTTTTATTTCAATTTTTATTCCATTCATTTGATTGTTTTAATTTTTTAAGGTTCTTTTGTTAAATTAATTTTTCTTTTCAATTTCCCGTCAATAAAAACTAAAATTTATTTTTTGTTTCAATTTTGATATGTATTACTTTAATTGATATATATTTTTTAATTCTATTGTATAATTGAATTTTTTTTTTCAATTTCATCATTCAATATTTGATTAATTGAGAATCGAGTTTCATGGTTTTTTCCAGATAGGTTTCTTTTAGTCTAATAATTTATGTCACAAGCTTGAAAAGTTAATACATATTGACATTGTTTCTGTTTTTTCTTAATTATTTTCTTTTTTATTTTTCAGTACTTTTTTTAAAAAAAACTTTGTGGTTTTCTTTATTTTTTTTCTATATCGGGTTATTTGATCTCATGACTTAGATTGCAGGTTTGACGAGATAACTTGGGTTGACTCGACCCTAATTACTGGTGTTACAGGTTTGACATGCTAATTCGGGTTGACTCAGCCAAATTTTTAAGGTAATGTTTTTACCCAATTTTGTCCTTGTGTATTTAATAGGCGATAAACTGAGTTACATTGTTTGTTCTCTTTTGAAAATTTATTTTTCCCCAGGTTATCGTGATCACTTTTGTTTTTAATTTGGTTCATCTACTGTCATTGTTTATTTTTTTATCATCTAATTAAAATAAAATGAATTTATTTGATCAAGTTGAGTTTATGACACAAGTCACATATTTTTCTTCTTTCTTTAAAATGCATTTGTGACACCTAAAAATGATTTTTTATGCAAAAAATAGTTTGGTACCATGGCGTAACACAAGTCCACATCTAGTAAAAGAGCTCTGTTTATTTGCTGAAAAATAGTTTCATTTTAGAAAGTGGTTTTCTTGAAAAGTAAATTCTTAGAAAGTTGATTAGTTTTTTATGTTTAACACTGTCATGGAAAAGAAAATTGAAAAACACTTTTCAATATTTGATTATGCTATTGAAAATAACTTATTAATGTTTTTTTAATTTATTAAAAGAATGAGACCAAATATGACAGATAAAAAGGTTAAAAGATGATGAAATTGAAGAAAAAACAATTATAATTTCATAAATTATTTCAAATAAAATGAATAGCAATTAAAAAAAAAGAAAACCAAATTGAATATATAAAAAAGTTGAAGGAGGATGCAATTGAATTTTTTTTCTTTTTAATTTTATAAATTATTACAAATAAAGTAAATATAATGAAAAGAAACGAAACCAAATTTGATAGATAAAAAAAAATTTAATTAAAAAATGATAAAAAGCAAATAACAATAAAAAATAGAACTAAAGTTGACATAAAAATCAAATTCTAAGGGAAAAAAATAAAATAAAATAAATTCAAAATGAAATATATAGTAATCAAAAGATTAATGATCAAATTTGATATAATTAATAAATAATAAGATATTTTTAAAAATTTTCAAGGAGAAGAAAGAGAAAAGAGAGAGTAGAAGAAAAAAACAGTTAGAACTCAACTACTGCACCTCTGCTGAATCGCGCCGCATCACCAGAAAGAATTCGACGAGCCACTTCGAATGCCACACTGGAAGTCAACGTTTTGTCGACAGGGCACACTGCATGTGTTATTTGAAGAGCGTGAACACCTCCCACGCACCAGCAAGTTGACTGCACACTCCGACCATCTTTTTTAAGATAATATTTTATATTTATCAAAATACTGAATTGTCTTGGAATCCACTTGATAATTACAAAAAATAATGAAATGATAATAAAAATATAAGGATATAAATTTAACAAATTTTACTTTTAATGGTAATTTAACAAATTTATATAGTCATTTTACTTTATTTTTATTTGCATTTTTCCAAGTGTATACCATTCAAAATTAATATTTTTCTGAAAATCAAAACATTTTTGTTTTTAACTGAATTGTGTTTTTCATTCAGCCAATTTTTTCCCACTGACTTTTCTAACGTAAACAAGTTTAACAAACAGGAAAACACCCAGATCAGTTAATTGATTTCTGAAAAGAAATCTGTGAAACCCATTTGGATCGTCCATTTAAGCAAACATTGAATAATGGATCGTCCTTTCATTCCCCATGCTTTGTTGTCTCTCTTACAAAACCAATCTGTTTTGTTTGTTTCAGCAGAAGACAACACCGAAACACAATCAGAATACCGTTAGAACTCTTTCTGACAAAAGAAACAAACAGTGGAAACTGAAGTTGAAGCTGTTCAATACCAGATAAAGTTATTACTAGACAGAAAAGAGAAGTTGTACGAGAGAATCTGAATTGAAGTTTTTATTAGAAGCATGTAAAGCATCTGGAACTGGGAATTCTGTCAATGAACATGCTTCTCGCTCTTGTTCTTTGGAAGACAGGTCAGGTTCATTTGAGAAGGATTCTCACGCTGAGGATGTGTTTATCGCTGTTAGGAAATGCAAATATATTTTTTTTTTTTAAAAAAAAATTACAATTCAGTCATCGACCAGATTGGATCAAATAAGTTGATTATAGTTTGATGAGATTATAAAAAAAAATTAAGTAATAACAACAAATGGACTAAATTTTTTTTTTAAAATGATAACAATAATATGAGAAAAAATATTTTTATAAAAAGAGATAAACAATATAGCTCAATTTTTAACCCTCTAAATACAGAAGGGTGAAATTAGATAAAAAAAATAAAAATAGCTCAAGTTAATCCAATTTAGCATAACAAACTTATAATTCGAGGAATAAGGGGCGAGTTAACCTGAGTTAATCAACCAAATCCATAATACAAGCCATGAGATCAAGAAAACCTAGTAGAAAAAAAAACGTAAAAATTCACAAAACTAAAAAGAAAATAAGTAAAAAAAATACAAACAAAAAATGTTAACTCACATTAAATTTTTAAACTCGTGACCCGAGAAATTATACTGGAAACACTCTATTAGAAAAAATTATGAATCCCAATTCTCAACCAATTACATATTGAATGATTGACGTGGAAATAAAATATCAATTACACCAAAAGATCCAAAATAAAAAATAATAATTAAAGGAATAAGAATAAAAAATAAAACACAAAATAAATTTTACTCTTAAATGAAGCATAAAGTAAAAAAAAAAATTGAACAAGAGGACAAAAAAATTAAAAAAATGAGGATTGGAATTAAAGTAAAAAATAAAAACAAATTTTAGAGTGAATGTAAAATTGAAATGAAAATTTAATTCAATAAAAGACCTAAAAAAATAATCAAAAGAATGTGCAACAAATTGAAAAAAAAATATGGTAAATTGGGATTGAAAGATGAAATTGAAAAGAAATAAAACTTATACAAAAAAACTAAGAACAAAAATTACAAATTACAAATTAAAAATTAAAAAAATAATAACTGAAGTTGAAATACTAACAATAAGTAAGGCGGTCAACATATAATTTTGAGAGGAGGAGAGACAAAAGAAAAAAATAGAAAGCTTCATCAATGACAAACTAGACCACCATCGTCCAAACCATAGTTATTAAACCCGTCTCGGGAGTTGACCCGGCCAAGGAGTCGAGTCTCGGGTTTTATGGGTCAACCTGGATTAACTCGGGTCAACTTAGATCAACCCAGAAAAATTAAAAAAAAATTAAAGTTTTAATATTTTATATGAAAAAATTAAGAAAAAATCCATGTAAATATAAGTTATACATATTGTAAATAATGAAGTTAAAAAAAATATTGTAAATTTTTTTTATCATACATTAAAAAGATATTATGTTAAGCTTTTAAGTTAAAGTATTTAAATAAAAAAAGTTTCTTATTCCACATTGAAAAAACATAGCTTTTTTTTTGTGAACATCGAATATATATATATTAATGAGTTTCAAATCCCACATTAAAAAAAAAAAATATTTTTCTTGGGAACATAGAGTATATATACTAATGTGTTTCAAATCCCATATTAAAAAAATATAACTTTTTTCTTGGGAAAATAGAGTATATATATTAATGAGTTTCAAATCCCGCTTTGAAAAAACACAGTTTTTTTTTTGTGAACATAGAGTATATATACTAGGGTTTTAAATCCCACGTTAAAAGGATACTATGTTATCCTTTTAAGTTGAAGTATTTAAACCAAAATTTTTTTTATCCCACATTAAAGAAACATAATTTTTTCTTGGGAACATAGAGTATATATACCAATGTATTTTAAATCCCACATTTGAAAAAAAAATCGGGTCTTGGTCGGGTCTCACCCAAGTTGCCCGGGTTGACCCGTTGGGTCGACCTAGTAGTTGCACTGACCGCTCTTTTAACAAACCCGGACCAGTCCAGTCCCCAGATCGGCCGGGTCGACCCACCGGGTTTAATAACACTGGTCCACACACACCACATCACTATGAAGATGATGTGACAATGCTTCCAAGTTCCAACTACACGGCAGAAGGACATTTTTTGATGTCAGAAAGTGTAATCCATACCGCTCAATTGTATAGACGCATCTTATGTGCCCCAACTTTTTTTTGTTTAATATTTGATTAAATGCAAAATTTCTTTTAAACAAACCTTATAATAACAAAAAACCACTGTGAAAAGATAAAAAAAACTATTGACACAAATTTTAAATTATTTTAAAGGTATTTTAGTTATTTCACTGTATATTTTTGTTTATTTATTTATTATTTATTATTTTTAGTCAAATGCCAAATTGTTCTTTAATTGAATTAGTAATAATAAAAAAAATCATTGGGAAAATATAAAAATATCATCTAATGCCAATTTTAAATTTATTATTTCTAAGGATATTTTAATTATTTTATTATGTATTTGTATCGGAAAAAAACTTATTTTATCCTTGGTTAATGAACTTTATAAGAAGATATAATTACCTCCAATAGCTAATATTAAATTTTTTTAGATGAAGAGCCAAAACTGTAAAATCACTGTTTTAGTAATGATTTCACTCTGAGACTCCTTCTTGGTGTACCTAATGTTAATTCAAGTTCTCGCCTTTCTTGAGCCGCTTTGTTTAGTTTCCTTTTTTTTAAAAAAAGTTTAGACTGTTTCTAAATCATACCATTTTTTAGGGTTTTTTTTTTTTTAATTGTGTGCTATTAGTCATTTCTCAATGTTATAGCATAAACCAGCTAAAACCCTCTTTTTTCATGTCGTTTTGCTTTAGAAAGGCGATTTTGTTTCTAAAGATGCATAATAGAAAAGATGGCTTTTTTAGTAAATTCGCAAGGGGGGTTTGAGTAGGGTAAGGATTTAAAAGGAATCTAGGTGTTTTTTTTATTTTTTATTATTATTAATATGGATGTTTGCATTAGTTTATGTACATCTTAATTAATTTCATATGGATCTTGAAGTTAACGATCATGTAAGTCTCTAGTGGTTCTGAGATTCATGAGACTCGAACTGATTATTTCTAAGAAGTAAATCTAGTTTTTAAAAACTAAATTCAAGACCTGAACAGTTAAAATATATTTTTAGAATGGAGTCTAGGTAATTTTTGTTTGGTGGATTGTTAAATATGTTGTTTGTTACTGGCATAATTTACTAATGCAGAGAGCAATGCCAAGTTTTATTTCATGCTTAGCTTTTTTTCTTATTTGAATTTACTCATTACAAGTCTAAATTCAACCAGATCATAAATGCTACCAGTGGAAGGGATGTGTTAGTGATTATGGCTGTAGGTGGTGGTAAGAGCCTTTGTTACCAACTCCCGGCTGTTCTTAATGATGGTATGAACCTTATTATAAGTTATTATTGAGTTTGTTTTAAATTGTGGATTTAAGTGAGAAAAAATAATCCAAGTAAAAAAATAAATATTTATGTATTTGATTCATATAAGAATTTAAAGTTGTTATATTTTAGATAATGCTTATTTATGAGTGTTTTTATTTTTATATTTTATTGGCTAGAGAGAGAGAAAAAAAGTTTAGATTATTATGAATTTTAGGTGAGAGTAATTTTATTTAACACCTTATAATATATTTTTTTTATAAGGAATTTCTTTAGCCATCTGGGCTCGTGGAGTAAGTTTAATTTACTAAACCATGTAAATTTTACTTGTGTTCTTGTGTGATTGATTATACTTATGTTTATATTTTTTTATTTGTGAATTAATTTGAGGAAGTTGTGCAATATATTATTGATAAAAATATATGTGAAGAATAACCTTATAATATTGCTATAGAAAGACAAAGAAGATAAATAAAAAAACCGGTTAAGTATAATTATGCTAATTTAATTAATTAATTAATTGGTTTTTGTGCAAATATTTTTTTTATAATAATTTAATTGATTAAAAATAGTCTTTGAACAACATGAAAAAAAAGCCAGACTATATCCATTATATAGGCCACGTGGTTGTCGGGTTTACCTGCTGAAACCAGCTTGATAAAAAAAAAACATCATATTTCAACAATTTTATTTTATAAAAATGTTAAATCAATGTTGTTTTAGAAGTGATTTTTTTTTTTAAAAAAAAGTTAATTACGCGACACTTTAATCAGCTCTGACAAAGTTTACTTGAAAGTTTAAAACACGACCGGATCTAACGAGCAGGTCATGAGTCATCACAATGATTTATTTAGCTTCACTGAATTTAAATAACATTGCTGAGAAGTTATCCACGACCACGACAGCGCCGCCCGGGCAACTTCCTAGTATTA
>Ga0325401_1008002_pt1 | contig 10275 bp, 10 predicted proteins | sample PopdelMetagenome_FD_205666 | JGI IMG/M metagenome (GOLD analysis project Ga0325401, IMG submission 205666) | Populus deltoides microbial communities from Bellville, Georgia, United States - Xylem-PdKOR-R2 | ecosystem: Host-associated > Plants > Phyllosphere > Stem > Wood/Secondary xylem | place...
AAGGGACTGCCTGCCTTGAGAAATCCTTTTCTTTTTCTTGGATGGATCAGCCTCTGGTAATGAGAGCTTCCGTTCTTGTTTGGTAGCCAAATAACGGCATTATCTCATGATTGTATTTTGGTTTCATGTGTATTCTGGTAGCCCAAATCATCTCATAGCCCCACCACCTTTTCGCCACCTTTTGCCTTAATTCCTTCTGTTAAAAAACGCTTGCCTTCTTCTCTATCCCTTGTAACTCTCTTAAAAATCAGCCATGTCCACCATAAAAACCTGTAGAGAAACCCTTTTAGCTGCCTTCACTGATAATTCAGATAATTATAAGAAGTTGGTCTCGAAATCATACAATAATTATTCAGCCACCAGTAGCCTAATGGATACGGAAATACCGGCTGTGGCAGTAGTACCGGGTCAAAAGAGAAGTAGAAAAGGAGGGGATGCAAGAAATAAGAAGGTTGTTAATGGTGGTGGTAGTGGAGAATCAGAGCATGAGATTCACATATGGACTGAGAGAGAAAGGAGAAAGAAGATGAGGAACATGTTTTCTAGTCTTCATGCTTTGCTTCCTCAACTTCCTGCCAAGGTATTTTTAAATTCAGTCTAAAAGATTGGCAAAAAAATAAAAGAGTTCTTGCTCTACAAGGGACGAAAACATAAACATTTCTTAATTAATATTACTACAACATGCGATCTAGTTTTGGATGCCTTGATGAACATACATAGGATTGTATTTCATGGGGCTCCTTACATCTATGAAAGTCAAGGAACTTCATTTTTTTTTGGTAGTTTTATTCATTGTTTAATTTCATTTTACTGCGATCTTTGTTTTGATTCTTGAAATCACCTTGCTAATTTTTTGTAAAGCTTTGATGAACAAATTTGAATCCATTTGTGCAGGGAAGAAATTATTTGAAATCTTTAAGGTTACATGATCATTAGATCAATTTCAGTAGGAAGTTGCCCTGGGGTCTAATTAAGAGAGAACCTAACTTATCTTCGCATCTTGTATGTTGGTTCTCTGTCAAGTTCTTGTATTTACTCATGTTTACGGATTTTTTTGCGTTTCTATTTGGTTACGTGGTCCACCAGCCTGCGTTTTGCATCTAAAAGCATCATTTTTGGTGCTTTTTTCATCCGAAACGCAGGTTGCACCATAGATGCACCGCGTAGCCAAACAGGAAGTTGTCTTCATCGGTTACCTAGGGTTTTTCAATTTGAATTATCTCAGTTATCAAAAAAAATTAATTGGTTGTTTGACACAGCGTATAGCGAAAGATAGAAAGCTAATGTTTTTATAGCACTGAATTGTTGGATTGTTATTGCTTCTCCTTCCAACTAAAGGGAAAAAACGTAAAGTGCAAAAATTGTATGAATTTAGTTTTGATTTCGCATGAAAATTATGTGTTTTGTTTTTTTTGTTTTTTTTTCTTGCCTCTCTTCAAAGTTCAAATTGATTTCACTCTGAAGCTTGTACAGGCAGACAAGTCCAGTATTGTAGATGAAGCAGTAAAATACATCAAGACCCTCCAACAAACCCTCCAAACCTTGCAAAAACAGAAGGTTGAAAAATTCCAGGGAGCTATCATTGACTATGAACCATCAGTGATCACATCACTGACAGATACAGTTGGATCGAGGGAAGCCTCTTTTGCTGCTCTGGGGCCATCAAAGAACTTCCCTTTGACCTCAAAAATGTCTCAGAATTCATTTTCTGTCTCTCTTTCTCCGGCTTGCTTCCAGACATGGTTTTCACCAAATGTTGTCATGAACATGTGTGGTAATGATGCACAATTCAGCTTGTGTTCAACAAGGAAGCCTGGGTTACTTGCCACCATCCTCTACATACTAGAGAAGCATAATTTGGATGTTGTATCTGCTCATATTTCCTCTGATCAGTATCGTAGCATTTACATGATACATGCTCATGTGAGTATAACAAACTTGGCTCGTAACTTTCCTTTTTATGTTTTGGGGATGAGATGAGGGGCTGGAAAACAAATAACAGGCCAAGTGTGTCGTAGATATTTGCTGCATTATGGCATCATCTTTTGGGTTTGGCCATGGAGGCAAATGCCTACTTGAATGTTTGCTTATCTGAACATTCATACCTTACAATTGAGGCCGTGTTATTACAAGCATATAACCTGTAGAGTCCGTCAAATGTTTAAGTTCCTTGTTAATCTAATTAACTCAAAAAATTAAGCACAAGGCTACATACAGCATATGGAAGAAGCATCTTAAACTAACATTTGGTGCAAGAAACAGTTATTAAAGATGTATTTGTGCTCTTACAGTAATTTAGAGAATAATGTGCTAACATCGATCCTTTTTCCCTTACTGTTTTCAATGTAATCATGCATGCTTCTAATGTTATGGAGCTTTCATATCAGGCCGACGGAGCTTCTGATCAATATCCAGAGGCAATGTCAGTCGAAGATACATTCAAGCTAGCAGCAGGCGAGATGAACTTATGGGTCATGTCATGTTGATTTGGAACCATGCATCAACAGAATGGATGTTCACTCTTAAGACTTTGCCTTTTTTGTTGAAAATTAAAGGGTGGTTCACATGCATGAAATGGGGGGATGCGTAATAAACTATCAGCTTGCTCTATCTACCAGGCAACATGGATATATAGCTTCTTCGGATCCATGCATAATGTTCCAATTAATTAATTTTCTGCATATAATCAAGTAATGTGAACGATGCTAGCTAGCGCAGAAAACCGTCACATGTCTGCACGGCTGAACATCAGGAAAGGAGATTAATTTTGGTAAATATAGCAGCAAAAGACCAGAGATATAAAGGTTCAATTTTATATTTATCATCTGGTACCTCCATTTGATATGTTAGATTCCCTGCAGATTTATTTTGCGATTGATTTAGATATATTTTCGGTTTTTATTGTTAGTCGAAAGTTCAATTAACACGCAACCCTGTCAAAATCCACTGTTATAATTGTTTCATGTTAACTCATCAAATAAGAATCGACAGGCTTGTCAACAAAGCTCGATTGCAGATTATCCTCTGTTTGTTTGATGTGTTGAAGGTGCAAGGTAGCAAAGATTACGTAGCATCTCTTTGATTAGAAAGCGAAGAAGAATCATCTATAAAAGGTGGAAACCTCGTATTAGTCCCCGACCTATACACTAATTCTCAATTGGGTCCTTCAATTAATTTTGTTAATTGGGTATCAAAGCATCGAACAATCCTTGATTAAGTCCTTAATTCCATGGATGTCCGTTGATATTTTGGGTTTTCTTATGCAATAAAAACAATGCCCTTTTAAAGAATTCATTTCCTCTTTTTTTCTATTGAACCCTCGAAGCTCAGAGAATTGTCTGCAGATATAACACACGGAATAAATAATTAGTTGACGAGGATGGAGGAGTCTCTTGCTTCAATTTACCAATACGAGGTCCTTTAGCTGGTGGGCTTCTACTCCAGGGCTAGATATGTCGGTAGAAACTACAAAGTTTATAACATGTGATACCAAGAAGCCCCATAACAGGTTGTCTTCGAAGCAAACAAGATTGATTACGCATGTTTGGAATCTATGGATTCAATTAAATTAAATTTTATTTCTTTAAAACATGTAAATTGAATTTAATTATGGCTACCAACATTATGTTGAAAATAAGAATCAGACTCGGCGTCAGCTTCTTCTTTACTGCCAAACCTAACCATTGAAAGGGTGGAAATCATGGGAAGTATTGGCAGTGACATTTGAAAGTGACGCCAAGAACGGGTTATATTTACTCCACAGGGGGCACATAGTACTGGGGTCCAAGCAGCCTGTTCTTCCTCGACTCGTCTTTTTGTTGTGTTTTGCTCCTTTAATTATGAGGAGTGATGAAGGGTCGCTGGTGGGAGGAGGCATTTTCCTTTTCAATATATATTTTTTTAAAATCTTTTTTGAAAAGTAGAGACAGGTAAAAAAAATTGGAAATTTTTTATCAAGAAAGAATAAAAGTTTTGAAATAAATAAATAAATAGGTGATGGTCAAAGCTGCTCAAGGGATTATTTGATTATTTTTATGCTATAAAAATCTATATTAAGTTAGGTTACAGGAAATAAAATTATCATAAATCTTTTAATTCATATTTACTTGTAATTGAATCTCACTAAAACGTATCTACAAATATTACTCTACTTGCAAATGATAAGATAGTTATTTTATATATATATATATATATATATATGGAAGCAAATAGAATATTCAATTTTTCTATATTATAACAGTCCACTGACTAATGGATATATATGATCTCATTTGAGATGCGTTTAGTACTAACCCACCAGAGTATTAGAATAATAAATAATAGCATAGTTTTTCTTATCTCCTTGATTGTTCATGTCTCTACCATGAAAATTTAATTAAATGCGGGGAGGAAGTGGGATAAATCATAGTTTTTAGACCCGGTTCGGTTTTAGGTTCGGGTTCCAAGTTTTAATAGGTTGCAATTGGGTTGTTGATCGGGTCGCAGGATCACACTAGCCTTTTCTTCCTCTATTTTTTCTTTAATTCGGCTTGATTTCAGTTTCGGTTTGACCTGATCTTAAATCGACTTATCAAACCGGATTAGATTTTAAAATTATAAGATAGATATTATAAATAGTATAAAATGAATTGGGTTATAGACATAAAATTGTGAGAAGTCAACGATTTCTTGTCGAATGAGATATATAGGTAAAGAGATAAAAGATAATATTCTTAATAAATATTATGGTTGTCCTGTCTGATACTTATAGAGAAAAAAAAAAATCTTAGATCACCGGGCTAATCTAAAATAATTAATTATATTAAAATAATGTTGTTGATTTTAAAAAATAGCATTTACCTAGTTAAGTTTCAATTAAATTTCATCTAGTCAAACAAACTTACTAAAAATATAACCGGGTTTAATATTTTTTTTTTTTAAATCAATTTAATTAAAATTTACTTGATTAATATTTTTTTAGTTCAATATAGAATCTAACTTAAATTAAATTTTAAATCATGAATTTTCTAAATAAACATGTCATATTAAACCAAGTTTGACCACTATAATAAATAAATACGACGCTATGATTCCATCACCACAATTAAAGCAAGTTTGACAAGTATAATAAATAAAGACTGCACTACGATTCCATCGCCACTATATTTCAAGTAGTATTTTACCTAATCCACAATACTACATGATATTCCACGAACCATAAATCTAACTTTAGACTTAATTACACCACCATTAAAGATCAGTAGACTCTTGGATTATACCACTAAAACAAGATTAGCCATTAATTAAAGTCTGCTTGTTTTCTAGGCTGAAATGTATTTTTGTAATTTTTTGTAATTTGTTTTAATATATTAATATAAAAAATAAATTTTAAAAAATATTATTTTTATATATTTTTAAGGGGAAAAAAAAAAAACTACCGCGCAAAACGTTCTCTAGGTAAATGGAACTATCATGACATTGACTGCTTTCTACTAGCCCACTCACGCCAGCTGCTCTCCTCTCTCCCACACTATTGCTTTCCCCGGCTCTTTGCTCTCAATTGCTTCCCTTCTTTCACCATTTTTGTCGCTGCGACAACACTTGCTCCTCTGTTTTCCGTTTCCTTAGCCTAAATTAACCTTTTGTCTTCAATCTTCGTACAAAAAAACAAAGAAATTTAACAAGAAGTAGACGAAAGAAGAGAGAAAACAAGGTACTTGCAGCAGTAGCAATGTCTAACTATTTCTTGAACGATGAGCTATCGAAGAAGACATCAATCTTTGGTTTACGTTTATGGGTAGTGCTTGGTATTTGTGTAGGAGCTGCTATAGTTCTTCTTCTTTTCCTTATCTCTCTTTGGCTCACTTCTAAACGTAATAAGACTAGTAATAAAGCCCATAAACCTATGGCCACCACTAGTACCGCCACCACTAAATTCGTTTCATCTCTCAACAACAACCCCACAATCCCCAACATTTCTAAAGAAATCCAGGAAATCCGGGTCGACCCGAGAAAACTTAACCACCCGGATCCAGTTCCGGAGTCGGAGCTCCAGAATGGGGAGGAGACGACTAGTCCTGTCGGTGGGGGGAATAGAATTCATATCGAGATTGGGAAGGATCATAGAATTTCGTACCCCGAGCGGGTTGGCGGTTTGGGGAGTGGGAGTGGGGAGACCCGGTCTGGGCCTCGGTCGGGTGATCAAGCGGGTGCGGTGATTGCGGTGCCGGAAGTTTCACATTTGGGGTGGGGTCATTGGTATACTCTTAGAGAGCTTGAGGAGTCTACTAATTATTTTGCTGATGAAAATGTGATTGGTGAAGGCGGGTATGGAATTGTTTACCGTGGTCTTTTGGAAGATAATACTAATGTTGCTGTCAAGAATTTGCTCAATAACAGGTAATGAATGTGTTTTAAGTCATTATTAGTACATATTTTATATTGGGTTTGCCTTTTTTTGCCAAATTTGTTAATTGTCAGTGCTTTGAGTTTACTTTTGAAGTATGTGGTTGGTTTTTTTGTTTGGTTGTTAAAGTTTGTGAGTTTAATGGTTTGTGTTTTTGATGTAGGGGACAAGCTGAGAAGGAGTTTAAGGTCGAGGTGGAAGCAATTGGACGAGTACGGCATAAGAATTTGGTGAGGTTGCTTGGTTATTGTGCTGAAGGAGCTCATAGGTTTGTACTTGAATATCTCGTTTGTGATATTTCTTTTGATCTTTGGTTTTTAGTGTTGCAAGCTTGAGTTTTGTTTCATGCCTTTGAATTTTAGAATTCTGGATGCAACTATCCTTTTTTTGATTGAGTTGCATTTTTGTAGTAATGGGTTCATGGTTGTTATACAGGATGCTTGTTTACGAGTTTGTTGAGAATGGAAACTTAGAACAGTGGCTTCATGGAGATGTTGGGCCTTGCAGCCCTCTGACATGGGAGATTCGTATCAATATAATAATTGGAACAGCAAAAGGGTAATGATTTTATTGAAACATGGTTAATCATAAGAGCTTCAATGCTTTTATTTTTTTTCCTTTTCCATTGCTTGTTATGACCAGAGCTTAATTGAAAATATAGGCTGACATACCTGCATGAGGGACTTGAGCCCAAGGTCGTTCATCGTGACATCAAATCGAGCAACATTTTGCTTGATAAGCAATGGAATTCTAAAGTATCTGATTTTGGCCTCGCAAAACTCTTGGGGTCAGAAAGTAGTTATGTGACAACTCGTGTAATGGGAACTTTTGGGTTAGTTAAACTTCTTTTACATGAGATCTATATCTCCATCCTTTTAATCAATAACTATCTGCATGATCTTGGTCGACAAATTGAAATTACTAGTATGCTCTACTCTTTGACAGATATGTGGCTCCAGAATATGCCAGTACTGGAATGTTGAATGAAAGAAGTGACGTGTACAGCTTTGGCATTCTTCTTATGGAAATAATTTCTGGAAGGAATCCTGTTGATTACAGCCGCCCTGCAGGAGAGGTTTGTATTTGCCAACAAATTCACTTGGCGAATTGTCTTTCAACTACTTCAATATAGTTTATACATCTATGCCCTTGATATGCATTGGCAAGTCTGACTTTCAGGTGAACCTTGTTGAATGGCTTAAAACAATGGTCACAAATCGGAATGCAGAGGGGGTTTTGGATCCTAGGCTGCCGAAGAAGCCTTCTCCAAGGGCATTAAAGCGTGCCCTATTGGTGGCATTACGCTGTGTTGACCCAAATGCTCAAAAGAGACCGAAAATGGGGCATGTCGTACATATGCTAGAAGCAGATGAGTTCCCCTTCCGAGATGTAAGAGCTCATTTATCTCGGCAACTAATTATTTCATTTATAGTTCTTCTATCTCAGTGTTGTCTCTGAAGCTACACCTTGATATTCCCTTTCCATGTTTCTTTGTTTTTATGAGATTGGCATGCCCATATCAATATAGTTAGGGCAAGAACTGCAAGCTATGGCTAAACAATGAAAGTTTGGCAATACTTTATGCTAACTTCAGTTTCTAATGGGGTGTTAATTGCACTTTGTTTCTGATAGGTGCATTTCTTGGAAAGTTTCGTTCAACTCACCCAACACATTAACTGATTACCTTGATTAAGCTAAAAGTAATCTTGCCAAAATTGTATGCTTGTTACAATTGTATTTCTTCTTAAAGCCTTGTTTAGTTTTACAATAAAACTCAGAAAAAAAGCATAATTTCAAAATTCAGTTTCTAGTTATAGAATTCTCGTACCATCGAAGCATATGATTATGTGGGGGTTTAGGCTTTTTGACAGGCTTGACTATATTTTGTGCAAATTGTGATAATACTTTTGTGGTTAATTTTGTCTGTTGAACATGTAAAGCAAATGAAAAATTGTGTATAGTTTAGTTATCTGTTGGTGCCTCCATCAGGAATGCCTTTTGCTCTTATTTACAGGACCGTAGAGTTGGCAGGGAACCTGGGCGCTCCCATCATGATGTCATGAGGATGGATAAGCGTGTAAGTGAATCAGGTGATAGTAGTGGGTATGAAAGTGGTGTTCAAACCAACAAGTCATTATGGAGAAAGAAAGAACCAGAAGAGCAGTGAGCAGGCTTGCCACACTTGTCTAAGGTGAACCAATTCACTTGTTTTGTCCGTTTCTCTCCATTCAGAGCTGGCACAGTCAGTCACGTCTCCTGTATATGCTACCCGTATTATTTTGAGTTTGCGCTATCGGTAGATTCTGCAGCATTTTCTGCCACTCTGTTCAGCCGATCTGAAAACTTCTTGTAAAGCCAACTGAATATACTACTGTTTGACACGACTGATTCATGAAGTACTTTTCTTTCTCTGATAGATCATTTTAATAGCATGGAGTCAATGATATGTTTCTTGATTTTTTCTTCTGTATATCTTTGCTATATAAAGTTTCAGGGAATCATTCAAGCAATCGTGGGATCAGATAGTAGGAATAAATTTTGTTACAGATATGTTGCTTATATTGCTCTGATGAGGCCATCAATATTTCTGTTGAGAGGTTTGGAAATTGGAGCTCTCAATTTAGAAATTTTCTACCCATGCACTGTTTTCTCAGGAGACAATGATCTAGTAGGAAGAATTCTGCGACCATATCTAATTTTGATCCTCTATAGTGTAGAGATCTACAAGCAAAGCTTAGGATTCTCAATTTTAGATGCACGTTTAAAAAGTTCATCAGTACAAGTGTTTTTACCTGCAATATCTGCTCACATTGTCTTGCCGACAAAGAACTAGTTCAGAGGTTTGGCAGTCAAAAGAAGGCAGATAAACAGGTACAATCACTCCAAATTATACCATCATAATCCATAAAGACAGCATGCGATTCAATCTGACACATTAAATGTTTTAACATTAATTCCAATGATCAAGGTTGATTAAGACAAAACTTTGAATTTGGTGGGAATGCATACGGAAATTTGGGTCCGACAGTACTCAAGCGTGACCTGTTTGCTTCCTCCTTTAGCTTTAAAGCTTGTGGGGGCCTGATAGGGACAACAACAATTGTTTAATAGATACCAAATCAGAGGACCCCTCCAAATTGTCCTTTGCCGGAATTGGTTCTTGACAAGTAAAGTTGCGAGGAACCCTTTTGTTTTTGTCTCAGGATTTGATATTTTGCTGTCTTAAAATAGTTAAAGACCCATTATAGCTTTGTCTATTTCCACTTTTAGTAGTTTTATGAAATATATCTTCGCTCAAGTGAGATGGGGACGATGGGTGTTATTCGGTGCTGCTAATTATAGATATTAAACCTTTCCTGAAAAAGTTAACTTGGAAGTTTGAGTTAGGTACCTTTTCAAATCTAAATGAATATTGATTGGATTAAATTTGAATTGCCTGATGAAATCTGAATGAGACTTAATCTTAGTCAAGCCAATTTAATTATTAGGATTTTTTTTCCAAAAAAATATTTTATTTTTTTATAAAAAAATCAAAACAAAGTTATTTTTGGATAGATTCTAATTGACATTGTCAATTAATCTATAAGTTAAACTAAAGAATCGGATAATTATTATTATAATAATTATTGAACCAATAAAAAAATATAAATTTCATACGTATTTAGCAAAGAAAATTTAAATGTATGATAGAATTTAAAGAGCAAAGGGTCTCATTTACTTTAATCTCATAATTTCACATTAATGTCGAACAATTTAACATCAAGACTCCCTAGCTTATGGAATCTGCACAAATCAAGCGTCACCTCCTGCTGGGCCCAGGTTTCCAGCCTGGCCAAAAATGAAGCAGGTAGCCTCGTCTCCTACCTCACGGCAATTGTCGCTTCTTTTAT